>OBPT01000013.1_pt1 | contig 49001 bp, 39 predicted proteins | sample 1534671 | NCBI WGS metagenome assembly OBPT01 (sample SAMEA3275494, study PRJEB22092) | marine metagenome | biome: ENVO:00000447 marine biome; feature: ENVO:00002042 Surface water; material: ENVO:00002010 seawater | collected 2014-06-21T11:00:00+00 | depth 1 m | reverse complement strand
TGGTGCTCTATAACAACGTGCTGCAAAGCCTCTACACCTCGCAAATTAAAACACTCGGGGCCGTGTTCTTGGCGATTGGCGTGATGTTTTGGGCCTTATTTCGTTCATTGTCGATTGCATTATTAGCCCTTGCACCCAATATTTTGGCGGCGGGTTTGGTGTTGGGATTGATGGGTTTAACCGGCATTCCCCTCGATATTATGACCATTACCATTGCCGCAATTGTGGTGGGTATTGGCGTCGACGATTGTATTCATTACTTGCATCGCTTTCGCGATGAAATTGCGCTCGATGGTGATTACCATGCGGCCATGATGCGCAGTCACGGTAGCATTGGCCGGGCAATGTATTACACGACGCTGACGGTAGTGGTGGGGTTCGCGACCCTGACTTTATCTAACTTTACGCCGCTCCTCTATTTTGGTGTCCTCACTGTGGTGGCAATGATTGCCGCCGTCGCGGGAGCGTTATTGTTGTTACCTCAGCTGATCCTCATCTTCAGACCCTTTGGTAGGGCCCAGTCCTGATGAACGAGTGTCGGCCCTTGTGCGGCGCGTGCTGCATTGCGCCGGCAATTGTGCAACCGTTTTGGGGAATGCCGGAGGGTAAACCAGCGGGAATTGCTTGTGTACATCTCTCTTCGGAGTCGAAGTGTGGGTTGTTCGGTAATCCAAGGCGACCCCCCGTTTGCGCGGACTTTCGACCAGAGGCGTCGGTTTGTGGGGGTAGTCGGGCAGAGGCACTGAACCTGCTAACCTTGCTAGAGATCACTACGGCGCCCCCTCTGCTATGACTGAAATTGCTCTGTTTCCACTGTCTTCCGTATTACTGCCCTCAGGGCGGTTTCCGATGCAAATTTTTGAACAACGTTACGTCGATTTAGTGGCGCGCTGTATGCGAGAAAACGAGGGCTTTGGTGTCGCGTGGTTGCGTCAGGGATCTGAGATTTCAGGCGGATCCTTAGACACGCCGAATGTGGGCGACTATGGGACCTATGCCCAGATTGTCGACTGGGATCAACTGGCCAATGGGTTGTTAGGTATTACCATTGAGGGGCAGCATCGCTTTGATATTGAGTCGACATGGCGCGAACCCGATGGACTGATTAAGGCGAAAGTGGTGTTTCACGATGCGCCAGTAGTCGCGCCGCTACCTGAGGATCAGATAGGGCTCGCCGAGGTGCTGACAGGTTTGCTAAGGCACCCCCAGATAAAGCGCTTGAGCCTACAGACCGATGTGTCTGATGCATGGCGGGTCTGCCTGCAATTAGCGCAGCTACTGCCACTGGAGGAAGCGATTAAGTACGAACTACTGGGCATCGATTCCATTGATCAGCTGCTTGATAAGATGGATACACTGCTCAAAGAGATCAGTGGTGATGGGTCATGATGCAGTGGAAGTCGACTTAGGCTGAGAGCCGAGATGTTGACAGTATGGCGCGTCGCGGACCCTCGGGTGGATCACAGTGGATGCGAGAATAATAACAGTGGCGGCGAATAGGAGTGGAACGAGATGTACGATCTGAAGATTATGGGTGGCCTTGTGGTGGATGGTACGGGTGCTCCAGGCCGCATTATGGATGTCGGTATTGTCGGGGATCGTATCGTTGCGGTTGGCACTCTAGACGAGTCCGCTCGGGAGGAAATTGACGCTTCGGGCCGCATCGTCACGCCGGGATTCGTCGATATTCACACTCACTATGATGGTCAGGCGACGTGGGATCAAGAAATGGCACCTTCCGCTTGGCATGGCGTGACCACGGTCGTGATGGGCAACTGTGGCGTGGGCTTTGCCCCCGCGGCTCCAGAGCGACAAGACTGGTTGATCGGATTGATGGAGGGCGTGGAGGATATCCCGGGTAGCGCGCTGGCCGAGGGGATGACTTGGGACTGGGAGTCTTTCCCTGAATACCTCACTGCATTAGAAAAGTTAGATCGAACGATTGATGTGGCAGCTCAGGTGCCGCATGGCGCAGTGCGTGCGTACGTGATGGGCGATCGGGGGGCGGCCAATGAAGCGCCGACTGATGATGACATTGCACACATGGCGAGCATTGTTGAGGAGGGCCTCACAGCCGGTGCGGTGGGGTTCTCAACGTCTAGGACCATTCTGCATAAGTCGGTTGAGGGAGAATTAGTCCCCGGGACGACTGCGACTAAAGAAGAATTGCTGGGCATCGGCGATGCGCTAAAGCGCGCTGGGCACGGCGTATTTGAGCTGGCGAGTGATCTCCATCCAGACTGGAATGAGTTTGGCTGGATGGGAGACTTAAGTCGCAATACCGGCGCCGCGGTTGCTTTTACCGCGCTGGAGTCGCCGATTAAGGGGCTGTCGTTTGCACAACAACTTGCTGAAATGCGCACACAAAACGAGGCGGGGGCGCAGATCGTTGCACAGATTTCGATGCGCGGTACGGGGTTGATTCTGGGTTGGCGTGCGACCTTTCATCCTTTTTCGCAGCGTCCCAGCTGGAAAGCGATTGCGGATCTGTCTTGGCAGGAACAGTGGCAACACTTGCAGGATGACGCATTTCGTTCTCGGCTGTTGGCTGAGCGAGGTGAGCCGACCGGATCGGATTTGCAATTAATTGCGGACCTGATGGAGAGCGGCTTTTCAATGCAGTACGCGATGACGCCAGGGTTTAATTATGAGCCCACTAAAGAACAATCGATTGAGCAATGCGCTCTCACTGTTGGGCTGTCAGCTGAGGCCTATGCCTACGATGCGATGATGGCTGACGAAGGTACGGGCATGATTTATTTTCCGTTGCTTAATTATGTTGACGGTAACCTGGATTTTCTCGAGACCGCCCTCGATTCGGATGACTGCGTGAACTCACTGTCCGATGGCGGGGCGCATTGCGGCACCATCTGCGACGCGGCGGCGACGACGTTCATGTTGCAACACTGGGTCAGGGATCGGGCAAGGGGTCGAATCCCACTTGAGCGAGCGATAAAGCGCCAATGCCGAGACACGGCACAGTTGTATGGTTTCCTTGATCGAGGTGTGATTGGGCCCGGCTATCTCGCCGATCTTAACGTGATTGATCTTGATTCGCTGGCGTTGAACTTGCCCTCTGTCGCATTCGATTTGCCTGCGGGGGGTAGGCGATTGTTGCAGACTGCGGAGGGCTATGACTGCACCGTTAAATCGGGACAGGTTACTTTTCGGCAGGGTCACAGTACGGGTGCTTACCCCGGGCGGGTTATTCGAGGCCCGCAGTCGGAACCGGAGCGCTCCATCCCCCCAGAGACTGCCATCGGTTGACGATCAGACAGAATAACTCGGCGGTTTTGGCGGCGTCGTAGCAAGCTGAGTGCGCCTCGGCATTGTCGAAATCAATGCCTGCTAAGGCGCAGGCTCTGGCTAATACGTTATGCCCAAACGCCAAGCTGGCCAAAGTTGCTGTGTCGAAGTAAGAGAAGGGATGAAAGGGATTTCTTTTCAGGCCGACGCGTTCCGTCGCAACATTGAGAAAGCCTGCGTCAAAGTGAGCGTTGTGGCCCACTAAAATGGCGCGATTGCACTGGTGCTCTTTGATTGACTGGCGGATCAGGGCAAACAATTCTCCCAACGCAATGGCTTCGGGTAACGCCCCCCGGAGCGGGTTTTCTGGATCTATCCCAGTGAATTCAAGTGCTGATGGCTCTAAATTAGCGCCCTCAAAGGGTTCTACGTTTCGATTGTGAGTTTCGGTGACAACGAGTTCGCCGGCTTCATTCATGGTCAGTAATGTGATGGCTACTTCCAAAAGTCCATCGGTGTGGCAGTTGAATCCTCCCGTTTCAATGTCAACGACGACCGGCAAGAACCCCCGAAATCGATCCTTCATGAGTAGCGGCTCAAAGCCGGACATCATATTGATCGCATCAGTGTCCATTGGACTCTCTCTCCTGCGCGCAGTGGAATCAGGCGCTGGGATCCCAATGGCAAATCCGCCGGGACCTCTTGCGATACTTTTTCTAGCGTCACGGTGCCCGAGTTGCGCGGTAATTGGTAAAAGTCGGGTCCATTGAAACTGGCAAAACGCTCCAGTTGGTCCAACGAATGCTCTTCATCGAAAACTTCTGCATACAACTCCAGTGCCGCATGCGCCGTATAACACCCAGCACAACCGCAACTCGACTCCTTGTCTTGCCGGGTGTGTGGCGCTGAATCGGTGCCGAGAAAAAACCGCGGATGCCCCGATGTCACGGCCCGACGTAATGCCAACTGATGTTGGTCCCGTTTCAGCACTGGCAGGCAAAATAGATGGGGCTTGATGCCGCCGACAAACAAGTCGTTGCGGTTATACAGCAGGTGGTGGGCGGTCACGGTTGCCGCGATACGATCACTGCCTGCCTCAACAAACTGCACCGCATCGCGTGTTGTGATGTGCTCGAACACCACTCTGAGTGCTGGAAACTCAGCGGTTAAGGGGATCAGCGCGGTATCAATGAACGCTTTTTCCCGGTCAAAAATATCGCAGTCGGCATCGGTGACTTCACCATGTATGAGTAAGGGTAAGTCATGCTTTTCCATCGCCTCGATAACGGGGTACAGCGCCTTGAGTGCGGTGACGCCCGCTGCCGAATTAGTGGTGGCACCGGCGGGATATAATTTAATACCCTGCACAAATGGTGACTGTGCCGCTTCAGCCACTGACTCAACGGTTGTCGAATCAGTCAGGTAGAGCGTCATCAAAGGTTCGAAGCAGGACTCCGCCGGTCGCGCTGCCAAAATCCGTTGCCGGTAGGCTAGGGCATCGGCCACCGTCCGCACAGGATCCTTGAGATTCGGCATCACGATAGCGCGTCCCGCCCAGCGTGCGATGTCGGTCACGGTGGTGGGGAGCGCTTCTTCATCCCTGAGATGAATGTGCCAATCATCGGGAAGTGTGAGTGTCAGGGAAGTCATATTTTCGATCGTATCTCGGTTGCTCGTAGTGTAGCAGAGCTGAGCGGCCTGGTTTGAACGTGTGGCGCTGATGGGCCTGCAGTCGTACACTACTCGCCCTTTTTTCAGCAGGCGACATTATGACGACGGTAAACAAAGTCGTGTTGGCTTATTCTGGCGGCCTCGATACCTCCGTGATTGTCCGTTGGTTGCAAGACACCTACCAATGTGAGGTGGTGACCTTTACGGCCGATATCGGTCAAGGCGAGGAGGTTGAACCGGCGCGCGCTAAGGCCGAGAGCTTGGGCGTCAGTGAAATCTATATTGAAGATTTGCGTGAGACGTTTGTGAGGGATTTTGTTTTTCCGATGTTTCGTGCCAATACCGTCTATGAGGGCGAGTACCTCTTGGGGACCTCGATTGCTCGGCCGCTCATCGCGCAGCGTTTGGTGGAGATTGCCACGGAGACCGGTGCGGATGCCATTGCCCACGGCGCCACGGGAAAGGGAAATGACCAGGTTCGATTTGAGCTCGGTGCCTATGCATTAAAGCCAGGTATTCGGGTTATCGCGCCGTGGCGAGAGTGGGATTTGAATTCTCGAGAAGCGCTCATGGCTTACTGTGAACAGCGAGATATTGCGGTGGATTTTGCCAAGGCGCAGAAGAAATCTCCCTACTCCATGGATGCCAACCTACTTCATATTTCCTACGAGGGGGACGTGCTTGAGGACCCCTGGGTTCCGCCCGAAGAAGATATGTGGCGCTGGACGGTGAGTCCTGAGGCGGCGCCAGACCGAGCCGAAGAAGTGACGCTGACGTTTGCGCAGGGCGATGTGGTGGCGATTAATGATCAGGCAATGTCAGCTGCACAGGTCTTGGCTTGGTTGAATGAGCGTGGCGGTGCGCATGGCATTGGTAGAGCTGATATCGTCGAGAATCGCTACGTTGGTATGAAATCGCGGGGCTGTTATGAGACCCCTGGCGGCAGTATTTTGTTGCGTGCCCATCGCGCTATCGAGTCCATCACATTGGATCGTGAGGTGGCGCATTTGAAGGATGAGCTCATGCCTCGTTACGCTAAGTTAATTTACAACGGCTATTGGTGGGCCCCCGAGCGGCACGCGCTGCAGGCTGCCATCGACCAAACCCAGTCAGTCGTCAATGGCGACGTGCGCGTATCGCTCTACAAAGGCAATGTCTCGGTAACCGGACGTCGCTCCAATGACTCATTGTTTGATGAGACGATCGCTACCTTTGAAGCGGATGATGGTGCGTATGACCAGAAAGACGCCGAGGGATTTATCAAACTGAACGCGTTGAGGTTGCGTATCGCGGCCAATAAAGGGCGGCAGCACCAGTAGAGCCCACGTTGCTGTGTATAGGCTATCGAGGGTTATTGGTCGCCTTACTCTGAGCCAGGGGGTTCTCTACGTGCAATAAGGCGGGTTCCTGCTGCTCCTAGGGCCTCCCCTAGGGGGGTAGGGTGGTGTCCGGTGCGTCTGAAAAAGGTGTACCCTTGGCGATCCGGGACAGAAGTTGTTCGACAGGAATACCTATGAATTCGACCGCTAATATTGGAACGGTACAACATGCCGATGCCGAATTGTTTGACGTGATCATTATCGGTGCGGGTCTGTCCGGTATTGGCGCCGCAGTGCGCTTGCAGCGTGACTGCCCGGACCGAACCTTCGCAGTTTTGGAGCGCCGTGGCGCCATTGGTGGTACTTGGGATTTATTCCGTTACCCAGGCATTCGTTCAGATAGCGACATGCATACGCTGGGGTATGATTTCAAACCGTGGGAAGCGGAGAAGTCGATTGCCGATGGTCCGGCCATCCTCAGCTACATGAACGAAACAGCTGACGAGTACCGTTTGCGCGAGCATATTCGTTTCGATCACAAACTGGTCGCGGCCGACTGGTGCAGCGAAAGAGGTCAGTGGCAATTGAGTGTGGAAACGTCGGAGGGCATTCGACGATATCGTTGCGGCTTTCTGATGATGTGCGCCGGTTATTACAGCTATGATGCAGGGCACCAACCAGATTTTACGGGTAAAGAGCGCTTCAAGGGCGACTGGGTAGAGCCCCAGTTCTGGCCAGAGGAGCTTGATTACGCTGATAAAAAGGTGGTGGTGATTGGATCAGGCGCGACAGCGATGACGCTGGTACCGAATATGTCCCGCCAAGCTGCTCAGGTGACGATGCTGCAACGATCACCCACTTACGTTACCTCGCGACCTTCGGTGGATCGCTTTGCCAATTGGTTGCGGCGGCGGCTCCCGCCTAAACTGGCCTACGACATTGTGCGTTGGCGCAATACGCTATGGCAGCAGTGGATTTATCGCTCCACGCGGATCATGCCCTCGTTGGTAAGACGGTCACTGTTACGCAAAGTGCGGGACGAGATTGGTGAACTGGTCGACGTCGATAAGCACTTCACGCCCAGTTACAACCCGTGGGATCAGCGATTATGTTTGATCCCCGATGATGACCTTTTCCGAGCCATTCAGTCAGGCAAAGCCTCAGTCGTTACGGATCATATTGAGTCGGTGTCTGAGGAGGGTATTCAGCTTGTCTCGGGAGAGCATTTGGCGGCCGACGTCATTGTTTGTGCCACAGGCTTGGAGTTGGTTTTGTTAGGCGGAGCTGAATTTACGCTTGATGGTCAGGCGGTAGATTTTGCGAATGAATGGACCTACAAAGGCATGATGTGCACTAACGTTCCTAATATGGTGCATACCTTTGGTTACATTAATGCCTCTTGGACTTTGCGGGCCGATTTGATTGCGACTTGGGTGTGTCGTTTGTTAAATCATATGCGTATGACCGAGCAAACGGTCGCCACCCCTCGTATTGAAGAGGGTGTCGCTGCTGGTATGCGTCGACGATTCTGGATTGACGATTTCTCTGCGGGCTATATGCGGCGAATGTTAGATCGTTTCCCTAGGCAGGGTGACGAAATGCCGTGGATGAACCCGCAGAATTATCGTAAAGACCGAACGATGTTTCGCGATGACCCTATTGATGATGGAGCTCTGGCTCTTGAAACGACGAATCTTGTCGAACCTGAGCCATTGAGTGAGGCGGTTTAACGGCTGATGTCGGCCTCTGCACTGCAAGAAAGCACAGTCTATTGTCCGTATTGTGGTGAGTCCATTGAGGTCTTGCTGAACCCTGAAGACGTTGATGCGAGCTACATCGAGGATTGCCAAGTCTGTTGCCAGCCAATTGAATTTGTCGTGCATGAATCATCAGGTGGTTGGCTAGAAGCCGAGGTGCGATCTGATAGTGAGTAATGTTGGGAGACTCGTGTTGGCTGCGTGATAGCCGTGATTAATGAAAATCCCGAGATGCCACGGTCAATGTCGACAGCTGCTCGCTATGGTTTTCTAGTGCACTGGCAATGACATGGACAACACCATCACGGGCTTCTACCGTCCCTTTGATAACGACCAGTTGGCTTGTCATAAGGGCTTGTCGATAGCGTTCTTGCACGGCCGGCCAGACAATGACGTTCATATTTCCGGTCTCATCCTCTAGCGTCAGAAACACCACCCCCGAGGCCGTGCCTGGACGTTGTCGACAGGTAATGAGTCCAGCGATACGGACAAAACGATGATGACCCAAGCGAATGAGCTCGTTCTGTGGCGTGCATTGACTAAAGGGATACTGGGTACGCAGTAACGCGAGGGGATGTGCCTTCAAACTCAGTCCAGTACTCTGATAATCAGCGACCACTTCTTCACCCAGACTGGGTGTGGGTAGTCTGACTTCGTCACGGGTGTTGTGCTGCGGTGATGTTTCTGCGGGTAGTAGGGGGCGATGATCTTCTAGGGCCATAGTTTGCCAGTGTGTTTGATGACGATGACCGCTGATGCTCGAGAGCGCATCTGCTGCAGCAAGCGCCTCCATATTTTTGCGATCGAGCGACGCACGTCGACGTAAATCAGCCACGTTGGTAAAGGCGCGTTGTCGGCGAACATCCGAGATGCGTTTTCCCACCGCCTGACTGAGACCTTTGACTAATCTGAGTCCGAGCCGTATGGGGGGTTGTCGGGTGTCCTGCGATGACAGCAATTGATGGTCCCAATCACTATGATTCACATCAGCCGGTAAAATCAAAACATGATGCCGCTGAGCGTCTTGTACTAATTGCGAGGGTGAGTAAAACCCCATGGGTTGGCTATTGAGCAGGCCGACATAAAAAGCAGCGGGATGATGGCATTTTAGCCAGGCGGAGACATAAGCCAATAAGGCAAAGCTCGCTGAGTGTGATTCTGGAAATCCATATCCTCCAAACCCTTTAATCTGATTAAACAGGCGATCAGCGAACTCAGGGGTATAGCCTTTATTGAGCATGCCCTGCTTTAATTTATGCTCAAAACTCAGCAGTTTGCTGTTCTTGCCCCAATTGCTGATTGCGCGCCTTAAGGCATCCGCTTCTCCGCCAGTAAAGCCCGCTGCAACCATTGCCAGACGAATGACTTGTTCCTGAAAAATAGGGACCCCTAATGTGCGCGAGAGGACTGCCTCGATCTCAGGGTTGGGATAGCTGATTGATTCGAGTCCTGCTTTACGCCGCAGATAGGGGTGCACCATGTCGCCCTGAATGGGGCCGGGCCTGACAATAGCGATCTCGATAACCAGATCGTAAAAGCAAGTTGGCTTAAGTCGTGGCAGCATCGACATTTGCGCTCGAGACTCAATTTGAAAAACACCTAACGTGTCTGCCTTTTGTAGCATTCGATAAGTGGCGGGATCGTCTGGGGGAATATCTTGAATACGCTGTATACCGGCATGATCGCGATGTAGGAGCGCCAATGTTTTGCGGATAGCTGAGAGCATACCCAGCGCAAGAATATCGACTTTAAGTAGTCCGAGTGCTTCGATATCTTCTTTGTCCCATTGAATGACTGTCCGGTCCGGCATACTGGCGTTTTCGACTGGAACCAGGTTGGAAAGCGGCCCTCGACTGATGATAAACCCCCCTACGTGCTGTGAGAGATGTCGAGGAAAACCAATGATTTCTTTTACGATGGCTAAAAAATGTCCTGCCAATTTTTCAGCACGAACGACGCCTTGATCCTCAAAACGATCGGTCAGTTCTCGTTCGCGATTCCACCAAGCTAGAGAATTAGCCAGCTCATCGATAAAACTCGCATCGAATCCCATGGCTTTACCCACATCACGCACGGCACTGCGTGAACGGTAAGTGATGACAGTGGCTGCCAGCGCAGCACGGCGGCGGCTGTATTTCTGATAGATATATTGAATGACCTCTTCCCGTCTTTCATGCTCAAAATCCACGTCAATGTCGGGAGGTTCATCGCGTTCACGAGAGATAAAGCGCTCAAATAGGAGTGAAATCTGCTCGGGTGAAACTTCAGTAATTTGTAGGCAATAGCAGATCACAGAGTTAGCAGCAGAGCCTCTGCCTTGACAAAGAATGTCGCGGGATTTTGCGAAGCGCACAATGTCATAAACGGTTAAAAAGTAGTACTCGTAAGAAAGCTCAGTGATGAGCTCGAGTTCTCGGTGTATCCGGTTTTGCACGGTCTCGGGAACGCCATCAGGCCAACGTTGCGTGGCGCCACGAGCAACTTCTTGACGTAAATAACTGTTGGCTGTGTGGTGTGAGGGAACGACTTCTTCCGGATATTCATAGCGCAATTCATCCAGACTAAAGTGGCACTGATCGGCGATATATCGTGTCTCGGTGATCAGTGTTTCAGGATAGAGCGCACTCAACGTATCGAGGGTGCGGAGGTGTTGCTGACTATTAATTAATCGACGTGTTCCCAGTTTTTGTATCGGGGTATTGGCTTTGATGGCGGTCAGAATATCGTGTAGTGATTTTCGTTTGGCCGTATGCATTTGCACTTCGCCACAAGCGACCATCGGTATCTGTAAGGTCTGCGCCATATGATAACGATGCTTGAATCGTCGCCACTCATCATTGCCGAGTAGGCGACTAACACCGATCCACACGCGCCCCTTGCAGAGCCGGGTTAATTGTTGGAAGTAAACAGTCTGATGATGGGTGTCGTCGGGTAGCAGGATGATGAGGCAGCGCTTGAGATGAAAGATGATGTCACGCAGATGGACGGTGTACTCGCCTTTGTGGCAGCGCCTGCGGGCCCGACTGATTAAGCCAGAGAGTTCACCATAGGCCTCACGATTAGGAGCCAATGCCACTAGCCGAATACCTTCGGTTAATGTGAATTCACTGCCAATGATCAGTTTGAGATGATGTTCCTTAGCCGCAACGTGTGCTTTAACGACCCCGGCAAGGGAGCACTCGTCTGTTATGGCTAAAGCGTGATAGCGACACGCAGCGGCTCGAGAGACCAGTTCAGCGGGTGCCGAGGCGCCGCGCAAAAAACTGAAGTGGCTTAAACAATGGAGTTCCGCGTACACGATGGCATCAATACTGTATAAATAAACAGTATTTTAACGATACTATTGCTCAAATGAAAAGCCTAAAACGAAATAGCGTAAACTGCGATTTGCCAGCAGTGAGTGAGTGATGAAAAAGACAACGGTAGCGAGTCATATCAAACGTATCCGCAGCGTGCTGGTCGGCTTTTTGGGTCTCATGCTGCTGAGCTGTACGGGTATACCCGATGGCATTGAGCCTGTGACAGGATTTGATCAGAGCCGCTACCTGGGAACATGGTATGAGATAGCGCGACTCGATCATAGTTTTGAGCGGGGGCTGAGTGAGGTCACGGCCACCTATGACCTGAATTCAGATGGCAGTATCAAGGTACTGAACCGTGGTTTTGACGCAGAAGAAGGGGCTTGGCGCGAAGCAGAAGGCGTTGCTCGATTGATGGGTGCTGCTGATGTTGCACACCTCAAAGTCTCTTTTTTTGGTCCATTTTATGGCAGCTATATCGTCTTCGAGCTGGGTGAAGGTTACGACTACGCCTTCGTTTCGGGGTTTAATCGAGATTATCTTTGGCTGCTTGCTAGGGAGCCTCACATAACGAGCGAGTTACGCAGCCATTTTATCGAGACCATGACGGCGTTGGATTTTGATCCGGCGGAACTGGTTTGGCTGGATAAGGCGGCGGAGTGAGTCTGAGAGCGCGCTCCTAGGCGAATAGCCCGTGTACATACCAGCGACGATTATGTCGATCCTGATACAGCCAAATAGGTTGCTTGTGAGGCGTTTGGGCAATGTAATAATCGCGGCTAGTTGGATTACTCCACCAGCAGTCTTCAATGCGTTCTGGACCATGGATGATCTCTAAAATGCCATTCCAGTACAGTTTTTTCCCTTCTTGATGAACCGGATGTGGTTCAGGCAGTAGCCAGAATGGCCGTTGTCCCAACGCGATAGTATCGGGACGATTCATCGTATGAGTGCTCTGCGTTTTGATCACGGTATCTTCTGGTAGGTGTTCTCGCCGGAAGTCGAGGTAACCCACCGCCTGTAGCCCTAATCGGCTACGTAGCCGATCCGCGAGTTCGTGTCGCGACGTTTGTTGGGTGCCGGTATGAAATAAATCTTGTGGTGGAGGAAGGTCTTCTTGCAGTTGATTGGCCAGTAGAGAGAGCCCTTCAATGCCCTCAGGGAGAGTCCAGTTGTCTAGTTGTAAACAGGAAAGCGCTAGCCAGATATCGGATTGTCGATGCGCCGTTTCAGAGAAAACTTTGAAGGACTCCTTGTTGCCTTTTGGCCTAAGGCAGTGCCATTCAATGACGCCACTAGTGAGTTGGGTATTGATTAAAAAATGGCAGAAATGCGTGAGTAGTCGCTTCATGGCGGGATGGAGCTCTTGCCGGTTGTGAATATCAAAACCAAACCACAGCGTGTCTTGAAATCGGGTCGGTGGTTGATAGTCGATAATGGGTTCCTGACGTCTGCCTAGCAGTTGATTGAGCCAATCGACAAATTTTATGCCACAGCGTTTACCAATATCGGCTAGTGGAATATCGAGCAATTGTGCGAATTGACGAATACCCGCTTTTTCAAGTCGATCGACAACAGTAGGGAATTCGTCTCTGAGGAGAGAAAGCGGTAGGGGTAACAGTCGCTCAGTGAGGGGCTGCTCTGGTTGGCAAGCAAAATGGGCTTCGCAGTGGCTGAGTAACGAGGCGGCTGTACGAGTCTCCGCGACCCCCATTTTGACAGTCAGGCTTCGCAAACTCATTTCATTATGAATGCGCTGCAGTAATGCCTCTAATCCATGATGCAGTGTTAAGCAGCTTCCGACTTCAATCATTAGCGCATTACCCTGCCAGCGCTGTAAGTGTGGTGAGAGCCCATAACCCCAAGTCATTAATCGTTGCAATAGAGCGTCTTCTTTCTCAGGTGTGCGTTCCACAATATGGGCGTCGTAATGGGTGAGTAAGGCTTGCGCCGTACTGGCACTTTGACCCGGTGTGACTCCCGCACCGCGAGCCGTATCATCACAGGCGATGACAAGGCGTTGGGCGACAACAACGGTTGCTCGATTCCCGTTTAGCTCCGGCTGCTTTAGCAGGGCTTCTAGAGGGAGGGCATTAAAACGAAGACAAAGCCAGAGAGACATCCCCGCATACTACTGTATTTTTATACAGTAGTATGCGGAGTGTTGATTAAAAGTGCCGGCAGCAACTCTGATGAGGTGCTATTTTTACTGCACTAGATCGCCTCGTTTTCCACGATCACTGCTTTGCTTGAGAAACTGCCATGTCTATTGCCTCTCGTAATTGTCCCTGTAATGCCCCTTTTAGGATCGCTAATGTGACCGATACCCGTTACGGGATGGCCCGTTTCTGCTCGTCATTTTGGCTCATTTGGGTCCTATTACTGACGTCTTGTGGAGGGTCAGATGCGGACTCAAATGCGCTATCTGAGGTGGCATTAGTCCCTCCGATTTCGGCTGAGCAGCAGCGATTAGAGGATTTCTTCACCGCCACTTGGGAGGAGGATCTCGTTCGTTATCCCGCTTCTGCCAGTTATCTAGGCGTGATCGATCGCCAGGATCAGTGGAATGATGTCACGGAATCTTTCCAGCTGGCGTCGCTGGCAATCACTCGCCAGCGACTGGATTTTCTCAACGGTATCGACACCTCCCAGTTATCGGATGACCGCTTATTGTCCTATCGATTGTACCGACTTGACCTTGAGCGCACGCTGGCGGGTGCCCCTTTTCGTCATCATCGTTATGTGATCCATCAGTTCCGCGGACCGCACACCAGTGCAGTGAGTCTGCTCATTAATGTTCACGCCATTAACTCAGTACAAGATGCCGAGGCTTACATCGCGCGTCTGAATAATTTGCCCCTCTATTTTGACGGTGTGGTTGAGCAGATACAGATTCGTGCTGATAAAGGGCTCTTTTTAGTCGATTGGATGATCCCCAAAATTATCGAGTCGGCGAGCAATGTGTTGCTGGGGGTCCCCTTTGATGCCGGCGATGAACCGTCAGTGATTTGGGCTGACTTCAAAGACAAACTGGATCAATTGGCACTAGCACCTGCCGAGATGAATCGACTGCGAGAGGATGCGCGGAGCGCCTTACTCAATGCAGTACGGCCTGCGTACCAAAAGTTGATTGCGGCAGTCAGGTCGCAGCAAGACCGTGCCATGTCCGAGGACGGGGTGTGGCGATTCTCTGATGGCGAGGCGTTCTATGCCAATCGATTAAATGTCTTTACGACCACTCGCTTGACGGCAGCAGAAATTCATCAAGCAGGGCTCGATAATGTTGCGCGACTGCACGGTGAAATGCGCACTGTGATGGCTGAGCTGGGCGAAGAGGGTGACTTAACGACATTTTTAACTCGTGTCAGAAATGATCCGGCCTTGCGCTTTCCTAACACGGAGGAAGGGCGATCGACCTATCTTGACGCTGCGAGGGCGTCGATCGACGACATGGCGGAGCGGTTGCCAGCGTATTTTGGTGTTCTGCCTCGTGCAGAGTTGGTGGTAAAACGCGTCGAGGCTTATCGTGAGCGCTCAGCGGGTAAGGCGTTTTATCAGCGTCCACCATCAGATGAGTCCCGCCCGGGGATTTATTACGCGAATCTTTACGATATGAACTCGATGCCCAAAACAGACCTTGAGGCACTGGCATTTCACGAAGGATTACCCGGGCATCATTTGCAACTGGCGATCGCCGCAGAGCTGAGCCATGTCCCTGACTTTCAGCGTCATACCCGGTTCACCGCGTTTAGCGAGGGCTGGGGTCTTTATTCGGAATACTTGGCCAAAGAAATGGGCTTTTACCAAGACCCTTATTCCAATTTTGGGCGTTTGGCGATGGAGCTTTGGCGCGCAGCCCGGTTAGTAGTCGATACGGGGCTTCATCATCAGCAATGGACCCGTCAGCAGGCAGTGGCGTACCTGGTTGCTAATACGCCGAATGCGGTTTATGACTGCCAGCGGGCTATTGAGCGTTATATCGCCATGCCCGGACAGGCAACCGCTTATATGATCGGCAAGTTGCGAATTGTTGAACTGAGAGAAATGGCGCGGCAGGCGCTGGGCGCTCGTTTTGATATCCGTGCTTTTCACGATGTGGTGCTCGGGTCCGGCGCCGTCCCCCTTGACCAACTTGAAGTCCATGTTCAGCGACTGGTCCAAGATGTTCTGGCTACGGAGTCGTCAGCGGATAGCTGATTCACGCGTTGGGCGGCCCGTAATCGATAAAATCGATGGTATTTTCTAATTTAATCAACTTGTCAGCTTCTTAGCGAGGTGCGTACAGTGCAGGCTTGTATGAGTCATTTTTTAGAGGGCAATATCATGAAAGGCAAAGCAATAACTTTGACGATTGCACACGTGGCGTTAGCGGCGACCCTGATGGCGCTGCCCGCCCAAGATGTCATGGCGCGGAGCACACCCAAAAGCGCACAAGCGTGGTGGCCAACGAATCTTGACCTGACCCCGCTTCGGCAGAACGAGCATAATGCGGATCCTTTGGGCGCGAATTTTGACTACGCGTCTGCCTTCGCGACGCTGGATCTTGAGGCATTGAAGGCCGACGTCAACGAGACGCTGACGCAATCGCAAGCCTGGTGGCCCGCTGATTATGGCAACTATGGACCTTTCTTTGTTCGAATGGCTTGGCACAGCGCCGGCACCTATCGTACCAGTGATGGTCGTGGCGGTGCGGATGGTGGTCAGCAGCGTTTTGAGCCACTCAATAGCTGGCCAGATAATGGCAATCTCGATAAGGCGCGACGCCTTCTGTGGCCGATAAAGCAACAGTACGGTAGCCAGATCTCATGGGCCGATTTAATGGTGCTGGCTGGCAACGTGGCAATGGAGAATATGGGTTTTAAAACCTTTGGGTTTGCGGGTGGTCGCACAGATGACTGGGAACCCGAGTGGGTCTATTGGGGTCCCGAAGCCAAGATGTTGGCCGATGAGCGTTATGGTGAGGGTCGTCAGTTGCGTAAAGGACTCGCCGCGGTCCAGATGGGACTGATTTATGTGAATCCCGAGGGACCCAATGGTAATCCTGACCCGCTGTTGGCGGCTCATGACATCCGCGAAACCTTCGGTCGGATGGCGATGAACGATGAAGAAACCGTCGCGCTGATTGCCGGAGGTCACTCATTCGGTAAGGCGCACGGTGCGCATAAGCCTGACGATTGTGTTGGACCCGAGCCGACTGCCGAGGTGATCAGCGAACAAGGGCTGGGTTGGAAGAATGTCTGTGGAAAAGGCAATGCAGAGGATACGGTGACGTCTGGCCTAGAAGGCGCCTGGACGGCTACGCCGACCCAGTGGTCAATGATGTATCTGGCGAACTTGTTTGCCTACGAGTGGGAGCAAACGCGCAGTCCGGCGGGAGCCCTGCAGTGGCAGCCCAACGATGGTGCGGCAGCGGGCACTGTTCCCGATGCTCATGTAGAGGGTGTGAGTCACGCACCGGTGATGTTCACGACGGACCTGTCGCTGAAATTTGATCCCAGTTATCGCGAGATCTCCCAGCGGTTCCTCGAGAATCCTGCGGAGTTTGAGCTGGCGTTTGCGAAGGCATGGTTTAAGTTGACGCATCGCGACATGGGTCCAAAGATCCGTTATCTGGGTGACGATGTGCCTGCAGAGACGTTGGCCTGGCAAGACCCGCTCCCGGACCGCGACTACAAGCTGATCAGCGACCGGGATGTTCGCAAGCTGGAAGCTGCTATTGCGGACAGTGGATTGTCGAATACGCAACTGGTGAGCACCGCGTGGGCCTCAGCCTCGACCTATCGCGCCACCGATATGCGTGGCGGTGCCAATGGTGCTCGCATTCGTATTGCGCCTCAAAATCAGTGGGCAATTAATAACCCGACCGAGTTGGCCGAGGTGATGGCCGTGCTGGAGGAGGTGCAGTACGAGTTCAACAGCGGTGTGTCGCGAGGCAAGCAGGTTTCGCTGGCAGACGTTATTGTTCTTGCAGGCAATGTGGGTGTTGAGCGTGCGGCAGAAGCCTTTGGTGTGGAGGTCTCCATTCCCTTTAGCCCCGGGCGGGTCGATGCAATCGAGGGATCGGTAGACGCGGCTTCATGGTCGGTACTGGAGCCTCGCCATGACGGTTTCCGCAATTACATGGCGGATCTCGGCTTCATGTCGCCCTCGCAAGCGCTGATCGACAAAGCGGATAGGCTGAATCTGACCGTATCGGAAATGACCGTATTGCTGGGTGGCATGCGGGCACTTAACGCAAACGCTGGGGGAAGTGCTCACGGCGTATTGACTGACCGCCCAGGAGTGCTCAGCAATGATTTCTTCGTTCACTTGCTGGACATGACGACCGCTTGGGCGCCCTCAGATGAGGCGTATGTGTTTGAAGGGCGTGATCGCCAAACGGGTGATCTTAAATGGACTGCGACAGAATTCGATCTCGTACTGGGCTCCAATGCTGAGCTGCGTGCGGTGGTGGAGTTTTACGCTTTTGATGAAAGTCGGCAGCGCTTTGTGAAAGATTTTGCGAGTGCGTGGACCAAAGTGATGGATGCCGACCGTTTTGATATCGAGGACTCTGGCAACGTCGTGGTCAGCGTTGCACAGTAACAAGACTTGGCTTGATTTAAAAAACCCCGCACTTGCGGGGTTTTTTTATGTCACAACACTTTATCTGATGAGACTTTACGCAATGAAACTTTACGCAATAAGACTTTACGCAATAAAACAGTAGATTGGCATGACTGGCCGTACTGCTATTAAATCGCTCCGCTGGGTCGTCAGATGGCTGTCGTTAGACGGCATCGCATAACGGGGATGCCCTTACTCGCGATGAATGTCGACATCAAGGTGTACCGTCGCGGTCAATGAATTAGTGATGAGGCAGCTTTTTTCCGCTTTCTGTAGGACCCGTGTAATGCGCTCTTCTTCCATGTCGCTGGGCACGCTAATACGAACTGCGAGGCGGATTTCCGTAAAGTGAGGTGTCCGATCGACGCGCTCTAGTGTGCCGGTAGCTTCGCAGTCAATGGCATGCCATGTCACGCGCGAGGGGGCTGCGATAGCGCGGAAGGTCAAGACAAAGCAGTCCGCTACAGCGGCAACCAAGAGCGCTTCCGGCGACCATTGGTCACCGGGACCACCGAATTCTTTAGGCGCATCAGTAGCAAGGTTTGCTAACCCATCGCTGGTGACCTGAACCACTGATTGAGTGGCATTTGCGGTGGCGAGGCAACGATAATGATGGGGGAAATCGTGCATGGACGTCTCAATTTAAAAAAGCGAAGGCTAACATAGCCAACCGACTGGGTATAAGACAAAAGCCACTGGGGCCGTTACGCTTTATCTTAACGGCACTGGCTGTCCTGCAGCGTCAAGAACCGTTGCTAGGCAGAGGGGCGATAACCGGGTGTGGGCTGACGCCTGCCTAACTGATCGATAAAGGACCAGGTAGCGGGAGCCGTAGGCAATGACTCATCGGCAGGTAAGGGAATCGTCGCGCTTTGAACACCGCCTCGCTGTTTAATAATTTTGACTTGTCGATAGCCTTCAACGTGGATTTTTAAGCTGGCGGGAGAAGGCTGTGCCAATGCGTCAGAGGAGCGGAATAGTATGGCTAATGTGCCGTGACTGGCTGCGGCTAACTGGATTTTCCGCAACTCTGCATAACGATAGTCCGTGGCGCCAAGCCAAGCAAAGACAGTACTACAGGTGCTGCTGCGCAACGCCTGTTCAACTGACCACAGTAACTCCTCACGATTGCGAGGGTGCACCAGCATAATTTCTTGCAGATCAATGCCTTCTCCTGCAAGCAGTGGGGCATAAGGCGTGTAGGGGGGATCAATAAAGACTTGCCAGCGCGATTGGCCAGATAGTTTTTTCATGGTGGGCATGAATACCCCCATCGCATCGAGCCCGCACTGGTCACTAATGACCTCGATACATCCCCCCAGCGGCCAGCCACTGTTGTACAGTTGCGCATCGAGAGTATCAAAACCGGTTGCGATAGTTTGCTCCGAGTGCGCCCCTGCATTAGCCGACGGTGCACTGGGGTCTAAAAAAACGCGATCCTTCTGGCTCATACCCTGCCAAGTATCGGCGCGGCGAAAAATGTCTTCGAGTAGATAGTTCATGGCGTACTCCTGTTTTAGACTGCTGTTTTTGTGTGTCATTCCTTTGCAAGGAATTGCCGACTTAAAAGCGGCTGTAACAATACTGTATAAATAAACAGTATTTGAGCATGACAAAAAAAGCAAGCAAGGATTTTTCTGACCGTCGTGAAATGCGACAGGTGCATCGATCTGCCTTATCAGATTCGCGGTTTCGTCATTATTACCCGGTGAGCTGGTTTTCGAGTCTGGGGGCCTGGTTATTGCGCTTTTTACTGGGCTGGAGTGCCTGGGAGCTCACCCATTCAGCCACTTGGGTTGGCATTACAGGTGCTCTCATGTTGGCGCCTGCACTGCTGTTATCGCCTTGGTTTGGTATTTTGTCGGACCGCGTCAATCCACGACAGGGTTTGCGGCTCTCTATGCTAATTCACAGCACTATCGCGCTGGTCGGTGCCATCACCACCTGGTTGGGATGGTACGACCGTTTTGCACTCGCCGGGCTAGCTACCGCGTTGGGTATTGCCACTTCTTTGCACTCACCGATGCGCCTCGCCATGGTGCCCTTACTCGTCCCCCGGGCTGCTTTACCCAGCGCTGTCGGCTATTCGACAATGTCGTTTAATGTCGCGCGCATGATCGGGCCGGCAATCGGTGCGGCTCTGGTGGCGCAGACAGAGACAGCCTTTGCCTGGCTGGTTTCTATGCTGCTATTTATCACGTCATTTGCAGGACTCTCCCGACTCACTGTAGTGCGAGATGCGCCCTCAGAAGCCCCCAACTCGTACTGGACGCAGTTGTCTGATGGATTTCAGCACTTGGTTCGCCAAACCGATCTTAAGTTATTGCTGCTGTTCACGGCGCTCAACGGTTTGCTCGGTCGCACGATCATTGAATTACTGCCGGCATTGTCTGGACAGGTGCTGAGAGGGGGGTCATCTGAGCTGGCCATCCTAGTCGCGATGGCAGGCTTGGGCTCGGTACTGGGCGGGCTATTGGTAAGCCGTCAGTCAGCCAACCTGGCGCGTTTGCTGGCGCTCGTCTATGGCGCTATTGGACTCGCGTGCTTGACGCTGATGAGTTTGCAATGGGTCGCTGGCGTCGTGGCAATGGGCTGCTGGGTATCGTGTTTAAGCACGATGACGACGGTGGCGGGTACGGGATGTCAGACGCTCATTCAATTGACGGTTAGCCCACGCTTTAGGGGTCGGGTATTGAGCGTCTGGACGATGATGGCGATGGGTGTCCCGGCGGTGGGCGCTGCGGTCGTAGGCGTCAGCGTCGATGGTTTTGGATTCGAATGGGTATCGGCTGTGACGGGCACGATAGGGTTGTGTGCCCTCGGATTACTCTACCTTAAGCGTTCTGCTTTGCTCGCTGGCGCTGCGGATCCTTGAGCCATCACTACGACGAGCGTCTCCATCAGATCCCAAGGGGCGCCCGTCAAAAACCCTTTACTGGAGCCATCGGCTTGAAAGGTCAAAGCCTGCATCTTTGCCAGATCTCGTCCCGAAAGTCGCTGCAGGGCTGACTGAATCAGGGTCTGTCTATTTCGCCAGACACCGCGTTGATTCAGCGCCGCGTTGATAGAGGCTCCCCCGCCGATATCTCGCTTGAGATTAGCGAGCAGTCTCACCTCGCGCGCGAGTGCCCATAACAATACCGGCGGTTGTACGGCCTCTGATTTGAGGCCTCGTAGTGTTCTGACCGCACCACGCGCATCCCCCGCGAGAGCGACATCCACGAGACGAAAGGCATCGTAGCGCGCATTATCAGACACCGTGTCTGCGATCATCTCGGCCGAGATCTTTTGCTCGCCATGGAGTAGCCGCAGTTTTTCAATTTCTTGCGCTGCCGCCAGTAAATTTCCCTCCAGACGCTCTGCCAATAAGGCGAGTGCGTCGGCATCAGGTTGTAATCCAGCCAGCTTCATGCGGGCGGCTATCCACCCAGGCAGTTCCGCGGCAGAGACGGGCCATACCGGCACGATGACGCCGGCTTGATCGAGCCCGGTGTACCATTTGCTCTTTTGCGATTGCTTATCAATGCGGCCACTGACGATGAGTAACATATCGTCGGGGCTACTGGCTAAAAACGCAGTGAGTGCCTTGCTCCCTTCCGCACCGGGTTTGCCATTAGGGAGTTCAATTTCGATTAACTTATGCTCGGCGAATAGCGATAGTGCACTGGCTAGGTGACCGAGTTCGAGCCAGTCACTTTTACTGGCAATGGTAATCCGTTGTCGCTCTCGGTAACCTCCCTCTCGCGCGGCCTGACGAATCGCGTCAGCAGCCTCTTGAACGAGCAAGGGTTCATCGCCAGAGACCAGGTAGCACGTCGCCAATCCTTTCTTCAGCTGGCCGCTAAGTTGATGAGGCTTAAGCTGCATTAGCGATCGAGACTGTGCCCAATTCGACGGACAATTTGAGCGGCAAGATCTCGCCGCATTTCGTCCCGAAGTAGTCTTAGCTCTTCGGTTTTGCCCACAATATTGCGCGGGTCATTGAGCATCTGCCGGGAGATCGTTGCACGGGCTTCGATGGGATCCAGCTCCGCCTGCTCGAATGCGAAGTCCGCTGATAAGGTGAGTTCTAACTCGGCGGCCCGGGCTTGAGCGGTCAGCGAAACGTTGCGCTGACTAAACTGCTCAGCTTGTAAGATCAGTTGTAACGCCGGGGCAATGTCAGTGAGCACGACCCCCGCATTAGACAGCTCTCGGGTCACCTCTCGAGTCAGCTCTGATCGCGGTTGTACGCTGATCAGCTGCAGCTCAAGGCCCTGCAGACCCATTGCCTGGCTACTTGCGCCCGTTCCCTTGAGTTGAAAGCCACAGCTCATCAGGCACGACAAGGCAGCCAGTAAGCAAGCCAGCTTGGCCAATCGGTTGTGTTGAGGCAAAAAGCTTCTCATCATTGCACAACAATATTCACGAGTTTCTTGGGCACTACCACCACTTTTTTGATGGTTTTGTCGATAAGGAAGCGTTGCACATTCTCTTGCTCCCTTGCCAGGGCTTCGATTTCGGTGTTCTCCGCTGTGGCGGGCACGCTCATTTTCCCCCTCACCTTACCATTGACCTGAATCACAATTTCTAACTCATCACGGTCCAGCGCGCTTTCATCGACGCTAGGCCAAGCCCCTTCTTCAAAAGTGTCGCCAGAAAGATGCAGCCACAAGTGTTCGCATAAATGCGGCGTAATAGGCCAGAGCATTTTTAGTACGGCATGGACGCCTTCACTGACGATGGCTTGGTCCTGTGCACTGTCATTGCTGTGCCGCCCCAGCTCATTGCAGAGCTCCATAATGGCGGCCACGGCCGTGTTGAAGGTTTGTCGACGACCATAATCATCGGTCACTTTGGCGATCGTTTGGTGCACTTTTCGCCGCAGATTTTTCTGTTCTGATGTGAGCGCGCCAAGGTCTAAGGTAGTTTGGGAGAGCCCAATAGTATGGGCTAAACGCCATAGGCGTTTGATGAAACGGTGAGCGCCTTCAACACCCGAGTCAGACCACTCAAGCGATTGATCAGGTGGTGCTGCAAACATACTGAAGAGTCTGACCGTGTCGGCACCGTAAGTGTCTATGAGGGGTTGGGGGTCGACGGTATTACCTCGAGACTTCGACATTTTGGTACCGTCTTTGAGCACCATCCCCTGCGTCAGCAGACGCTTGAAAGGCTCGTCACTCGATACCAGACCGGCATCACGCATCAGTTTGTGAAAAAAACGTGCATAGAGCAGATGCAGAATAGCGTGCTCAATGCCGCCGACATATTGATCTACCGGTAGCCAGTAATTCGCTTGTTCGCTATCGAGCATTCCCTGTGCGTAATCGGGACAGGTAAAGCGGGCGTAGTACCACGACGACTGCACAAAGGTGTCGAAGGTATCCGTCTCACGCTCGCAGGTTTCGCCGTCGAGCTCGAACTTGCGCCATTCGGCATCATTCTTAATGGGCGACGTCACGCCATCCATGACGACATCCTCCGGCAATAACGACGGGAGGCGGTTCATTGGGATGGGTATGTCTTGGCCGTCGGCAAGGTTGAGCATGGGGATGGGGGTACCCCAGTAGCGCTGCCGTGACACGCCCCAGTCGCGCAGACGGAATTGAGTTGTCACACGACCCATTCCGACGTTTGTCAGCGCCGTGGCGATCTTTTCGAAAGCGGTATCGAAACCGCAGCCGTCAAATTCGGCAGACGCGGTCAGCACACCAAGCTCTGTGTAGGCCGATGCGTGGATATCAGCCGGCTCACCCTCGGCATCGCAAATCACGACCTTCAGCGGCAAATCATATTTCTTGGCGAACTCCCAATCCCGCTCGTCATGTGCTGGCACTGCCATCACCGCGCCGGAACCGTAATCCATTAATACGTAGTTAGCGACCCAGACTGGCACTGCTTCCCCGGTTAATGGGTGGCGCGCCCGAAGGCCGGTATCCATACCCATCTTCTCGGCTTTAACCATATCGGCCTCAGCCACTGAGGTCTGTTTGCAGTGATCGACAAACGCGGAGAGCGCGGGGCTGTGCTCGGCTAGCGACAGCGTAATGGGGTGCTCGGCAGCGAGACTGATATAGGTCACGCCGTAGAGCGTGTCCGGTCGCGTGGTATAGACGTCGATTTTTTCCAAGCCGGCAATCGGTGTGTCGAGGCCAAACGCCAGCTCTACACCGCGACTTTTACCAATCCAATTACGTTGCATGGTGCGCACGGCCTCGGGCCAGCCATCCAATGTATTCAGACCCTCTAGGAGTTCTTCGGCATAAGCGGTGATGCGAATAAACCACTGGGGAATCTCTCGCCGCTCGATAACGGCGCCAGAGCGCCAGCCGCATCCGTCGATGACTTGTTCGTTAGCCAGAACCGTTTGATCAACAGGATCCCAGTTAACCGTCGCCATTTTTTTATAGACCAGGCCTTTCTCATGCAGGTGCGTAAAAAACCACTGTTCCCACTGATAGTATTGAGGGTCGCAGGTCGCGATTTCACGATCCCAGTCGTAGGCAAAGCCCAGTCGTCGAAGTTGGGCACGCATGTGGTCGATATTTTCTCGCGTCCATCGCGCTGGCGCGACTTTGTTAGCGATGGCGGCATTCTCTGCTGGCAGTCCAAAGGCATCCCAGCCCATCGGTTGCAGTACATTTTTGCCTAACATCCGCTGATAACGCGCGATCACATCCGCAATGGTGTAATTGCGAACATGGCCCATGTGTAATTTTCCACTGGGGTAGGGAAACATGGCGAGGCAATAAAACTTCTCTCGCTGGTCGTCTGGTTGAACGGCATAACGATTGTTTTGCAGCCATTGATGCTGCAGATCGCGTTCAAGTGACTGTGGTTCGTATTCTTGACTCATGTGTCCTCTAATCGAGAGCAGGTGAAATGCTATTCAGGTCATGGCAGTGCGCGCAGCCGCGCCAGATCCGTTTGTCTGCCAGATGGCGTGTGAAGTTTACCAGTATTACTGAGGATCTCGTCCTAGTAACAAGCCGATCAGTGAGAAAATCAGCATGGGGAGACTCCCAGAGATGGCATAGGGGGTATGGCCGGACCGCGGCTGAACCTGCCCGCTGACGACGGCCTGGGTGAACTGAGGCGCGGTTGAAACGACCTCGCCTTTGGCACTAATGATGGCCGACACACCGTCGTTGGTGCCCCGAATGAGGTCACGACCCAGTTCCACCGCGCGAAAGCGTGCCATCTGGAAATGCTGCCAAGGCCCAATGCTATTGCCGAACCACGTGTCATTACTGATCGTGACCAGTAATTGCGATCCTTTGCTGCTCGCTGCGACAAAATCGGGATAGACGATTTCGTAGCAGATGAAGGGTGCTATCGCTAGGTCGTCTATGACCAGCGGCGCTTGGCCAGGGGGGCCAGGGCTGAACTGCGACATAGGTAGGTCGAAAAAACCAATGACCCCTCTGAGCCACGGTTCGAAGGGAATATATTCACCAAAGGGGACCAGCTTTTGTTTGTGATAGATCCCGGATCCGCGACCCAAGGCCTCGATGCTGTTGTAACGTCCCTCGTTGTCACGACTGGGTATGCCTGTAATGACCGTGGCATCGTGGGCTGCCGCTTGAGTATGAATTGAGGTCAAAAACCCTCGCATCTGATCGCGATAACCCGGCAATGCAGATTCTGGCCAGACAATCAGGTCATGTGTGGCATACAGGGGCTCGGTAGTGAGTGCTAAGTCGCTAAGAATGTCTCTGCGGTGTCCTCGGCTCCATTTCTTAGCCAGTGGCACCGCGGGTTGCACAATGGCTACGGTTAGCGGATCGCCCAACGCTTTTGTCCACGTCACGGTGGTGAACAGTTGGCCCGATAATAGGATGAGCCCCGTCATACCGAGACTGATGGCCCACTGCGAGATAACGCGAGGGCGTCGCAACAGCATGATCCAAGTGCAACCCATTGCAATCAATAGCCAGGAGCAGCCATAAACACCTAATAACGGGGCCCATCCGCTCACGGGAGAGGCGATAGCGCCGTAACCTGCATAACCCCAGGGAAAGCCGGTGAGTACCCAGCTTCTGAGCCATTCGAACAGTACCCACAATGAGGCAAACTGAATCACTCGCCAGCCAGCATGCTGACTCGATAAGCGCTGAAAACAATATAGTTGCGCGCCAAAAAAAAGCGCGAGCCCACTGCAAAATACCAGCGTTAAAGTGATCGCCAGCCAAGCCGCTGTTGCACCGTAAGTATGGATGCTGACATAAACCCAGGACACGGCGACACCGAAGAAACCGATGCCATACAGATAGCCGAGGCGAAAAGCGGGCTGAGACCGTTGCCATTCAAGCAGTGCGAAAAGCGCGCCCGCACTCAGAGGGATAAGGGGCCAAAACCCAGTCGGTGATAGCCCGAGCGGAAAGAGCATACCCGCTAATAGGGCAAAGCCAAGGATGCGCGTTCGGACAGAAACCACTACTCGCCTGAGTCAATATCAGCCACAGACCTCACCCTAAGACTGGAAAGGCGACGCTCGTCTGCATGGATGACGCTGAACTCAAAATCGTTGAGCTGGATCGACTGATTACGACTGGGCAGCTGACCAAATGCATTGACGACAACGCCGCCGATGGTGTCGAACTCGTCATCGCTAAACGTCGTATCAAAAAAGGCATTGAAGTCGTCAATTGCGGTGAGTGCTTCGACAAAAAAAGTGCCGTCGTTCATCGGTCGTATGGGCTTTTTCTCGGCCACGTCGGTCTCGTCTTCGATTTCTCCGACGATCTCTTCTAGCACATCTTCGATCGTGATCAATCCTGCGATGCCGCCGTATTCGTCAATGACAATGGCCATATGATTTCGATTTTGCCGAAACTCCCTTAGCAAAACGTTCAGTCGTTTACTCTCCGGTACGGCGATCACTGGGCGCATTAATTCACGCAGGGTGGGAGGGGCACTTTCGTTTTCAACCAGCGGTAAAAGATCCTTTGCGAGTAAAATCCCGATCACATCATCGATGCCATCCCCAATGACGGGAAAGCGAGAGTGTCCTGCATCAATGATTTTTGGCAGCGCTTCTTGCACGCTTTCGTCTGAATCGATGACGATCATTTGTGCTCGTGGGATCATGATGTCACGCACCTGCATGTTAGTGACAAGCAGCGCGCCTTCCATAATTTTGCGCGCATCTTGATCGATGATCTCGTGCGCTTCGGCTAATGAGAGGACGTCCTCTAGGTCTGATTTTGTTTGCGGTTCACCGCTGATGAAGTGGGTGAGTCGATCCAACCAAGATCGCTCCTCCGCCTCTAGTTTTCGATCATCGTTCACGATTAGCGACTCTCTAACGGTGCAGGGATGTCATAGGGGTTTGCATAACCGAGGCTGGCGAGGGCGTCGATTTCCAACATTTCCATCGCCTCTGCTTCAGCGGCAGTCTGATGGTCATACCCCAGCAGATGAAAAACGCCATGCATCACCAAGTGGGCCCAATGGGCAGTGGCTTGCTTGTCTTGTGTTTTAGCCTCTTTGATAACAAGTGGCGCACAGATCACGAGATCCCCTAATAATCCAGAGTCGGTTTCGGGCGGTGGTGTAGCGGGGAATGACAGCACATTGGTCGCCCCGGTCTTGTCACGATAGGTCTCATTAAACTGAGCGGCTTCATCCATATCGGTAATACGGATGGAAAGCTCCGGTGATGAGGGCACGCTGCGGTTTGCGGCTGCTACTGCTTGTGTGACCCATAGCTGTATCGCATCATCCTCAGGGGTTTGCATGAGCGTGGTGCGTTCAACGGTCATCAGGAGATTCATGTTTTATCCCCCCTTGGATGCACGGCCGCTAGCTGCTCGTGGGCTTCGTAAGCGCTGACAACGCGCTGGACAACGGGATGACGGACGACATCTTTGATGCCAAATTGCGTAAAGGCGATCCCCTCTACGTCTTCTAACACCTGCGCCGCATGCGTTAGCCCGCTCTGTGTGCCTCGAGGCAGGTCAATTTGGCTTGTGTCACCGGTGACGACTGCGGTGGAGCCAAACCCAATACGCGTCAAAAACATTTTCATCTGTTCGCGGGTGGTATTTTGGGCTTCGTCAAGAATGATAAAAGCGTGATTAAGGGTTCTGCCTCGCATAAATGCTAGGGGTGCCACCTCGATAATATGGCGTTCAATGTACTTGCTCACCGTCTCGAATCCGAGCATTTCATAGAGCGCGTCGTAGAGGGGCCTGAGGTAAGGATCCACTTTTTGGGACAGGTCGCCAGGTAAAAACCCAAGACGCTCCCCTGCTTCGACGGCGGGGCGGACGAGCAAAATGCGTTTGACTTGTTCGTTGAGCAGCGCCCTCACAGCGCAGGCGACCGCCAAGTATGTTTTACCCGTTCCAGCTGGTCCAATGCCGAAATTAATGTCGTGATGGTTGATTGCCGCCACGTAGTCACGCTGATTCTGGCCCCTAGGCCTCACAGAGACACGTTTGGTTCGGATAAGGCTTGTCGACTCGATACTCGTATTCGTCGGCTCAGTCTCGTTGAGCATCTCGAGATCGGCGTCCTGTAATCGAAGGTGAATCACGTCGGGACTTAGCTGAATGCCATTGGTAATGTCGGCGTAGAGTGAGGTGAGTAACGACGCGCCCATCTTGCAGCGAGACTCACTGCCATGCAGCTCAAAGTCATTGCTGCGGTTATAAATTGTGATGCCCAATCGGCTCTCGATTTGGCGCAAATGGCTATCCAGTTGCCCACACAGAATCGCCAGATTACGCGCATCATTCGGTTCGAGGGAAAAAATAGTAGGTGGTGTCAAATCCGAAGACGCATCTTCGGCCGACAAAAGGTGGATGTCCAACGGTTTTCAAGCCGCCTCTTTCACTATGGGTAACGAAAGATACTCGCCTTGTGGAGGGAGTCAACTCCCCCGACGGTCTTTAAGTGGCTGCGGGCAGATGGCCGAGTAATGAGTTGCGGTACGCCGCTGTGATGTCCACTTCGACAAAGTCGCCAATGAGCGTCGTATCATCACAGGCAAAGTTGACCACGCGATTGTTTTCTGTCCTTCCGGAGAGTTGTCCGGGATCTCGTTTTGCGTGGCCAGTGACTAAGATTTTTTGTCGCGTCCCAACCATGTTATCGGCAATGAGCTGCGCTTGTTGCGCAATGCGTGCTTGTAAAATATGCAGGCGCTTTTTCTTCACGTCCTCAGGCGTGTTGTCGGGTAACTCCGCTGCCGGGGTACCGGGTCTTGCGCTATAAATAAAGCTAAAGGAATTATCAAAGCCCACTTCCTCAATTAACCGCATGGTGGCGGCGAAGTCTTCTTCCGTTTCTCCGGGAAACCCGATGATGAAATCTGAAGAGAGGGAAAGATTGGGCCGTATTTTGCGTAATGCGCGGATAATCGCCTTGTACTCGAGTGCCGTATGGCCTCGCTTCATGGCCATCAAAATACGGTCAGAGCCGGTTTGTACGGGCAAATGAAGGTGATCCACTAAGGCGGGGATCTCTGCGTAACACGCCACAATGGCATCAGAGAACTCCAGAGGATGAGAAGTGGTATAGCGAATGCGGTCAATTCCAGGCACGAGATTCACCAAATGGAGTAACTCCGCAAAGTCCACTATTTCGCCGAGGTGACTCATGCCTCGGAAAGCGTTGACATTTTGTCCCAGCAAATTGACTTCTCTGACGCCGCGACTCGCCAAACTGGCCACTTCGGCAATGACATCATCAACGGGTCGGGAGACTTCCTCTCCTCGGGTGTAGGGCACGACGCAAAAAGTACAATATTTGCTGCACCCCTCCATAATGGAGACAAAAGCGGTGGGTCCCTCAACGCTAGGCTCGGGAAGACGGTCGAATTTTTCGATTTCGGGGAAACTAATATCGATGACCGCAGCGTTACCCCGTCGCCGATCTTCGATCATTTCCGGCAATCGATGCAGTGTCTGCGGACCAAAAATGAGATCGACAAAGGGTGCTCTCTTGCCGATTTCTCCCCCTTCTTGGCTGGCAACACAGCCCCCTACGCCAATAATTAAGTCGGGGTTTTTTTGTTTCAGCTGTTTCCAGCGTCCCAATTGGTGAAAGACTTTCTCTTGGGCTTTTTCGCGGATGGAGCAGGTATTAAGCAGGATGACGTCCGCGTCCTCCGCACAATCGGCTTGCTCAAGGCCATGACTGGCATGCAGCAGATCTGCCATTCTTGCAGAATCATATTCATTCATTTGGCAGCCATGGGTCTGCACAAATAGCTTTTTGATCGATGGGGTGCTCATAATTAGGTTGGGTGCGCGCCCTTGATAACGAGTCAGGGCGCGGAGTATAGCCTCTGCTCGTTAAAAATCCCCCCTGTTGCTGGAGCTTTGCGTGCAAAGTGTTACCATTTCGCCCCTTTTTACCTGCCACCACAGGAAATACTCGGAGCAATAATGCCGTCTCAGCCCATTTATAAAGTGATTTTTCATAACGGGGGACAGGTGTATGAGGTCTTTGCTCGTCAAATTTACCAAAGCGATATGTGGGGGTTTGTCGAGATAGAAGAGCTTGTTTTCGGCGAGAAATCGCAAATTCTTGTCGATCCCGGGGAAGAAAAGCTCAAAAATGAATTCTCGGGGGTTAAAAGAAGTTATATCCCCATGCAATGCATCGTTCGAATCGACGAAGTGGAAAAAGAAGGTGCCGCGCGCATTTCTGAGGCAAGCAGCGCTAAAATTGCACCGTTTCCCCTGTCGTCCCAACCGGTGGCCCCCTCTCATAGCGAAGATTGATCGCCATGAATGTAGCGCTCACTGTTTAACGATTGGGCACTCACTGTCTGCCAGTGACTTGAAAAACTGCCGTCTCGACCCTATTTCTCTCTGACTGATGATGACAGCCGTAAGAAGGCGCAGAGGTCAACGTGGACCACTCAGAAGAGACACAACGAGAAGGTGAGATTCTGCCGCTTGAGGCAGAAGAGGACGCAGTAGGGGATCATCCAGCCCCTGCGGTGGCGGATGAGGTATTGCCAGATACGCTGGTATTGCTGCCGCTTCCCGGTCGTCCTTTTTTTCCAGGTCAGGTGCAGCCCGTGGCGTTTAATCCAGATAACTGGCAAGCGACGCTCGATGCGATCGCGGAGCAGGGATCAGGATTACTCGGGCTAGCCTTTGTCGACGAAGCTGACCCTGCAAGCGTCAACGCGGATCAATTCCCGACCATAGGCTGTGCAGTTCGACTGCATCGCCCACCGGGTGCCGCTGATAATGCGGGTCACTTTCTGGCGCAAGGTCTCCGACGATTCCGCATCGTACGCTGGCTAAGCGAGCAGACTCCGCTAATCGCTCAAGTAGAGTATCCGCAGTCACAAGGCGATCGCGAGAACGACGAAGTGAAAGCGTATGCCATGGCGATTATTGCGGCGATTAAGGAACTGCTGCCCTTGAATCCGCTTTATAGCGAGGAGCTCAAGCAGCACATTGGGCAGTTCAATCCTAATCAACCGAGTTTACTGGCGGACTTTGCAGCGGCGCTCACGACCGCGAGCGGTGATCAGCTTCAAGCCGTATTAAATGCCTTACCGCTGACTGCTCGGATGACAAAAGTACTGGAGCTTCTCAAGCGGGAGAAAGAGGTCGCAACACTACAGGGGCAGATTACGACCCAGGTCAATGAGAAAGTCTCGACCCATCAGCGTGAATTTTTTCTGCGCGAGCAGATGAAAGTGATCGAGAAAGAGTTGGGGCTTTCCAAGGACGACAACACCTCTGATGCCGATAGGTTTCGATTGCGCTTGGAGGGACTTACTCCGCCACAGAAGGTGTTGGATCGACTCGAAGAGGAGTTCAGTAAATTACACGTTTTAGAATCCGGCTCGCCGGAGTATGGGGTCACGCGTAATTACCTTGACTGGGCGACGTCGGTGCCATGGGGCGTTTGCTCTGAGGATAATCTCGACCTGTCGCATGCTCGCGAGGCGTTGGAGTCCCACCATGATGGGCTGGAGGACGTTAAGCAGCGCATCATTGAATTTATGGCAGTGGGTGCGTTTAAGGGCAGTATTAACGGGTCGATTTTACTGCTTGTGGGGCCGCCTGGTGTGGGTAAAACGAGTATTGGCAAGTCGATTGCCGACGCTCTGGGGAGGCAGTTTTATCGGTTTAGTCTGGGCGGTATGCGAGATGAGGCCGAAATCAAAGGCCATCGCCGCACCTATGTGGGGGCGATGCCGGGCAAGCTAGTGCAGGCCCTGAAAGAGGTAGAGGTGGCTAATCCTGTCATTATGCTGGATGAGATTGACAAAATAGGCGCCCATTTTCAGGGTGACCCGGCTTCCGCTTTACTGGAGGTGCTAGACCCCGAGCAAAATAGTGACTTTTTAGATCATTACCTTGACCTGCGGGTCGACTTGTCGAAAGTGTTGTTCGTGTGCACGGCCAATCAACTCGACACGATTCCTGCTCCTCTATTGGATCGTATGGAGGAGATTCGATTATCCGGTTATATCGCCGAAGAGAAGCTGTTGATTGCGAAAAACCATCTTTGGCCCAAATTATTGCAGCGACATGGTGCTCAGCCCCGTCAAATTAAGATCAACGATGCGGCCTTAAAACTCGTGATTGACGCCTACAGTCGTGAAGCAGGAGTGCGTGGGTTAGAGAAGCGGTTAAGTGCGTTAATGCGCGCCTCTATCATGCAGCTGGTCGAGGGTGATCTCTCCCGTATTCGCATTGGCAAGCGGGAGGTGGAGCAGATGCTTGGCCAACCGACGTTTAAACCAGAGCGCGCGCTTCGCGGCAAAGGTGTGGTGACAGGTCTCGCTTGGACGGCGATGGGTGGGACGACGCTCAGCATTGAGTCATCGAAAATCCATACGCTGAATCGAGGCTTTAAGCTGACCGGGCAGTTGGGTGACGTGATGAAAGAAAGCGCCGAAATTGCCTACAGCTACGTCGTGGCTCATCTGCGTGAACTGGGTTGCGAGCCCGATTTTTTTGATCTCTCGATGGTTCACTTGCATGTTCCAGAGGGCGCAACGCCAAAAGATGGGCCCAGTGCAGGTGTCACGATGGCAACGGCGCTGGTTTCACTGGCGCGCGGCGATCGTATTCGACGCCCACTCGCGATGACCGGTGAGCTGACCCTGACCGGTCAGGTGCTACCAGTCGGTGGAATCCGAGAGAAAGTCATCGCAGCGCGCCGCGCCCGCATGGCCGAAGTCATTTTGCCTTTTGGCAATAAAGGGGATTATGAAGCGCTGCCGGCATACTTATCTGCAGGGATTAAAGTGCATTTTGTGCGCCATTTCAGGGATGTGTTTGATATTGTTTTTGATGGCGCAGCGGACGGTCGGCAACTTCACTAGGCCCCTTTACCCTGGCGCTCTTGCTGTGAGAATAGCGCGTCTGGGTGCGGGGTAACCCTCCACAGTCAGCCGATGGTCTTGCGGGTCTAAAAAGTCAGACAACGAGTGAAACGTCATCCACTGTGTACTGCGCTGCTCCTCTACTGAAGTCGGGCCGACATCGATCACTGTGGCGTCGATCAGACCGACCTCGGTCATCCAATCACGCGCAAGGGTTGGACTGGGCAAGTGCCACACGTTACCCATACGGGCGTAGCGCCCAGTGGGTTCCAGCACAGTGGTGTGATCACCCTCGACGACCAATGTTTCGAGGAGCAGTTGTCCTCCCGGTGCGAGCTTGCGCTTTAGGCTAGTGAGGTGGGCGAGGGGGTCCCGCCGGTGATAGAGCACCCCCATTGAAAAGACGGTGTCAAAGGCGGGTAAGTCCTGGGGCATGTCTTCCAGCGTCAGCGGCAGGACATGAATAGGGTCTTGCTGCAAATAGTGTTGTAGGGCCTTGAATTGAAGAATGAAGAGCGGCGTTGGGTCAATGCCAATGACTTCCGCCGCCCCCGCTCCGAGCATCCGCCAACAGTGATAGCCATTACCGCAACCGACATCAAGCACTCGCTTGCCGGCGAGCGATTCCAATGCAGGTTCAAGGCGATTCCATTTCCAATCTGATCGCCATTCTGTGTCCACGTGCAGTCCACACAGCTCAAAAGGGCCTTTCCGCCAAGGATGCAGACCCATTAAGGCGACCCGAAGAGTGGCGAGCGTTGACGCGGTCGCCTCACCCGACAGCCCGACTCGAGCTGAGGTGAGTTGTACCCACCCTTTGGGAAGTGCCGGTAGGCTTAACAGTGCCTCGCGCCATCTCGGTAAGTCACCGAAACGCTGCGGCGACAATCCCGATTTGAGTTGCTCGGGTAGCAGTGTTAACCAAGGTTGGAGCGGTGTTTTTTGCCAGCGAGCATTGAGTTGCTCCCAGTCAGCAACTAATTCAGGAGGGAGTGTCATGCGATGGCAATGAGCGAGGCAAAATTGAGGCACTGAAACCAAATATCGCAGCGGCTAAAACCCACTTGGCGTAATCGTTCGACATGTTGCTGACGTGTCTCGGGAATCAGCACATCCTCAAGCGCTTGTCGCTTTTGTGCTATTTCGAGATCGCTGTAGCCCTGCTGCCGTTTAAAGTTGTGATGCAGGTCAATGAGGTAATCGTTCAATTGTGGATCGGGTAACGTGAGTTTCTCAGATAAAATGAGAACGTCACCCGGTTGCATGGCACTGCGAATTCGCTTGAGGAGGGTTTCGCGTTGTTTTATCGGGATGAACTGCAAGGTGTAGTTCAGAATCACCACACTGGCGTTGTGTAGTTGCATGTCCATGATATCGCCTTCCTGCAACAACACGCGGTGGTCGCCGAGTTGCTCCTGCAGGTTCAGGCGAGCCCTCTTGACCATGGCTTCTGAATTGTCGATGCCAATCAGTTGGCAAGAGGGATGGTCGATTTTGCGTGCCACGGATAACAAAGAGGCGCCCCATGAGCATCCGAGGTCATAAATCGCTGAATCGGGACGGGCATGTTGCGCCGCTAGCACGCCGGTCATTGCTATGACCGTCGCATACCCGGGTACGGATCGATTGATCATGTCGGGAAATACGCCTGCGACTGACTCATTAAAGGTGAACAGGCCAGTTTGCGTTAGCGGTTCTGCGAACAACTCATCACGAATAGGGGCAGAGGGTTTTGTCATAGCGCAGCTGAGGGTGAAGGTAGAGGAGAGTGAAGGATAACAGGGCTTGTCGCTTTGTCGGCTAGTCCCGCATAATTCGCTCCCTGTTATTGTCTTATGTTCCGAGCCTTGCCTATGTTTGATTCTCTTGCTGTGCTTCCACCTGATTCCATTCTCGGCTTGGCGGCTGCATGCCGCGCGGATAGCAATCCCGATAAAGTCGACCTCACCCTAGGAGTCTATATGGATGAGACAGGCCTTTGTCCGGTTTTTGAGGCAGTGCAGCAGGCGCAGCAAGACCTCGTGCAAGAAGAGATGACCAAAGTCTATATGCCACCTCAGGGTGATGCAGCCTATCTTCAGGGTGTGCAATCTTTGGTGGTGGGAGCGGAACGGGGTGCAACACTGTCGGATCGACTCACAGCAATACAGACTCCCGGTGGTTGTGGGGCCGTTCGACTGGGTGCGGAGGTTATCTTCGCTGCGGCGCCCGATACGACGGTTTGGGTCAGTGATCCGACTTGGCCAGTGCATATTCCATTGATGGGTTCGGTTGGGTTGCAGTTGAAAAGCTACCGCTATTATTCGCCTGCCATCAGGGGACTCGACTTTGCCGCTATGCTGGAGGATCTTGAGGCCGCCTCGCCTGGAGACGTTGTGTTACTGCATGGCTGTTGTCACAACCCGAGTGGGGTCGACCCAAACTCAGAGCAATGGCAAGCCCTAGCTACTTTTTTGGTTGAACGTGCATTAGTGCCGATGATCGATTTTGCCTATCAAGGGATGGGCGCGGGGCTCAATGAAGATGCAACCGGACTGCGCTGTTTGATCGATCATGTGCCCGAGATGATTATCGCAGTGTCCTCATCAAAGAATATTGGCCTTTACCGCGAGCGGGCAGGTGCGGTGATGTTTCTGGGTGGCGACGCGCGTGCCGCTGAGGCGATGGCGAGTCAGGCTGTTTCTGCTGCGAGGCGTGTTTATTCGATGCCGCCTGCTCATGGCGCGTTGCTAGCGGGCCGGGTGCTGTCTTCCCCAGCCTTACGCGGTCAGTGGGAAACCGAGCTGGCTCAAATCTGTCAGCGAATAAACGGCTTACGACGTGAATTTTGTGATGCCTTGATCAGCAAAACAGATCGAGATTTTGCGTTTATCGGTGAGGAGCATGGCATGTTCTCTTTTCTGGGCCTCAGCGTCGAGCAGGCGCAGCGACTCCGTGCCGAAAAATCGGTCTACCTATTGGATTCTTCACGCATCAATATTGCGGGGCTCAACGCCCTAAATATGGATCGTGTAGTTGACGCCGTGTCAGCGGTCCTTTGACGTCGTTAACCCTCCAGCGTCACCAGCCTTTCTAGCGCGTGATCGAGCGCCTGCTCTGATTCGGTGACCGTCGTCAGTGTCATCGCAACCTGCTCGGGTGTTTGGTCATAAAAATCTGGCGCTGAAATGGTGATGAGCAAGGCCGCGTGCTGCTGCTCTAGCGCCTCAATCTGGGCGGGCAGTCCCTTCAGCTCCCGTTGCTCCTGATAACTGAGTTTTCGCTGTTTTCCCGATACCGTTCCGACAGATTTTTGAGCTGCGACCTGAGCATCGGGCTCACTTAAGGCGGCTTGGGTCGGTGATTTTTTGATCAGCGATGACCCCGAAATCTGGCCACCACGGGCCTCCCAGTCGGAATAACTCCCTGCCTGTTCCTCAATTTTGCCGTTGCCTGGCATGACTAATAGGCTGGTGACCACTCTGTCCATAAAGTGCCGGTCGTGACTGACCAGAAGCACTGTGCCTTTAAAATCAAGCAGGATTTCTTCGAGCAACTCGAGTGTCTCGATATCAAGGTCGTTGGTGGGCTCATCCAGCACCAGAAGATTGGCCGCCCGGGTAAAAAGCCGCGCGAGAATGGCACGATTAATTTCACCACCCGAGAGCGCTTTCACTGGGGTACGAATTCGCTCGGGGGTGAAGAGGAAGTCGCTGAGATAACTAATGGCGTGACGGCGCTGCCCGTTGATTTCGATGAATTGCTGACCGCCACAGACGTTGTCAATGAGGTCTTTTTCGGGATCGAGTTCTCCTCGCAGTTGATCCGAATAGGCGACCTCCAGTTTGGTTCCCAAAGAAACCTGACCCTCGTTGGGGCTCAGTTCGCCCAGCAGCAGTTTGATGAGCGTACTTTTACCGACGCCATTTCCACCCACAATACCGATCCGATCACCACGCTGAATAATGGTTGAGAAGTTATCCACAATCGTCTCTTCCCCGTAGCGGAATGAGACCTGCTCCAATTCGACAACTCGTTTGCCAGAGCGTGCCGCTTCTTCAAGACGAAATTGTCCCTTACCCTGAGCGGCTCTCCGCTGACTGCGTTCATCACGCATGCTCTCTAGCGCTCTGACTCGTCCCTCATTACGCGTTCTGCGCGCTTTAATACCCTGTCTGATCCAGGTTTCTTCTTGTGCTAATTTTTTATCAAATAATGCATCCGCACGCTGTTCGGCGGCGGCTTGTTGATCACGCAGAAACAGAAATCGCTCATAGTCACACTCCCATAACGCCAAGTGACCTCGGTCGAGTTCGCCGATATGGGTGCACGCTCTCTGCAAAAACCGGCGGTCGTGGGTAATGAGGACGATCGCGCCCCCAAATTGTTGGACCTGCTGCTCTAACCAATCGATCGAGGGGATATCGAGGTGATTAGTCGGCTCATCGAGCAGCAGCACATCGGGTTCGCTCACGAGTGCCCGTGCCAGCGCGACGCGCCGCCGCCAACCCCCCGATAAGACCGACAGTGGATCAGTCGCGGTGAGGTCAAGCTGATCCAGTACTCGCGCAATACGCTGGTCTAGAGACCATCCATCCGCATGTTCAAGTTGTTCCTGTATGTCACTGAGTTGGTTCAGTGCATCGGCCGAACCGTCTGCGGCCAACGAATGGTAGCGACTGAGCAAGGCTCCCACCTCAGCCAGTCCAGTCGCCACGTACTCATAGGTTGTGAGATCTAGATTGTCGGGTAGCGCCTGTTCCAGTCGAGTGACCTGAATATTGGGATCCACCCAGCGTTCGCCATCTTCTGGCAGCAATTCACCAGACAAGATGCGCAGTAAGGTAGACTTTCCAGCGCCATTACGGCCCAGCAAACCGAGTCGGTCGCCTTTTTCTAGCGACAGGCTAACTTTGTCCAATAGCATCTGTGTGCCGATGCTGAATTCGATTTGATTGAGTCTGATGAGTGGCACAAAAGGTCTCCTACGACGGCCTTCAGTTTACGTTACAACGCACTTTGTGCGCGGTTTTCGCTAGAATGAGCAAGCTAGGGGGGCGGGATCATGACAGCGACAACAGTCGATGCGCAACAAAATGCACGTTGGATCGCGGGATGGTTGGCAATTTGTGCTGCCACCATCTTGGGAATGATTTTATTGGGCGGCGTGACACGGTTGACTGAATCGGGTTTATCGATGGTCGACTGGCGCCCTATCATGGGGGTGATACCACCGCTCAGTGAAGCGCAGTGGATTAAAACTTTTGAGACCTATCAGCAATATCCCGAATACTTAAAAATTAACCAAGAGATGGATCTTGGCGGTTTTAAGCAGATTTTTTGGTTTGAGTATTTACACCGTGTGCTGGGGCGGTTGATCGGTCTCATGTATTTCGTACCCCTGGTCGTTTTTGCGCTAAAGCGAATGATCGCACCGCAACTGCTGCCGACACTCATCTTACTGTTAGTGCTAGGGGGGGCTCAGGGACTCCTTGGGTGGTACATGGTGCAAAGCGGGCTGGTCGATCGGCCGTCGGTGTCACAATATCGACTGACTGCACACTTGGGGGTGGCGGTGGCCATTTATGCCTTGATGATGTGGGTGCTGTTGCGGGTTGGAGCCGGATTGTCTCCCGCGCTGAGACATCTCGGGCTGCCGGGGGGTATTCTATTAGTCGGGGTCTACACGCTGATTCTGTCCGGTGGTTTTATGGCAGGGACTGACGCGGGTTTTGCTTACCCCACTTGGCCATTAATGGGTGAAACGTTTGTCCCTGCCGGATACTACGCGCAGGGGTGGCAAGCGACCTTTGAAGGGGTGGCGACGATTCATTTTAATCATCGCATGCTGGCTTATGTGGTAGCCCTCTTAGTGATCTTTTTTAGCGTGCAGACGATACGCACTGCTGATAACGCGCGATCCCGGCGGAGTGCCATGCTAATGCTGGGAGTCCTCACAGGACAACTTTTACTCGGAATTGGTACCGTGATGACCCACGTGGCAATCCCGGTGGCGGCGACACATCAGGTCGGTGCAGTCTTATTACTCACTGCGGTTCTTTACTGGATTCACGCCCAGAGCGACGAAAAACTGTTAACCTCCGGTTGATCTCAAATCATGACGATGGCCGATTGTCGGAGAAATCCGCACTGACCGTTGCGTATCCGCAGGAGGCAGACCTGACGTGAAAACCCTCATTGTTGAGGACAGTGCGACACTCTGCGAGATATACGCGCGGTATCTTGATGGCAGCGGTCTTGACGTATCCTCTGTGCAAACACTTTCTGCTGCGCAACAACAGCTGAGCCACTCTGCGCCGCAACTCATTTTGCTGGATATCGAACTGCCCGATGGTAATGGCTTAGATTTGTTGGAGGACGTGAAGCGCCTCTCGCCCCAGCCAGCAGTCGTCGTGATGACAGGGCACGGTGCTGAATATGCCGAGCAAGCGATGCGTCGTGGTGCGACCGATTTTCTCAGTAAGCCTTTTGACGCGGCAAGATTACGCGTCACGCTACTCAACGCTGCCGATAAGCTCAAGCTGCGGCGGCAAGTTGAGCAGTTATCCGTCAAGCGCGAGACTCTGGGGCCCTTGGTAGGCCAGTCTTCTGCGATGCAGGCCGTATTTGATACGGTTGAGCTATTATCGGGAACCCGAGCCACGGCTTTTCTCATGGGAGAAAGCGGTACCGGCAAGGAGCTGGCGGCAAGAGCCATTCATCAGTTGTCAGCGCGCGCACCAGCGTCTTTTGTGGTGGTGGATTGCGCTGCGTTAACCGCCGATCAACTCGAGCGTGCCTTATTTGGCAAAAGTGATGCTGCGCCAGATGGACTGGTGGCGCAGGCTGATGCGGGGACACTCTTTCTCGACGAAGTCTGCAGTTTGAACTTCGAAGCACAGTCGATGCTCTTGCGACTGATCCAGCACGGTACGTATCGGCCAGTCGATGCGACCCGCGAAGTAACGGCTGACGTCCGTATTATTGCCTCCACGAATCGTGATCCTCTTTTTGAGATGCGTGAAGGCCGTCTGCGAGAAGATCTTTATTATCGCCTTCACGTTGTGCCGCTGCGAATGCCGCCGCTGCGTGAGAGAGCTGATGACATTGTGCTGTTGGCTGAAAGGTTCTTGTTGCGTATCAGCGAAGAGGAGGGCAAGGCGCAAAGTGCTCTGAGCAACGAGGCCACGAACGCGCTACGACACTACTCATGGCCTGGAAATGTCAGGCAACTGGAAAATGCGATCAGGCAGCTGGTACTCACTGAATCAGCGCATCACATTGATGAGGCGTCGGTTTATCGGATGATCTCCGGGACTGAAATGGCAGTCGATACGGATGGTCTGTCTGATGCGGCGTCTATCGACTACCGAGCCTCTGATGAGCCAGGCATCCAGCCCCTCTGGCTCACAGAAAAAATAGCCATTGAAGCCGCCATCGCCGAGTGCGACGGCAGTATTAATCGTGCTGCGAAGTGCCTTCAAGTCGCGCCGTCGACCATTTACCGTAAGATACAATCCTGGAAGGCGCCGTCTTAGTCAGCGTTCTATCAGTGACTGACGCAAAGCGGGCGTATTAAGGTAGCGTCATCTTTACACGGGGTTTTGTGCCACTGCCGGAGCGGCCGGATCACCTTATTTTTCGTCGGAGAAGTATCCGCTGGCGATACCATCATCACCATAGACCAGTTCCTTGAGCGTCACCCTGTATTTATTGATCTCGGCGCTCAAAATAGTGTACTGAGATAGATGCGCAAACATGTCTCGATACCAGTCACCTTTGAGGTGCGCTTCAAGGTCAGTCCCAGATTCCCACTCTTCAAAAACGATGACTCGCCCAGGGTGGTTAAGGTCTGCTGTCCAATGATAATGAACGCAACCCTGCTCTGTGTAGGCTCCCTCAATGAGCGCCTTAGCTTTGGTCAATGCTTCTTCCCGTGCTTCGGGGGGAAATTCAACGATTCCGGACACAACGACTCGCGACATGATGGCGACTCCTTATCAATATTGGGGCGTGCAGTTTTAACATGATTCTACGATCTATTCAGGGCTACGTAACGAGCGCTTTTTCAGCGCAGGCGTTAAACATTAGGGCTGTTTCACGTGGGATGCCTCGTCGAAGCCTCCTTGACCGCTGAGTGACGCCCATTGTTGAAAGGGTTCCGACGCCACGACTTCCTCGCTGAGGATAATGCGCCGCCAAACGTCTGCCGCATGAACGTAGTGGGGAATACTGCCCGGAAACATCGCAAGCGACAGTGCTTCTGCCAATAAGAGCTCCTCGGTTTGGGCTGCATAGGCTGCGCGTATTTGCCAGTCCAATGCTCGCCAGTTGCCGACGCAGGTATGCACCGCGCAGGCAGTGATATGGGCGAGGGGTGCAGCGATGTCAGTTGTCATCTTGTTAAACAGGGTGAGGTACTGTTGTGCAGGACTGACTTCCGGCAGGTGGGGCGTCCAGTGGTCCTCGATAAAGAGATGATGACGACTACCCGTGGCGATGGCAGTGATCGCCGCTGCGCTACCGAGTTCATCAGGGGTGCCACCCGCGTCGAGAAAGCGCTGCACGTGATGTGTGCCGAGTGCTTCTTGGGTGCTCATCAATACGCCCAGCCAAACAAACTCATGATCATGCCGATTGAGGTATCGATCGGTGAGCGCGAGCGAAGAGTAAAGATCATCGTATTGCTGCAATAGATTTGGCGCAGAAAGCGCGAGCAAGCCGTGATGGGGGAGTAGATAACCCCGTTTGTCGCGAATAGCCTCTAAGTTTTGCAAAGCGGTGTTTATCGGCATCACTGAACTCCCAGTTTTTGCGGGTGGAACCCGCCTGACTAGGGTCATCATAGAGCGGTGATCGCGTCAGGGCTATCTGCTGACGGTCCTCATGATGATGGATTGATTCGAGTGAGGGACTTGTGGCCGCCCTAGCGGATCTGCGGTGCCTGTCGAGTACTGCCGAGCCTCGTGTTAACAGCGGATGTGCCATCGGCCCATGCGGACAAATTGGATTCTCGAAGTGCTAATCAGTCAAAACGCGTATTGGCCCCTGATGCGCGACAACCAATACGGTCTGCGCGACGTAGCATTAACGATAAAAGTGCACAGACTGGAGAACTTTCACTATTTGGCGCGTTAATTCGTGTTTCACTTAGCGCGTTTTGATCCGTGGCTAGAAAAAGCGGCGGAGACGCCTTCTGGGTCACAGTGCAAAAGGCGCGATCACACACTGACAATGCGGAGTCTCGGATGGATAAGCCCACCTTTAAAGAGGAATCCCTCAAGTACCACATCGAGGGAAAGCCAGGGAAGCTGGAGGTAAGAGCCACTACGCCGCTCGAAACGCAGGCAGATCTGTCAATGGCGTATTCACCCGGTGTTGCCCATGCCTGTGAGTACATCGTGGAAGACCCGTTAAACGCATCGCAAGTGACTGCGCGCGGAAATCTCGTCGCTGTCATCAGCAATGGCACTGCTGTATTGGGGCTCGGTGCCATCGGCGCGCTCGCATCCAAACCGGTCATGGAAGGTAAGGCCGTTCTGATGAAAAAGTTTTCGGATATCGATACTTTCGATTTAGAGATTGATGAGAGAGACCCGGAGAAGTTGGTCAATATTATCGCCGCGCTCGAACCCACTTTTGGCGGCATCATTCTTGAGGACATCAAAGCGCCTGAGTGCTTCTACGTCGAACGTCAGCTCCGTGAGCGCATGAATATACCGGTTTTTCATGACGATCAGCACGGCACTGCAGTGGTGTCGACAGCGGCTGTGATCTCCTGGCTCAAACTAACCGGGAAAAAAATGGAAGAGGTTAAGCTCGTCATTTCTGGTGCGGGATCAGCGAGTATGTCTTGCGCGGACCTGATCGTGAGTCTGGGACTCAAGCGTGAAAATGTATTGATGTGTGACAGCAAGGGCCTCATTTATGAAGGCCGCCAAGACGGGATGAACGAGTTCAAAGAGCGCTACGCGAGAAAGACCGATAAGCGCACACTGGCAGAGGCCATGGTGGGAGCTGATATTTTCTTCGGCCTGTCGACCGGTGACTGTGTGACACAAGATATGGTGAAAGAAATGGCGCCCAATCCGCTGATTCTGGCAATGGCAAACCCCAATCCTGAAATTCATCCGGACCTAACGCGCGAGGCGCGTCCGGACGCTATTATTGGCACGGGGCGATCGGACTTTCCGAATCAGGTCAATAACGTGCTGTGTTTTCCATTCCTCTTCCGCGGCGCACTGGACTGCGGTGCCACCACCATTAATGACGAAATGAAGATTGCTTGTGCGTATGGTCTGGTCGATCTTGCCCAGCAAGAAGCGTCGGAGGAGGTTGCCCAAGCTTACGACGGTCAATCACTCAAGTTCGGCCCCGATTATATTATCCCTAAGCCTTTCGACCCACGCCTATTCGAGAGGGTGCCGGTAGCGGTTGTTGAGGCGGCTATGAAAACCGGCGTAGCGAGTCGTCCTATCGAAGATCTTGACGGGTATCGGAGAAGCCTCAGTAAACACGTCACACGATCGGGAATGTTTATGCAGCCCGTTGTCAATGCAGCTGCCAACAGTGGTCTAAAACTGGTCTATTCAGACGCCGAAAATGAGATCGTCCTCCGTGCCGTGCAAACGGTGGTGGATGAGGCTATCGCGCGACCCATTTTAGTGGGTCGTCCCGATGCAATAAACGGAGTGATCGACGAACTGGGACTGAGAATCAAGTTAGGTGAAGACGTCGACGTCATTAATCCACGTAGCTATGACAAGTACGACGAGTACTCACGAGACTTTCACAGCATTGCAGGACGCGGCGGCATATCGGTAGAGGGCAGCAGTGTTCTTCTGAGAACAGACAGCACTATTATTGCGGCGATGATACTGCGTAATGGTGATGCGGATGGGATGATTTGCGGCAAGGTCGGTCGATTCGCGGATCATTTCGAGACCTTGAGGTCGGTGATCGGAACGCAGGGGGATGACGTGCGTGCATCAACCTTAACGACCCTATTATTTGATGACGGCCCCCTGTTTTTGACAGATTGTTTTATAGACTTAGACCCGACGGTTGAAGAAATTGTTTCCAAAACACTGCTGGGCATAGAACAAGTCAGGCACTTTGGCATAACGCCTCGTGTGGCGCTGTTATCGCACTCCAATTTCGGGTCTTCGAATGCGCCGTCCGCGAGAAAAATGCGACAAGCCAGCGAGATTCTGAGAGCGCGATTACCGGATGTCGAAATAGACGGCGAAATGCATTCGCTTACCGCGTTGGACTCGACCTATCGGCAAACGATTTACGGTGACAGTCAGCTTCGAGGAAAGGCCAATCTGCTGGTGTTCCCGGGGCTAGATGCCGCTAATATTGCGCTAGGACTGCTCCGACAGAAAGCGAATGGCTTACTGATTGGCCCCTACATGTCGGGACTCAAACGGCCTGCGCATATCATGGTGAATTCAGCGACACCGCGGGCGATTTATAATGTCAGCGCATTGGCGGTTGCAGAGATTCTAGCAAAGCAAGGTAACGCCTAGATTACGAACGCGATGAGATGACTTCACTCAGTCAACATCGGCTCCGAGTGACGAGGCACCTCCTTCGATGAGGCAGTCCTCAGTGCCGTCTCGTTCGAGTCAGGGCTGTTCTTTCGATGAACGCGCTGACCTCTTGCAGTGGCTAATCTGGTGATAATGGGTGCCTTGCCTAGTCGTTATCAAACCAGACGGACATCATGACGTCACAGCCGCGCGTTTTCGCACTTCCTCTAGTGATGGTGGGTGATCGCTGAGGGTGTTTCAGCGCGACGAGACTCGAAGATCCCCCATTCAGAAATCGCCAGAGTATTTGTCACTGTCTTGCTGAGTCTTCCGGGTAACATGGACCCGCTCAGTAGACTTACTGCGGTGACACCCTCATGATGAGTCCTGCCGGCTTGAGTTGATGTGGCACGGGCTTATTGTTGATCCAAAGGAGTCGGTTGCTAGGGAAAATACAGTCGCTTTTGCGATGATTTGATGATGTGGAGAACGATTTATGCCGATTGGTTTACTCGCAAAAATTACGGTTCAGGAAGGCAAGAACGAGGAATTTGAAAAGGCTTTTTTGGCGCTGACTGAAAAAGTGAGGGCGAACGAGCCGGGAAACATATTTTATGCCTTAAATCGCAGCCAAACCGATCCGCAACTTTACCTAGTGATGGAACAGTACACGGATGCCGACGCGCTGGAGGCACATCGAAAAAGTGATTATTTTCTTGCGGCTAATGGTGTGCTCGGCGGTTTGGTTGCCGGGGCGCCAGAGATAGAGTTATTCGAAGCTTTGGTAGGGTAGCCACTAAGGCTCCGCAGCAACGTGACGGGAAACTGCCCGGTCGGTGAAGCCGATTCACGGCATAGCGATGCAGGGGTTTTATCTTGAAGACAGACAGTGAGTGCGCAATAGACGGACGTAGGCTTCGCAGTGAACGCAGCCGATTGGCGTTTATTGATGCCTCGCTTGCGTTGCAGGAGGAAGGCGTGTTGGTGCCGACCGCCCAGCAAATCGCTGATCGTGCGGGAGTCGGCATTCGCTCTTTCTTTCGCCATTTTGAGGATATGGAGACGCTTTTTGAAGCCATCGACGATCATATTCGTGACTCGTACGAGGCGTTATTCCTCGGCGGAGAGCAGAGCGGTACATTGGCAGAGCGGATTGAGGGCTTGGTGAAACGTCGCGCCGACGCCTACGAAAGCGTGAATACCCTGATGCAGGGTACTCGGTGCCAGTTGTGGCGCTATCCAAAACTGCGACAGAATTATGCCCGCAACCAACGCGGCTTGCGTAAGGATCTGGATGGTCGGCTACCCGAACTGCGGTCGCTCCTCGGTGAAACGCGCGAATCCATCGATGCGATCACGTCCTTTGAAATGTGGGATCGATTGCGTTCCGAACAAGGGTTGAGTAAGACGGCCAGTATCAGTCTCGTCACGACGTTATTGACCCGTTTGATCGTTGCCGATTAAGCAACTTATTGGCATGAAAGGGCCGTTTAAAAGTCAGGCAGGGAGCGCCAGCAACCGGCTTGTTAAGCCAATGATCCATTGCGATGGCCATTGATTTGTGCGGCGCTCTCTAGCGCGATGTTGCCTTTGACTTGATGCGTTGTCGGATCGGTAGCGATGGCACTCGACGCTTTTTGCGCCGCACGCCGCGCCTCTTTAGCATAAGTAACCCGTCTCCTTTCGGCTGGCACTGATCTGTTGGTACTCATCTGCTAATAGTGGGGCCAGTCTTGTTTGGGCCGACTTAGTGGGGTTTGTGACCGACTCGATGACACTTTGCCATTTTCTGTTTTGCCAGTCGGAGGATTGCCCGAACTCTAACAAGACTGACGTCGAGTTAGCTTGATATGTCCCGCTTTATTATGGCATTATTTATGCCATAATATTGAGTGCGTCTGACGTCATCAATGGCGGCGATTCTTCGGGAGAAGCGGGATGAGAAAAATAGTCACAGGTGTTTTTACAGTGCTTGCTCTGGGTGGCGTATTGCTGCTGTCATTACCGACCATTTTGCATAAGGCGGGTTTGCATCCGAGCTACAGTGGACCAACGGTCTCATTACCGGGCAAGCGCGCTCTCATTATTACCACCAGTCACGATGTGCTGGCGGCGTGGGGCGAAACCGAGGGCGAAGCCACCGGGGTAATGGCTTCTGAGATGACGCACCCGTACTACACCTTTCTTGACGGCGGAATGGCCGTGGATCTCGCCAGCATTCAGGGCGGTGAAATCCCCATCGACCCTCAAACTTTGCGATTTATGGTGAAGTCGCCAGAAGACGAGCGTTACCTGAACGACACGCTGGCGCAGGCGAAAGTGAAAAATTCTATTCCTATCGCCGACGTCAATATCGACCAGTACGATATCGTATTTATCTCAGGTGGCTGGGGTGCAGCCTATGACCTGGCGCAGTCTCTCGAATTGTCGGCCAAGGTGAGCGAGGCTTACTACGGTGACAAGGCGGCAGTAATTGGTGGCGTCTGCCATGGCGTATTGGGGTTAGTGAATGCGCGTGATCGCGACGGCAACCTGCTGATCGCAGGGCGCCGTATGACAGGGGTCACTGACAAACAAATCAAGGAGCTGGGCATAGAGATGACACCGCTGCATCCCGAGACCGAGCTGCGCAAGGCGGGCGTTGTATTTGAGAGCCAGACGGCCTTCAGGGATATTTTTGCAACTCATGTGACTGCCGACGACGAGCAGCGCTTCGTCACCGGTCAGAATCAGAACTCGGGACTGGAGACGGCGCATACCATGATGCGACTCCTGAGTGAGCTGAACTGAATTAATAAGGGGGTGTGGGCGAGTTAAGCACTCGCCGCCACGCTGAGCTAAGGGGAAGGCAAGTGAATAGAATACTGAAAATACTGGTGCTACTGCCTGCTGTTTTATTTTTGGTAACGGGATTGCGTTGGCTGGTCGCCCCTACCGGCGTAGCCTCCAACTTTGGTCTCACACTGGATCAGGGTGTTGGCTTGAGTTCTCAGGTGGGTGATATGTCTGCCTTCTTCCTGACGCTGTCGAGTTGCCTGTTAATTGCACTCATCAGTGGACGTCGCAGTTGGTATTACCCGGCGATCATGTTGCTATCGCTCACAGCCATTGGTCGGATTGTTGCCTGGTTGGTGCACGATGCCGCATTGGCCTTAGACCTCATTGCGCCAGAGATAATCGTGTCGATCATTTTGCTCATAGCCGCGCGCCGGCTGGCCGACGAGGCTTGAGTTGGTGAACATTGCGCGCCTCCGTGGGTGGGGTCTAGCGACTGCGATTTCGTTCAGCTTGTTCACTGCCGCGGTGCAGGCAAACGACGAAGCGGAGGGGGTGAGCAATGCGCGATCCACTGTCGCTTCACGCCCTAATATCGTTTTCATTCTCGCAGATGACTTGGGTTATACCGACATCGCCCCGTATGGCAGCGAGATCAGTACCCCCACGCTGTCGGCCTTGGCTGAACAAGGAGTGCGGTTTACTAACTATCATACTGCCGCCAACTGCGCGCCGGCTCGAGCGATGTTACTCACTGGTGTGGATAGCCACGCGGCGGGTGTTTCGAACATTCCAGAGCTACTGGCGCCCGAACAACGAACACAGCCTCAATATCAGGGAGAACTGGGCGACAACGTGGTCACTGTGGCTACCCTTTTAGAGGGGAATGGTTACCACACCTATATGGCCGGCAAATGGCATTTGGGGTCCAGTCCAGAGAAACGACCCAGTCGGCGAGGTTTCGAGCGGACCCTAGCGTTGATGGATTCTGGTGCGGATAACTGGGAGCAGCGTCCTTATATACCTCTATACGATCGGGCGAATTGGTTCGCCGACGGTGAGCGCATCACCTTACCCGATGACTTTTACTCTTCGCGGTTTATCGTTGATAAAACCATTGAGTTCATCGATAGCAATCTGCAAGACGGCAAACCGTTTTTTGCTTATGTGCCTTTTCAGGCGGTGCATATGCCCGTACAAGCGCCGCGGGCCTATATCGATAAATATAGGGGGGTGTATGACGCGGGATGGGACTCGCTGCGTCTTCAGCGTCGGGCAGGCGCGGTGGAGCTGGGTATCGTGCCGCCGGATACCGCTATGGTGGATATGTCGACCACCGATGATTGGAATGCGCTGGATGAGCAGCGCAAGCGTTATGAAGCCAAGCGTATGGCGGTTTACGCAGGCATGATCGAAGCGATGGATTTTCACATCGGTCGTCTGGTGGCATATCTCAAGTCACGGGGTGAGTATGGCAATACCATCTTCATTTTCACCTCCGATAACGGCAGTGAGGCGAGTGG
>OBPT01000011.1_pt1 | contig 52135 bp, 53 predicted proteins | sample 1534671 | NCBI WGS metagenome assembly OBPT01 (sample SAMEA3275494, study PRJEB22092) | marine metagenome | biome: ENVO:00000447 marine biome; feature: ENVO:00002042 Surface water; material: ENVO:00002010 seawater | collected 2014-06-21T11:00:00+00 | depth 1 m | reverse complement strand
CGAGAAGAAATTTTAATGGTGCGTCAGCAAGACAGCAGCATTAAGGCGTTTTATAACGTCTGTCAGCACCGCGGCAATCCGCTGGTCGATGACCCCAAGGGGAGCAACCCCCGTCGTTTCGTTTGCCGCTACCACAGCTGGGCGTTTTTACCCGATGGTGAGCTGCAGTTTGTCCCCGACCGGGAGGATTTTCCCGAGGGAAACCCCTGTGGAAAACTGCGCTTAGCGGAGGTTCGCTGCGAAACCTTTGCAGGTTTTATCTGGGTCAATATGGACCCTGACTGCCAACCCCTCCGGAACTTCCTTGGACCCATTTGGGATGAGTGGAACGCCAGAGAAGTCGCCAACTGGCAGCGCACGATGGCCAATACGACATGGCTGCCCTGTAACTGGAAGGCCGTACTGGATAATTTTAATGAGTCCTATCACGTGCCCACCGTTCACATGGGTGCAACCCCGTCAACCGACCGCACTGCCATCGCTGGCGGTATCAATACCTACTTTAAGGAAACGCGTTTCGACCTCGCCGACGAAGGACATGCGCGCATGGTGATGAAGGGAGGGTACGGTGCTGGCGTCACGGACGCCGAGGGAAAAATAGCAGAGCCCCTTGCGTCACTGCTCGCCTATTGGTCCCTCGACCCAGATCACTTCACAGGCAGGCCCGATGACACCCGCGAGGCTTTGCAGGAAGCAAAACGATCACTGGGCCCTGAAAAAGGCTACACCCATTACAGTGCGGTACCGGATGAACAGCTAACCGATGCCTTTCATTACACAATTTTTCCAAATTTCGCAGTATCGCTCTGGGCGGATGGCTTTCACTTTTTACGGGCCCGACCGCACCCAAGCGACCCGGAACAGTGTTTGTTTGATAACTGGTGGTATGCCAGCCCCGCCAGCATTCAGGCCGAACTGGACGACGGCATGAGTGCCACGGATTCACTCATCGGCGACGGGCAGGGCGATGCACCGGTAAAGTGGCTCAATCTGGACGAAGAGTCCATCGGCCCTGCCATTGAAGATGACGTCGCCGTGCTGGTGACCCAACAGCGCGGCATGCGCTCCAGAGGATTCACAGGCGCCTACTTATCGGGCCAAGAGAAGCGCATTAGCCGCTACCATGAGCGCATTGATGACTATATTGCGGGTCAGCTGTGACCCAAGGGAGTATCGAATATGACCGGTAATGATGACCGGCAGCGCATTCAAGACCTGATGTTGACCTATGCAGCCGCAGTGGACGATAACGACATGACGGCCTACCGCAACTGCTTCGCCGATGATGTAGAGATTGTGGGTTTTGGGGAGGCAACCGTTCACGGTGCCGATAAGTGGGTTGCCTCCGTCAGTGGTCAACTCGAGGCCTTTTCAGGAACCCAACATCTGCTCAGCCCACCGCTGACGACTGTAACGGGGGATCGCGCGTCAGCGCGAACCGATGTGCAGGCGCTCCATTTGCTCAAAGAGCCCGCTGGCGGGACTTTTACGCTGTGGGCGACCTACTTAACCGATTTCGTCCAAACCCAAGATAAGTGGACAATCGCGCGACACGAATTAGTGGTGCGCGGCACGCAGCAACTGCCCTAATCAAACGAGATGTTGTCATTACACTAACGTCCTTTACGCTCAGTATTCGTTATCCACTGCAGTGTTGGCTGCTGAGATTGGCGGTGATGTTGAGTGCGAGCAGTGCGTTAGCTGCGGCACCTGCCCCGCAGATCGTCTCGGCTGACAACGCCAGACAGTGCGACACAGCGTTGCGCGCCGCTCGACAAGTGACAACGCGGGAAGGCCTAACATTCCCCCTTAACGTGTTCAGCTGGAATGTACACAAAGTCCAGCAGCCAGCCGTACTAGATGACTTCGGCGAGCTGGCCGACACCGCACACCTCATTTTTGTACAAGAGGCGGTACCGAGTCGCCAACTGCCCCGCCTCGCAGATCAAGCCTTTGTCCCAGCTTTTGTTCCCGGCTACGTACAAAACGAGACACCGACAGGCGTCCTCACCCTAGCCAGAACGTCACACCTAGTCCACTGCCGCTTGCTCTCGCTAGAACCCTGGTTGCGCACGCCTAAAGCAACCAGCGTCACCCTGTACCCACTCGCTGATCGTCAGGAAAAACTGTTAGCCATCAACTTACATGCCATCAACTTCACCTTCGGCGTGAGTGATTACCAAAACCAACTCGCCACACTAACAACGCTGATCGCCGAGCACGAGGGACCCGTTATTTTTGGTGGAGACCTGAATACGTGGAGCCCCGGCAGGCAGCAGGTGCTGCAACACTTCACCTCCGTGATGGGATTAGTGGCCGTGCCGTTTGATCCCGACCACCGAGTCACCGTATTGGGACGACCATTAGACCACCTCTATGTCCGCGACCTAACGTGGGGACACACTACAACCCATAAATTCACGACGTCCGATCACAATCCGCTCATAGCGACACTACTGAGTGATGACTCATGACCGTAAAGCGGTTCGTAGCGACACTTATCATAAGCTTACTCATGCTGAAGAGCCTTAGCGTAAAAGGTGCTGACACCACAGAGCATGAGGTACGCCTACTGATCGATGCCATTGCCGCAAGTCACTGTGATTTTAATCGCAATGGGCGTCAGCACACGGCCGAAGAAGCGGCGGCGCACTTGGAGCTTAAATATGCGAGAGCAGGAAAACACATCGATTCGGCTGACGAATTCATTACGCAGTTAGCAAGCAGCAGCTCATTCACCGGAAAACCTTATCTGATGAGCTGTGAGGGTGACACCCTCCCTGCGGGAGAGTGGATGATCGATGCGTTAGAGCAGATTCGTGTTCACACTCAGAGCCTCGATGAATCAACTGTTTCTGGTTAGGCCCAAGACGCCTCGAGTTCAGTCCAAGGTGCCTTGCGTTTGGCGCCGACGAACACCTCTAGGCATCCATGAAGCACTGAAGGTTGGATAAATGGGCCGCCTCATCGGGGGGCAATTTATCGGCACTGCCCCACAAGGCGCGGTTGGCAAGCGCCGTGTCGAAGCCCTCTATCAAGGCGACAATGCGGCCGTCTCGAATTTTAAAAATATGGATGTACTGCTGGTCGTAGCGCGTTTCTGCGCGGGAAAAGCCACTATTTTGCGCCATTGCTACGACCACCTCGCCCGTATCAACAATCACTTCGTGGGCAGCACAGAACGTGATGTCGTCTGACTGAACACTACCGAAAACATGGGGGGTCACCTCTTCAAAAAAGCGATGCTTGCCGCGATAAACGCCCGACAAAACATGGTCCTGTGTCGGGCAAATTAAACAGAATTCCGGATCGATCAAGGCGTCAAGAGCGGGCACATCACCCGAGCGAATCGCGTCATAGAACTGGTTAACCATCTCACGCATTGCAGACTTCTCCTCAAGAATCAGTAAGCCCTAGCTGCCCGACATCGATCCTGTCACCGCAAACTTTAGGTGGCCCGCAGGCTTTGCAGCCCGCGAATAATAAAATGGACGAAAGCGAGCCACAGCGTCACGTAGGCGAGAGAAAAACCCCACTGCCAACCCAGGTAACCCAACACCACCCCAATCACCGGCAACATGGCAAACCAATGCCCCGTTACCCAGGCTGAATGCTTCCAAGAAAAATAGATAGCGGCAATGGCGGCCACTACCATGAGCACAGAAAAAACAGATTGAGCCCACGGCACAACGTACATTAAGCCCCCCACAATCACGGCGGAGAGCCCTGCAACGGCGTGTGTTACCGCACCCCAATCAATGCCAGACGCTGGCCTCTCGGGTTCTGGCGCGCTCGTCACGCTAGCGCCCTCGACAGATGTTTACCATCATGGCGATAGGTCACGAATGTATCCCAGCACATTAGCGTAGTGCGTCACAGAATTGCCCGTTGCTCGAAGCGCAGCAACCGCCTCGTCAGCCACCGCACCGTAAAGCTCGATGGTGAAGCTGTCTAAATGCGGTGAAACAGCCTCCAGATACGCACCGAGATCGGCGTTATTCAGATGGAATAGTAAAGCGTCGCTATCGGCATAAACCTCGGTCCAAACAAACCCCAAGGCATCATCGGGATCCGCATCAAAGGTGTGCAGCAACATGCCCGGCTCCCCGCGCTCAACCTGAGCATCGACCGCTCGTGATAATGCCACTACCTGGTCTGCAGTATCGGGCAGCGCATGCAATCGGGCGATCAGAACAAAAGGGGACGGGCCTGCAACCAGCGAACCCTGCTCACTCGCCACCCCATAGGGCACACTGCAGAGCAGAAAAAAGAGTAATAACCCACGCAACACCATACTAAACACTCCTCTAATGACTGATTTTTGGCTGAAACGAATCCCTCTTTTCCTGAGAAACGCTCGCCACTGAACGGCGCACCCGGTGTAAGCTGAGACAGCCCTGTTGTGGCACCCGCCCTCCCAATCAATATAGCACCAGCGGAGAAGACGCCAAAACAGACGATATCTCGATATAAGGTCAGTACGTCATGATTGTCAGCATCGGAAACTTTGGGGTTATTTTAGCGGCCATTTTGCTCTCTACCTCTGTGCACTATTTTTTTCTGCGGCATCTTAATGACGGTGGATGGCTAGCCAGTCGATATCCTCACCTACGGCTTGGCTATGGCGTGTTGATGGCACTCATTGCTCATTCCCTCGAGGTGTCGCTGTTCGCCATTGCCTATCTCGTCTCCATTCGCTTGGGATTCGGCACATTGGAGGGTGAGTTTACGGGCACAGCTGCGGATTATGTTTACTTTTCCTACGCCGCTTTCACCACCGTTGGTTTTGGCGACATTACGCCTACCGGGCCATTGCGCTTACTCGCAGGGGTCGAAGCGCTAACCGGCCTTGTCTTGATCACTTGGACTGCCTCTTATCTCTACATAGAGATGACGCGCTTGTGGAAGACTCAGCCTTAGCCCCCCGGCAAAGGCGCTATCAGATCAAAGCGCGGCACTTTGCCTTCCGGAGTGACCACCTGCTCTTGGAACATCGATAGAGGACGAACCCAGAGCCCTCGCGCCCCATATTCGGGCCGATAGACGACCAGTGACTCCCCAGTTTCCGAGTGTTGAGCAACGCCGATGACCGAGTAGGTCTGTCCTTTATAGTGGCGATAACGCCCGACGATAAGATCGCTCACTCAGCCAACCCACCAAACGCCTTCACCATTGCGGTTTGTAGGCCTTCTAAAATCTCGCAAAGAATCAAAAAATCGGCGTCCGCTCGAGCCAAGGGATCCTCAATCAGCTCGTCATTGGCCTCACGAATCGCGTCAGTAAATTTGAGGCGGCGAAAAGAGAGGTCTTTATCGACCACCGCGGCAACCCGGTTACCCCATTCGAGGGCAAGTCGCGCCACTTGGTGCCCTGAAGAAAGATGTGCGAGCACCTCCTCACTATCGAGGGGAACGCCGCGCACCTTGACCGAACTCCCCTCCTCACGCTGATCAATGAAATCAGCTTCATCAGCCAACTCCACTGACTCAGGTAGCGATTGGTGTAACAACCATTGCGTCATGACGTGTGCTGGCGCCTTTTGGGTCTCTGGTAGTACCACCGGTAAATTACCCAGTGCCTCTCTTAAATGATTCAGCACTTCTTCCGAACGACCCGCGCTGCTGCTGTCGACCCAGATCCAACCCGCACGGTCCGCAATAATCGCTCTCACAGAGGTAGAACGAGAGAATGCCCGTGGCAACAAATCCTGTGTCACTTCGTCGGTGATCGCTTGTCGTTCTCGACGACTCACCTTACGCCCTTGTGCTTTAGCGATCTGACTGCAACGCTCGTTCGCTTGCTCCCGCACGACCGTCGCAGGGAGTATCTTTTCTTCCCGCTTCAGGCGCACCATCCAGTAGGGCCCTGCCGCATGAACAAGTGCCGAAGCAGTCTCATCGAGGGCAGGCACCCACCCTAAGCTGGTCGCCTGAGCGGGCGAACACGCGGTAAAAGGGCGGGACTGCAGGCGCCTTTCTAGCTCTTGCGCATCGATGCCGAGACGACTGGGTAAACGGTAAGGACGCAGAGAACGAAACCACATAAAATAACACTTCCCAGTTGAGTGAAACGCAGGGCAGGCAGTGTATCGCAGTCTCTGCTTTTGAGGGTCGAGTTCATTTAATATCACGTTCTGAGACAGGAGAATTTGACCATGCGCTACCTACACACCATGATTCGCGCTGCCAATTTAGAGCAGACACTGCATTTTTTTGTCGATCAGCTCGGCTTAGTCGAGGCTTATCGTTATGACAATGAGGCTGGCCGATTCACCCTCGTTTTTCTCAGCGCGCCAGGCGATCTCGACAACGCAAAAACACAACAAGCGCCATTAGTCGAAATTACTTATAACTGGGACCCAGAGACCTATGACGGTGGCCGGAATTTTGGTCACTTAGCGTATCAAGTCGACAACATCTATAACACTTGCCAGCAGCTGATAGACCGTGGCGTGACACTCAACCGCCCTCCTCGCGACGGTCGCATGGCCTTTATTCAGTCGCCAGACGGCATTTCCATTGAGCTACTGCAAGCAGGCACTGCACTAGCCGAGCAAGAGCCTTGGTTATCCATGCCAAACCACGGCAGCTGGTAACGCCGCTACTGTCTTAAAAAATCCAGTATCCAGCGCGCCGCTCGGCCTCCCTCGTGCTTCTCGGATACAAGGCTTTTAAGGCCCTCTGCGGCCCGCTCTTCGCCAATCATATCGTGGCGCAAAGACAGGATTGCTCGGGCATATTCGGGGGTGAACTCAGGATGCCCTTGAAAGGTCAAAATATGCTCCCCCAACACCATACCCGCCACCTCACAGTGCGCATTAGTCGCTATTCTTTTTGCGCCGGGCGGCATCTGCATCACTTGGTCCTGATGTGACGCCAACAGGCAGAGATCCTTGCCGTCTGCCTGCCTAAACAGGGTGTCGTCCATCGCATAAGCATTAACACCGACCCCCCACCCCTTATTCGATTTTGCCACCGTGCCACCTAACGCTTGGGCAATCAGCTGATGGCCAAAACAAATACCAATTAACTTACTGCGCGTCGCGTGCAGCATGCGAACAAAGTCCTCGAGTGATCGGATCCACGCCTTATCGTCATAAACGCTACTTTTGCTGCCGGTGATAAGAAACGCATCTGCCACATCGCAGGCAGCGGGTAGCTCTCCTGCCTCGACGTCCCAAGTGGTGAAGCGCAAAGCATCGTCTTGCTCTGTCAGTAGACGTGCAAACATGTCGGGATACTGCCCGTGCTCCGCCACCCACTCAGGCCTCACCGAATCAGTCCGTAAAATACCAATGTGCATAGCTCTGCCCTATCTAACCATTCACTTCGCGGTGGCGATGCGCCGACCTTGGCCGGTGCGCACCAGCCTGCCGCAGCACTCAGCCACTGTCTATTAGGTCATGGCGTAGGGCTAACGGCTTCCCTCAAGAGGGCGCTCAGCACGCCAATGTAAACGATTTAAATAACGGAGTGCGAACGGTTCAGCAAAACGTCGACGTTCATCGCGTCGGCTGCATCTTCTGTGGCTCGATTCGACCAGGCCGACTTTGCTGGGCCAACCGCTACCGCGCGCCATGGTACCGCCATTTGTTGTTGGCATCTTTAGAAAGGTACAAGATCTTTTTATGACCATCCGGCGGGGTGCGACCCGATGCTATCGCCAGTGGTTGAGCCGCGCTGAGGGCTGTATCTATCGCCGTATCAGCGCGTAAAGTTGGGTCGCCATGATTCCCGAGCAAGGCGCCCCTTAATAAGGGACATAAGTTTGATTTTATTGCCAAGACCACCGGCAATAGTCAACACTGGTACGGTTCGGATGAGTGTTCCAAAATTGAAGAATCAAAACGTTTATGGAGTGCCCCCATCAGTGCAACCCCAGTGTCAGTCACCTTTTGCTGAAGCCAGGATGACCAATGGCGGACGGCGCGCAGGCCATGACAGATTGATACCGCGCACTCGGTCGGCGCTGTCTCAGTGCGCCACTCGATTGCTGAGCGCTTTGCTACTGTGCGTGGGGTGCGGCTTCGCCGTTTCCAGTGCCGCTACAACGCCTGCAATGGTCGCTGACTATGTTGGTAATGGGGCCTGCGCCAACTGCCACGAGCAAGCAACAGCCGACTGGACGGATTCACATCATGATCTGGCCATGCAGGAAGCCACACCCGACACCATATTGGGTGACTTTGATAACGCACAATTTAATTATCACGGGGTGACCACGACCTTCTCTCGGCGTGGTGATGACTATTTCATCACCACCGATAACGCAAAGGGCGCCCTCCAAACATTTCCTGTTAACTATGTTTTTGGCGTCGAGCCGCTACAACAATATCTGCTGCCGCTGCCGGGTGGTCGTCTGCAAGCACTGGCGATTGCTTGGGATACACGCCCTGTCCAAGCGGGCGGACAGCGCTGGTATCACCTGTACGAGGAAGAGCCCGTTCTGGCAGGTAACCCCTTGCACTGGACAGGTGGTTATTTCAATTGGAATACCAGCTGCGCAGAGTGCCATAGCACTGATGTGAAGAAACGCTACAACGCAGAAACTGATCAGTTCACTACGCACTATGAACAAATCGACGTCGGTTGCGAGGCCTGTCATGGGCCAGGCAGCACACACCAGCAATTAGCGCAGAAAGGCACTTTATCGCCTGAGCAAACGGGTTTTGAAATGAGTTTGAGCGCACGCGGCGTATGGCAGTGGCCCGAAGGCGCTAGTATCGCGCGTCGAACCGAAGCGCTCGATAACACGTTACAAATTGACACCTGTGGAAGATGCCACGCTCGTCGCAGCACGCTCGGTGACTACCACCCAGGCAGGCCGCTACTGGATACCCATCGCTTAGCACTCATCGACACGCCCCTGTATTGGCCAGATGGCCAAATTCGCGATGAAGTCTATGTCTATGGCTCCTTTATACAAAGTAAAATGCATCAAGCTGGCGTGGTCTGCACCAACTGCCACAATCCCCATAGTAATGAGCTCGTTGCCGAGGGTAATGCCGTATGTGGGCAGTGTCATACAGCGACGCAATACGACACCCCCTCGCACCACCGACACACCGCTAAGGGTGCTGGCACTGCCTGTGTCGGGTGCCATATGCCAAGCCAAATTTACATGGGCGTAGACGCCCGGCGTGACCACAGCATGCGAATCCCTCGACCCGACTTATCACTGAGCACCGGTAGCCCGAACGCCTGCAACCAATGCCATACCGAAGAGAGTGCCGATTGGGCCTATTCCGCATTATTGGACTGGGGCGTGCGCTTTACTGGCCAGCGAAATCACCCTGCGCGGGCATTTCATGCGGCCGATCGCGGTGATGTTCGTGCCACGCCAGTGCTTTTAGAGACCGCCAACAACCAAGCCAATAGTGCCCTGTTACGTGCTTCGGCAATCAGTCACCTCAGTGCGTTGATACCCGAGCGAACCGCCTCCTATTTGAGCCTCTGGTTGAGCAGCCCGGATCCGCTTATTCGCCAAGCAGCCATCGAGGCAGCCGGCCATTTGCCTCCCGAACAGCGTCTACCTATCCTCACGCCCGTGCTAGAAGACCCCGTGCTGGGGGTTCGTATGATGACGGCGGAACAACTCGCAGATCTCTCGGCTGCGAGCATGAAGGAGCAGACGAAACAGATCGCTGCGCTCAACAAAGAGTATCGCAAGATCCAGTCACAGCACCTTGATATGCCCTCGGTGCTGGCTCAATTAAGCCGATTTCAACTGGCGCAAGGAGAGACCTCGGCCGCCGAAGCAGGGCTGTTGTCGGCACTCGAAAAAAATCCACAATCGAGTATCGCCAGAGTCAATTTAGCCGATCTGTATCGGTCATTAGGCGATGAGGGAGCTGCGCGCGCAATCCTCGAGGAGGGCCTCGCACTCAGCGCAGACGACGGCGCGATGTGGTTCAGCAAAGCACTCTTAGAAATTCGCGACGGCAACCCTCAAGCAGGGCTCAAAGCGCTCGAAACAGCCGCGACCCTCGAAGAGACCCCCGGTTATTATCACTACGTGCTTGCAGTGGCACAAAACGACCAAGGCCACCTCGACAAGGCGCTAGCTACCCTTCACCATATTCATAACATGGCGCCGGGGCAGCCCAATGTCCTGTCAGCGCTCATGCAATACAGCAATACCGCAGGTGATAGACCTGCTGCTGAGCGTTATCGAGAGGAACTGCGCGCAACGCTTCAAGCAGCTGGCCTGCAGTAATCGCTCAACCAGCGTTCGGCGCTACTGGCGCACTAACTGAAGGTTGACCGTCACGGGGATCACTCGACTAATCGCATTCAGGCCGGCAATACTCTGCAACGCGGCCACACCGGACTCTAAACCAAACTCAGAGGCCGTTAATAAAATGGGCTCCACACTGACTACGCTGAGCCCTTGCTCGTTGGGTGCGACTTGTAATGTCGCAGCCCGCTGAACAACTTGCCCATGGAGATCAATGGTTAACCTGGTTTCAACCCTGTGGCTTTGCGTCGCACTGACCGCACTGGGTGCCAACTGAGCGGTAATCGTCGCCTCTGGAAATAAACCCACCTCGAATAACAGTGCCTTCATACGATCATTGCGGATCCCCACATTGGTCTCCACCGTATCCAGTGCAACGCGGATATCCACTTGTCCCCCGTCGCTCACGGTGCCAACAACCGACTCGAATCGATTCAGCTCTCCCACCGCATTGTTCTTAATGGATATAAATTGAACGACTGAACCACCGGCGACCTCCCAATTGCTCCAGGCGGGAGCGGAAACCAATAACAAAATCATCCAGCCTATTTTTCGGACATCGCATCTCATGGTAAAGACTCTCATTGTTGTGGGGCGCTAGGCAGTGTGTTTTTCCGCGACACTGGTCACGCGGCTGATTAAGGGTAACGGAATATAGGACCGTCCGCGAAATGAGCAACATCGTGATGGTGCGTGTTGGGCTTTTTTTGCGACCCAATGGTCACGCGAGTCTGCAAGTGGGTCGAATAAGCCCTGCCTCAAGATGCCTCGCCCAGCACGCCCGTTTGCGCATGAGCAATCTGCCATTCAGCGTCAGCTGGCGATATCCGCCAAGTCACCTTTTTCCTCCAGCCAGACTTTTCGATCGCCCGCTCGCTTCTTCGCGAGGAGTAAATCAAACGTACTGTCGGTATCGGCGTGCTCATCCAGAATCAACTGCACTAGCCGACGAGTGTCCGGAAACATCGTGGTCTCGCGGAGCTGGGGCGGGTTCATTTCTCCAAGGCCTTTGAAGCGCTGTACAGAGGGTTTTGCACGTTTGTTCTCCGACTCAAGCCGATCAAGAATGCTGTTCTTTTCCGCTTCATCTAACGCGTAGTACACCTCTTTACCCAAATCGATCCGATAAAGCGGTGGCATCGCCACAAAAATATGGCCTGCGCGCACCAAGGGCCGAAAGTGACGCAAAAATAAGGCGCAAATGAGCGTCGCAATATGCAGGCCGTCAGAATCGGCGTCGGCAAGAATGCAGACCTTATGGTAACGAAGCTGGCTGAGATCGGTACTGCCTGGATCAATACCCAGTGCCACCGAAATATTATTGACTTCCTGAGAGGCGAGAATCTCTATCGAGTCGATCTCCCAAGTATTCAAGATTTTACCGCGCAGCGGCAGAATCGCTTGGTACTCTCGATCGCGCGCTTGCTTTGCGGACCCGCCTGCGGAGTCTCCCTCGACTAAAAACAATTCACTCCGGCTCGGATCCTCGGTCGTGCAATCCGCTAACTTGCCCGGCAAAGCGGGCCCGGCGGTCACCTTTTTACGCACCACTTTTTTCGCTGAGCGCAGCCGAGCTTGTGCTCGTTCGATACACAGCTCAGCCAAGCGCTCTGCATCTGAGGTGTGCTGGTTCAACCACAGTCCAAACGCGTCCTTTGCCGCACCAGAGACGAGTCCAGCCGCCTCTCGCGACGAGAGTCGCTCTTTTGTCTGCCCCGAAAACTGGGGGTCTCGAAGCTTGCAAGACAAGACGAAACAGCAGCGATCCCAAACATCCTCGGCGGTGAGCTTCACGCCCCTCGGCAGTAGATTGCGTATCTCGCAAAACTCCCGCAAAGCATCCGCTAACCCGGATCGCAATCCATTAACATGCGTCCCACCTTGTGCGGTGGGGATTAGATTGACGTAGGACTCTGCAATGACCTCTCCACCCTCAGGCAACCATTGAATCGCCCAATCAACTGCCTCCGTGCTCCCTTCAAAATGGGTCGTGAACGGTTGCTCTGGGATCACCGGGCAGTCGATTGTGGCGTCGGCGAGGTAGTCTGAAATGCCGTCCTCGTAATACCATTCCAACGTTTCTTTTTTCTTTTCGTCCGTCAGCGTCACTCTCAAGCCTGGACACAACACCGCCTTAGCACGCAGCGCATGACTGAGCTTAGGCACCGAAAAAGTCGCTGAGTCAAAGTAACTGGCATTGGGCTTAAAACGGATGCCCGTTCCCGTATTACGCTTGCCGCAACTGCCTGACACGGCGAGGTCGTGGGTCTTATCACCCCCAGCAAACGTCATCGAATAGATATTACCGTCACGACGAATCGTCACTTCCAATAGCTCTGAAAGGGCGTTGACGACGGACACACCGACCCCGTGCAAGCCCCCACTAAATTGATAACTCTTATCAGAGAATTTGCCGCCCGCGTGCAAGGTCGACAGTATCACCTCAACCCCCGGTAACTTTTGCTCCGCATGCAAATCAACGGGCATGCCACGACCATCATCGGTCACACTCAGCGCCCCATCGCTATGCAAAATCACGTCGATCTGGCTGCAATGCCCGGCGAGTGCTTCATCAACCGAGTTATCGATCACCTCTTGAGCGAGGTGATTCGGACGCGTGGTATCCGTATACATCCCAGGCCGCTTACGGACTGGATCTAGCCCGGTCAGTACCTCGATCGCATCAGCGTTATATTCGGTCATGGCCTACCACTGTTGGTGTCTCTGTCGTCGTTGCCCTGGATCGAAGCCGCTCTAGTAAGCGATCAGCCCCCTTTCAACGCATCCTGTTTAGGCGTAACCGCGCGAGGCCAGATCGACCGTAAAGGCCTCATCAACCACTCGCAGCACGTCCGCTGCCCACTGCCCGTCATCATGTAGCACTAATAAACGACACCCCGGTGCCACATCGTCCACCTGGAAATGAGCGGACTGGGGCGCAAACTGGACACACGTGGAGGGCGCGGTCAGGCATTGTACGCCGCGATGCGCCTGAACAGAATCCTGATGAACATGTCCTGATACCACCGTTGCCCGATTGCCCAATGGGGCCAATACCGCGAGCGCCTCGGTAGCGTTACGAACGCTTTGTTCATCGAGCCACGCACACCCGACCGGCATCAATGGGTGATGTGTTGCAACGAGCAGCGGTCTATCGGTTTTGATCGCTTTCGCAACCGCAACGCGCAACGCTGTCAACTCCGACTCAGCCAGCAGACCCGCGACCTCTCCTGGTTGTTGCGTATTCAGCATGACAATATCCCAGTGGGACAGTCGAATGTCGCGTCTAAAGTAATGCGCCAACGGATGGCTCGCCGGCCAAATTGAATCATGGTTCCCCGGCAGCCAAAAGCTGGGGATGCCGAGCGGCTCTATCAGGCTACACAATCTTTCGTAGGCCTTCTCACTTTCATCGCCGGCCAAGTCACCGGTTAATAACAGTGCGTCGACGTGCTCTTGCTGGGCAATCAGACGGCAAACCGCCGCCAATGACTGATCGGTATCAATGCCCACCAGTCGCCCCCCGGGTTCCGCCATGAGATGCGTATCTGACAGCTGGATCACTCGGGCCGATCCAGACGTGGCGAGCGCGGTCTCACCGCTCAGCGGGGTCACGGCGCTGGAATATCAACGCCAGGCAACACCGTGTCGGCTGAACGTCCGTGGGTTAGACAAAACGACAACAGCTCGGCGGCAAAGCGATTTTGTTGATATTTTTCGTCCCGTTGCAACATATCAGGGTTCGGGTACCGATACCGGGCCTCGAAACGGCGTGACGTACTGCAATGCACTATCTCCGCCATTCTGGCATCGTGATAAAGCCTGAGATCAAAATAACTGCCTGCCCACACTCTAGGCGTGGCACTTTGATAACGTAGCCGCATATCAGTGGTATAGCGGCCACGGGCCGTGACCTCAAGTGCCACCGTGACATCACCCGCCGCAAAATCCCAGTCAGCGCGCTGCTCATAATCCGGAAACAAGCGCATAAGGCGATGGTAGTTCACCTCACAAAGCGCGTGCAAATCGGCCAGATCTATTTGATATCCGCGACGCGATCGCCGACGCACTGCGGTCTGGTTTTTCTTTTCAGTCATACTGGTAAGTGTAGCAAGGCCCTACCCCCCCGCGAACAGCCAAAATGTTAACGGCTTTGGGAGCTTAAAAACGCCGCTCACAGTGGTAGACTCGCCCCCTTTATATCCTTTAGGTACCACCCCACATGATGAAGCTCCCACGCCGATTTTGCGCTCTGCTCACCCCTTTGGCCGCTGTTGTGCTCAGCTGCGTCAGCCTCACTGCACAGGCCGATACGCTGGCCGATATTTATGAGCTGGCACTGGATAATGACGCGCTGTTGAAAGCCAAGGTGGCACAGTACGGTGCCGATTTGGAGCTCGAGAATCTTGCGCTCGCGCCCTTGCTACCGCAAGCAATAGCGGGGTATCAGATATCGGAAACCGAAACAGACAACACGTCTCCGACCATTATTCAGGACCCCAACCTGGGTTTTGTGGTCATTGATGGCAATTCGGTAAGAAATGTCGATAACGAGGGATATGACGTCAATCTGTCACAAACGCTTTTTGATCTATCGGCTTGGTTCGGCTGGCGAGCGGGTAAAGAAACATCACGGCAAGCAGAAGCGAACCTCGCTGCAGCGCAGCAGGATCTGATTGTACGCGTGGTTCAAGCGTACTTTGCGGTTTTGAGGGCACAGGACAATCTGCGGGCTTCGCAAGCCCAAGAGCGCGCCTTTGAGCGCCAGCTAGAGCAGACTCGCCAACGCTTTGAGGTGGGGCTTATTGCCATCACCGATGTGTATGAAGCAGAGGCAGCCAGAGACTTGGCCCAAGTCACCCGTATCGTGGACGAAAATAACGTGGCCGTGGCCAAAGAGAATCTATCGGTGTTAACCGGTCAGGCTCCGGGCGCGCTGTATGTATTAGGGGAACGGTTTAACCCTAGGACGCCCGAGCCCAGCGACCGAGCGGAATGGGTCGATTTTGCGCTAGCCAATAACAGTGAGCTGGCCGCCGCTCGTTATGCCGAAGAAGCCGCGCGTCAAAATGCCACCTCTTCTAAGATGGAACACGCACCGACGGTCACCGCGAGTTATCGGTATCAAGACACCGAAACCACTGGCAGCATTGATCAAAACCCCCCTAGCCTGTTCAATCTGCCACCTAACTCGGATCAAACCAATGAGACGTGGCAGGTCAGGTTTGATATGCCGTTATTTTCGGGCGGCGCTGTCAGCGCTAACCGGCGACGCGCCGCAGAACAGTTCAATGTTGCGCGTGAATCACGGATCAATCTGACCCGTAATACCGTTACCCAAGCGCGATCTCTGCACATGACCGTCGTATCAGATGTCTCAAGGGTAAGGGCTCGACAGCAGTCCATTGTCTCTAGCCAAAGTGCGCTCGACGCCACACAAGCAGGTTACGAGGTCGGCACGCGTAACATCGTAGACGTACTCAATGCACAAAATAAGGTGTTTGCAGCGCAACGTGACTACGCCAACAGCCGCTATGACTTCATCATCAATTCACTGAAGCTCAAAGAGGTCGCGGGCACGCTATCGCCCGAGGATATCGCACGACTGGAGGGTTTTTTACTGCCGCCTGTCGCACCGACCGCGTCTGCTTCTGAGTAACTCAGGGTAAGTGGGCTTTCAATACCGCCCATTGCGCCTCTATCACACCGCTTTGCGCTGACTGGAACGCCCCAGCGCGAGCGCCCATTGCTGTAGCGTGGGACTGGTCTGAGTCAGCTCCAATCAATGACACAACGGCATCGGTTAGCGTCTTGATCTCGATTTGTTGCGCGCCGCCACACCGCACTAACTCACGGTAAATGGTTGCAAAGTTAACTGTGTGAGGGCCGGTCAGAATAGGCAACTGCCACGCCGCCGCTTCTAGCGGATTGTGGCCGCCGTGCTGGACTAGACTCCCGCCAACGAATACCAGATCAGCGAAACCTGTTAAGGCGCCCAAAGACCCCAAAGTATCAATCAGCATCACGTCATCTGATCGTTGAATAGCACGCTGCTCACTGTGGCGCACCACCTGCAAAGCCTGCATGGGGGTCATTGCAAGGATCGAGACGGCTCGGTCTGGGTGACGAGGCGCCAGCATCAATAACGCATTCGGGCGCTCGCCCCTCAGAGCCAAAAATGCGGATAGCACGACCGCTTCCTCACCGGGGTGCGTGCTGGCAGCGAGGAAAACCGGTCGGTCTTGCAGTCCGTCGCCTATTCGCTGACGCTCTGCCTGCCAGGCCGTATGCAGCGCAACCGTATCCAGGGCAAATTTTAAATTCCCCGTCACGACGACCTTGTCAGGAGGCGCACCCAACGTCACTAAACGTTTTGCATCAGCGCGTTGCTGCGCGGCAATCACCGAAAAATGAGCCACTGTTTCACGGGTCAATCTCGGTACCCGCGCATAGCCTCTGGCAGACCGCCGAGACAGCCGTGCATTCAGCAACACCATCGGGATGGCCTTGGCGTTCGCCTGCGTCACCATGTTCGGCCAAATCTCAGTCTCAACGAATACACCGACAGTGGGCCTCCAATGATCGAGAAAGCGACGCACAGCCCCCGGCGTATCAAAGGGAGCCCAGTCGCTGAAAACCCGCTCACCAAAACGCTGTTGAACCTGAGCGGCGCCGGTTGGCGTCGTCGATGTAATGAGCAGCGGGAGATCATCTCGGTCGCTCAGCAACCGTTCAATGAGGGGTGCGATTGCCAACGTCTCACCGACAGAGACGGCATGAATCCAGATCAAATTGTGCGGCCGAGACGCAACCGCTGTGCCATAACAACCTAAGCGATGCCCTAAATGCGCTCGATAACCCGGTTGATCGCGCCCACGCCACCATAGACGAGCCAACAATAAGGGCACTAACAGCCGCATCACCCACGAATAAACAGGGCGATTAATAGGAAGAGACCACCGGTTTCGAACGCTCAAGACAATCGTATACTCTCAAACTGATCAGAGGGAGCCTACCATGCCACAACCACCCGACGCCGCTGTCCGTGGATTTTTGCCAGACGACGAAGGCCTGCAACTTTACCAATGGGCGCTGGCCTCGACCGCTTCGGGTCCCCTTCTGGAAATTGGCAGCTACTGCGGTCGCTCAACGATCTGGTTAGGTCAAGCCGCACAAGCGCGGCAAACCGCTGTCTTCGCAATAGACCATCATCGTGGCTCCGAGGAACATCAAATAGGCGAGAGCCATCATGATGCGACGTTGGTGAACGCCGAAGGCTTGTTCGATACCTTTTCCGCGTTTCGGCGCAATATTGCCGAGGCTCATCTCGAGCACGTTGTCATCCCCATCGTAGCCCGCAGTCAACACTTCGCCACTCATTGGGCGGGCCCATTGAGTGTCGTTTTTATCGATGGTGGTCACAGCCTCGAGGCAGCACTCGCCGATTACCGCCACTGGGCACCGCGCATCGGACCGGGCGGCATCCTCGCCATTCACGACGTTTTTCCAGACCCCGCTGACGGCGGTCAAGCGCCATTTACGATTTGGCGATTAGCACAACAATCAGGACTCTTTGCCCCTGAGGGAACTCAGGGAAGCCTACGTGCGCTGCGGCGGCTGGCTGACTAACGCGCTAACTAGAACCCACTTCCAACGCAGGCGTATCGAGCGGAACAGGCAGGGCTGAGCTCGTAAATAAGCGACAGGCTCCAGTGTGCTCGGTCAATGCATCTGCTGCCAGCAACACAGCACCCGCGGTCCAAGTGGGCTTTTCTAATGGCCAGAGCGTCCGCTCAGCAAACTGATATCCAGTCCACCATGCGCCATCATCGTCTCGCCACTGCGCCAACCAGCTGAATAGTTCAGCTGCCTGATCTCGCTGCCCCGCGGCCAATAATGCCAAGGTCAACTCACAAGATTCTGCGACGGTGGCCCAAGGCTGATGATTTTCACAGCGACAGCCGATCCCGGGCTCAACAAATTCTGACCAACGACTACTCAGCCGCTGTCGCGCCGCTGCCCCGTCCACCACTCCGGTTAAAATGGGATAAAACCAGTCCATGGCATAGCGGGACTTACTCTCCCAAGTGCGATCGAAGCGTGCCGGCTTATGTCGTAATGCGTCGCCCAGTTGGGATCTCGCGCGCTCCCAATGATCCTTTTTTTGACCCAGCTGATCCGCGATCACTATGCCGCACTCCAACGATTTGTAGATGGAACTGCAACCGGTGACTAACGCGTCGCCCAATGGGGCACCCGCACCGTCAACTGCCCAATCAATCTCGCCCTCTGGACCCTGATAGCGCAACACAAAGTCTAATGCGCGAACGACGACGGGGAACATCCGCTCGAGGAATAGGGGATCTTGCGCAATCAGAAAGTGATGCCAAATACCCGTCGCAATATAGGCCACGTAGTTGGTCTCTCGTCGCTCCACTGTCCGATCGGGTTGCCCCGCGCGATAACAGGCCCACCAGCTACCATCGCCAAGCTGTGCCTCTGATAACCACTGATACGCGCGCTCGGCCGCACTGATTTCTCCGGCAATACTCAGCGCCATAGCTGCCTCGGTATGGTCCCAGGGGTCAGTATGGCCCCCCTCGAACCAGGGTATTTCCCCCGATGGCCTTTGGGTATTGAGGATGAAGTCGACCGTTGGCCGCAACCACGCTTCGGGATACGCGCCGGGGCCCAATCGCGTGGTCTGCACGGGTCGCTCGGTCATCATGCGGGCTTGGTAAAATACAAGATGATGCTTTTACCCATAAACGGATTGAGTAACCCGTCTATCGCTCGGGTCAGCCATGGCCTTTTCATCAAGTCCCACACCAGTAATCGGTGATAGGCCCTGACCAACCAAGGCGCTCGCTCGTGGCGCCAAAAGAGGCACTTTAGCCACCAGTACGGCACGTGTAAGGCGTGGGCGCTGCCGCGACCCTCGCACACCATGCCAAGACGCTCGACTTCGCGACGGAGATGCGTCGCGTCAAAAATCCGAATATGCCCACCGGGGGTCGTGCGATAGCCCTCACTCAGTTGCCAGCAAACCCACTCTGGCCATTGGCGAGGCACGCTAATCCCCATTTTTCCTCCCGGTTTTAAGACCCGCATGGCCTCTTCCAGCACCCGCAAGTAGTTCGGAACATGCTCTAAAATCTCACTGGCAATCACGACATCGACGGTATTATCGGCGAGGGGTAACGCCGTCGCATCACCCACACCAAATCCAATCTCACCCTGAGGGGCATGGCAAAGCATGTCGCTCGTTCGCTCATTAGCAGTCGCGAGATCCTTTTCAGAGAGGTCGATACCGAGCGCATAAACACCGGGCAAACAATACGCGGCTAACGAATGCCGACCCTCGCCACAACCGATATCCAAGCACAGATCACCTGGCCCCAGCGCTAGAGTGTCTAGGTCCAGCGTCAGCATAAATCAATGCACTGCTGATACTGCTCGACCATCTGTTGTGCGCAGACCGACCAGGAGAAAGTGCGGTACGCGCGTTGTTGCCCGCGCTTTACCAGCTCCGCGGCTAAATCAGCATCGGATAACACCGCGTCGATAGCCCCAGCAAGCGCTTTGGTATCGCCGGCAGGGACTAATAACCCCCCCTCTCCCACCACTTCTGCTAAGGCACCACCGTCACTCGATACCAGTGGAATACCCGACGCCATCGCTTCGACAGCCGGCAAGCCAAATCCCTCGTAAAGCGAAGGCACCACTGCCACGGTGCTCTCTGCGTAAAGACGAACGATGTCAGCATGGGACGCTCCCCCCACAAACTGAATGCGGTCACCGAGCGCTAGCTGACGGATGAGCGCCTCGGTGTCACCGCCGGGCTTCGGTGAGGCAATTAATATCAACTGCAGCGTGGGACGATCGGTGCTGAGTATTTTGAAAGCCTGTAACAGGACAGCCAAGCCCTTTAAGGGCGCATCAGCGGACGCCGTCGCGATCAACTGCGCGGGTTTTCGAATGACATCCGGTAACGCTCGAAAGAGCTCAGTATCGACCCCATTCGGTATGACCTTTATCGCACTCGGCAGCACACCAAAGTCGGTGGCAATATCAGCGGCCGACGCACTCGAGACGGTCACAATGTGATTCAGTTGCGCAGCCACTCGTGCCTGCATCGTTAAAAAAGAGTGCCAGCGGCGAACCAATAATCGCGTGCGCCAGCCAGACGCACCGACCAAAGCCACGTTCAAATCGCGGCTAATAGGATGATGAATCGTGGTCACTACGGGGAGGCCCGCCTGCTGCAGGTCAAGAATGCCATCGGCCAGCGTCTGATTATCGTGTATGACATCGAACTGCTGGGCATGAGCCAGTAACCAATCGCGAACACGCTCGCCAAAAGTCCAAGGCTCTGCAAAACCACCGCTCAACTTGCTCACCCACTCTCGTCGATTCAAAGGGTCGCGCAATTCACGTCGTGTCACGCTCCCTACATCTCGGGCGTAGAGATCAAGGCTTGGTAACTTAACCAGCCTGACAGGCTCGACGAGGTTAGGGTATGGCGGCCCCGAAATCACCGTCACCTCATGACCGAGTGCCGTTAGCGATTGACTGAGGTAGCGCAGATAAACGCCCTGCCCGCCCGAAAAGGGCGCAGACCGATAACCTAACAGCGCAATGCGGAGCCCCCCCTCAGGGCGCTGATCCAGGGCAGTGGGCGCAGGATCGGGCGAATAAATCGGCGCGTTAATGGGTTACTCCAGGGTCGCGAAAACTAATGGCAGTTTCTCTGCCACAATATCGACTGCCAACGTCAAAGTACAGCGGCGCTGAGTGTATCGCCCACTCGCCAAGCCTGCCAGCGAACTGTAAACTGCGTGACCCTAATCCAAACCACTCAAACATGTCGATATCTACTCAGTATAAAGGCATCATCCTCGCCGGTGGATCCGGCACTCGGCTGCATCCACTGACCACGACCGTCAGCAAACAGCTGATGCCCGTCTATGACAAGCCCATGATCTACTACCCGCTTGCCACCCTGATGCAAGCGGGCATCCGCGATGTGCTGATCATCACCACACCACAAGATCAATTGGCCTATGCCGATCTCTTGGGGGATGGCCGCCAGTGGGGCATCAGTATTCAGTACACGGTCCAACCCAGCCCAGACGGCTTAGCACAAGCCTTTTTACTGGGAGAGGACTTTATTGGCGATGCTCCGGTTTGTTTGATTTTGGGCGATAACATTTTTTATGGCGCTGGTCTCACGACTAAACTGAGGCGCGCGGCACAACGCAGTGATGCGGCTTCTGTGTTTGCTTACTACGTCAACGACCCAGAGCGGTACGGTGTTGTTGAATTTGATACTGAAGGGTGTGCCGTTGGAATTGAAGAAAAGCCGGACCAGCCTCGTTCACACTATGCCGTCACCGGTTTGTATTTTTATAATAACGACGTCGTCTCGGTCGCCAAAGGTATCCGCCCTTCTGAGCGGGGAGAGCTCGAGATTACCGATATTAATCGCCACTATCTTGCGCAGGGTACATTACAAGTCGAAGTCATGGGGCAAGGCACCGCGTGGCTCGATACCGGCACGCATCAATCATTACTCGATGCAGGCAACTTCATCCGCGTGATAGAAGAACGGCAAGGCCTCAAGGTGGCTTGCTTAGAGGAAATTGCTTTTCGGCTTGGCTACATTGATGCCGAACAGGTGTTGGCATTAGCTGCACCGCTAACCAAAAGCGGTTACGGCGTCTATTTAGAAAGGCTCGTGAATGAAGGCGAATTGATCTTCGATGGAGATTGAGCCCACACCGATAACGGGCGCGACCCTGCTGCGCCCTACCGTCCATGGGGATGCCCGTGGATTTTTTCTTGAGACGTGGCGCGCCGATCGTTATGCCGAAGCAGGCATTGAACGGCCGTTTGTTCAAGATAATCACAGCCGGTCTTCACGCGGCATTCTGCGCGGACTGCATTTCCAGACAACGCAGCCTCAGGGAAAGCTCGTCAGGGTGACCTCAGGTGAAGTCTTTGATGTGATCGTCGATTGCCGCGCCGACTCTCCCAGTTGCGGACAGTGGTATGGCGTGACCCTGACAGCGGAAAACCATGAACAGCTCTGGGTGCCACCGGGCTGCGCTCATGGTTTTTATGTTTTAAGCGACAGCGCCGACTTTTTGTACAAGTGCACTGACTACTACCATCCCAGCAGTGAAATCACGCTTGCCTGGGATGACCCGACCGTGGGTATCGATTGGCCTATTTCCAGCGGGACCCCACCGCAAGTATCGGACAAGGACTGCCGCGGTCTTCACTGGGATGCCCTGCCCTTGTTCAGCACTGCCGCGCTCAGTCAGCCATAACCACCTATTCCAGGCACAGTGTCTGAGCACAGTGTCTGAGCACGCCAAACCCCCGCAGTGGCAGTATTCTCTGATGCGCTCACTAAGGCATTTATCGCTGTTTCTTGAGCGGCAGTCAGACCATCGGCCGACGCACCCTGACCGCGGCACGCTTTCAGCGAGCGACCTCAGCGACTGACCTCAGCAGCTGACCCAAGCGGCTAACACGGTCGCCGACTGATCCGTCAGCGTGACAGCAGCGGTCGCCACCAGTGTTCATTATCCAGATACCAATCGACGGTTTTGCTGAGTCCAGTTTCAAAAGTTTCTTCTGGGACAAAGCCCAGCTCAGCTTCAATTTTTGATGCATCAATCGCATACCGCCAATCGTGACCGGCGCGATCCGTCACAAATTCAATCAGGCTCTCGCTGGGCAAACCTCGTGCCTGAGGTGCGTTGGGAAATCGCCCTGTTAGGGACTCATCCGCCGCAAAGCGCTCATCCAATACTCGGCACAACAATTTCACGATATCGAGGTTAGCCCATTCGTTCTGACCACCAATGTTATAGACCTCCCCGGGAATACCCCCCTGAAGCACGGCTGCAATGCCCCGAGCGTGATCTTCCACATACAGCCAATCACGGATATTGGTGCCATCGCCATAAATGGGCAGCGCGCCACCATCTAAAATACGCGTCAGGCACAACGGGATTAATTTTTCAGGAAAGTGGTAGGGCCCATAATTGTTCGAACAGTTGCTCGTGGTGACCTGCAGACCATAAGTGTGGTGATACGCCCGCACCATATGATCACTGCCCGCCTTACTCGCGGAATAAGGGGAATTGGGCTCATAGCGCGTGGTCTCGGTAAAAGCGGGATCACTGGCATTGAGTGATCCGTATACCTCGTCAGTGGAAACGTGATGAAAACGATGCTCGCAACCCGAGCCCGACAACCAGGCGTTCCGGGCAGCGGCAAGCAAAACATGGGTGCCCTGAAGATTCGTGCGGATAAATTCATCGGGGCCCGTAATCGATCGGTCTACATGACTCTCTGCGGCAAAATGCACGATGGTATCGACACGATAATCGGCCATAACACGGGCCACGAGGGCCGCGTCACAAATATCCCCTTCCACAAATTGAATGCGGCCACTGTCCTCCAGGGGCGCCAAGCTGGCGCGATTTCCCGCATAGGTGAGGGCATCAAATACCACTAAAGCGTGTTCTGGATGCGCTTGCGTCCAATGATTCACAAAGTTCACACCAATGAATCCTGCGCCACCTGTCACCATTAAAGACTCTGTCACGATATTAAGACTCCCTTGCCTCGACTGCCTGTAAAGTGTCACGCAGCGCATCACGCCAAGGGCGCTGCGCCACCCCTAGTCTGTTGCACGTTTGTTTTGCATTCAGCACACTATAAGCGGGCCGCTTGGCGGCAGTCGGAAAGGCCGAGGTGGTAATCGGCTCTACCGTAACCGGGGTCGTTAACAACCCCATCGCCGTCGCCTCGTCGCGTATGGCACAGGCAAATTCATACCAACTGATTTCCCCCTCGTCGCTCCAATGGAAGAGACCCTGCGCCTCAGCGTTCTGAGCTAGTAGCCAACAAATATGAGCTAAGCTAGATGCTGCCGTCGGGGCACCGACTTGGTCGCTGACGACGCTCACCGCGCCGCGCTCTCCCATGAGTCGCAGCATAGTGAGCATAAAATTCTTGCCTTGAGGGGCATAAACCCAGCTTGTGCGCACCACCGCATGAGCTGCCCCACTGGCGAGTACTGCTTGTTCTCCCTGTAACTTCGTTTTGCCATAAACCCCAATGGGCGCTGGCGTCTCCGTCGTTAAGTAAGGGGTAGTTGCGGCGCCATCAAACACAAAATCAGTCGATACATGCACGAGACGAATCCCCCGCTCGGTGCAGAGCGTGGCTAAGTGTTTCGGCGCTTCAGCGTTGAGCACCTGCGCACGGTGACGATCCTCTTCTGCCGCATCCACCGCCGTGTAAGCAGCGGCGTTAATGACCATTTGCGGCGACAGGCGCTGTAAACAATCACGCAATGCTTCATGATCCGTCACATCACATTGCGCTCGAGTCAGCCCCTGCACGCGCAGTTGTGGTGGCACCACCGCGAGACAGGCCTGCCCAAGTTGCCCGCCTGCTCCGAGCACCAGCGCCAGCGGATGACTCACAAATGCGCTTCCAACCATTCTGCGAATCGGGCCATCACTGCTTCGGACTCGGGTTCATGAAAAATCTCATGGTACAGCTCAGGCCACCAATCCAGCGTTTTATCTTCAGAGGCCAATGCCTGAAAAAAGGCGCGCGATCCCTCAGGCATCGCCATGACATCTGCTTCCCCGTGGGCAATGTAAACCGGCAAAGTAATGTGCTGCGCGCCCACGATGGCTTCGTCCATCGCGCTCAGTATTTCCATCCCCAATGCGGCGGTTATTTTGCCGTTATAGACCAAAGGGTCGGCAATATAATCGGCCACCACCGCGGGATCACGACTGACCTGATTCGCTTCTAAGCTCATCATGCCCATTTTGGGCAATACGGCGCGAAATAGCCGGCCCAGCCACAGCGTGACAGGCGAAACGGCCTCGTCTGCGGCAAACGCCGGGCCAGAGAGCATAGCGCCTCGGTAAGACTGCGCATCCTGAAGCAGGAGGTGCGCAGCAATTAAACCGCCCATGCTGTGCCCCAGTATAAAAGTGGGCGTATCGGGATACCAACCCGTGATCGCATCACGCAGCTCGGTGAGGGGCGCAAGATACTCGCTGAACTGAGCGACATAAGCGCGAGTCCCCGGCGACGCTCCGTGGCCGATATGATCAGGACCCACGACGGCGATGCTTCTCGCATTAAAATAAGCCGCCAGACGCTCGTACCGACCCGTATGCTCAGCCAGCCCATGTATCAACAAAATGCAGGCTTTTGCCTCTTGTACCGGCCAATGCCGATACTGAATGCCCGAAGACAAGGTTTCCATAATGTGATCTCCACCTAACTCGAACATTGCTACCGAAAAGGCGCACTGCTGCGCTGTTCAACGCACCTGACGTTCGCTACGCGACGTCGACTGCCGTCACGCACTGCATTTTCAACCCGGCAATACCGCTATGCGACGGGCGCCAGCCAGTCAGCATACTCCGCTTGCTCGCCGCGCACGGAGTCGAGATAAATACGCTGTAATGTTTCGGTAATAGGCCCGCGAACCCCGGTACCAATCGTGCGGTTATCGACTTCACGAATGGGGACGACCTCAGCCGCGGTGCCAGTAAAAAAGGCCTCGTCGGCTATATAGACCTCATCGCGGGTAATGCGCTTTTCCTTCACGGTAAGACCCTGATCTGCCGCTATGCGCATAATGCTGTCGCGCGTAATGCCCTCTAAACAAGAGGTCAATTCTGGCGTGTACAACACCCCATTGCGCACCAAGAAGACGTTCTCGCCACTGCCTTCAGCAACGTAGCCCTCATTATCGAGCAGCAGCGCTTCTTCGAAGCCGGCATCCAATGCTTCCCTCAACGCGAGAATAGAGTTGATATAGTTGCCATTGGCTTTGGCCTTACACATCGTGATATTGACGTGATGACGCGTATAGCTCGACGTCGCGACACGAATACCGCGATCTCGCGCTTCAGGGTCCATATACGAAGGCCATGCCCACGCGGCCACCATCACATGTGTTTTCAGATTATCAGCGCGCAATCCCATTCCTTCCGAACCGAGGAAACACATGGGGCGGATATACGCCTCATCTAACCCATTGGCACGCACCACCAGGCGTTGCGCCTCACTCAGGGTCACCTTGTCGAAGGGCATCTCCATGCGCAGAATGTGGGCGGAACGAAACAATCGATCGGTATGCTCCTGCAAACGAAAGATAGACGCGCCCTCGGGCGTTTTATAGGCGCGTACACCCTCAAAAACACCCAAACCGTAGTGGAAGGTGTGGGTCAAGACATGCACCTTCGCTTCCTGCCAGGGCACCATTTCGCCATCGAGCCAAATATGGCCAGTGAGTTGTGAGAGATCCATGCTACTTCCTTAGTTGCGCCGCCTAGCGCCGACTCTATTATGTTGCTTGAAGACCGGGCAGTAATGCCTCTGTCACCCGCTTTACCTGCTCACGACCCGTCACATGCGGGGCCGCCTCAACCTGTGTGTCTGCGCCTTGCAGCGCAAGCCCGTGTAATGCGCTTCGATAGGTCAAATAACGACTCGACAGCACAGACGCCTGATCCACAGTCAGGACCCCAACTTGCTCGAGGGTTTCCAATAAACGGATCACATCTGACCACTGCGCTAGCGCCGGATGCTCAGCCGCATGGGCTAGCACAAGGTATTGCACCACAAATTCGATGTCGACAATACCACCTTGATCGCGCTTTATATCAAAGCGCTCATTGCCGCGGGTCATCGAGGCCTGCTCAGCCCGCATTTTATGACGCATATCCCGCACAGCGGCTGACAGTGCGGGCACCTGCCGCGGCAAGGTCAGTACCTCCCGCCGCAATTGCTCTAACGACGCCCTGAGCGCGGGATCACCCGCGACCGTGCGGCTTCGCACCAAAGCCTGATGCTCCCAGGTCCATGCAGATTCGAGTTGATAGCGCCTAAAACCCGTGAGCGTCGCAGCAACCAACCCCGAATCACCGTCCGGGCGCAATCGGAGGTCCACCTCGTAGAGTCGTCCGGAAAACATTTGCGCCGACAGCACGTGGGTCACCCGCTGGGCCAGTCGCGTATAAAAACGGCTGTTGTCGATCACCTTAGGGCCCGCAGTTTCGCCGTCGGCACCGTTGAATACGAAGACCAAATCAAGATCTGAACCATAACTCAGCTCGATGCCACCCAATTTGCCATAGGCCATGACAGCGAACCCAGCGTGCTCTGCTTGGGGCTCACCGTATCGTTGGACTAATTCAGCGCGAGCGACTGCGATGGCTTGCTCGATCATTACTTCGGCGAGAAAGGTCAAATTGTCACTCACCTGCATCACTGGGAGCGTGCCAGAGAGCTCACTGGCAGCGACTCGCAATATCACACCCTCCTTAATGCGGCTCAATGCGCCCATTTGCGCTTCGAGATCCTCCTCTGGTATCCGCAGCAGCTGTTGCCGCACCAGAGATTTTATCTCGTCGCGACTTGGCGCGCTGAAAAGCTGTGCCTCATGGAGTAGCTCATCCAATAGCTCTGGGCGCGCCGCCAAGCGATCAGCGACCCACGTGCTGGCCGCGACAAGGGACAGTAAATGTTTTAGGGCGGCGGGGTTCTCCTGCAGTAATACGAGATAGGCACTGCGCCGGCAAACGGCTCTCACAAAGGGCAGTGCACGCGTTAACGCTGCGTCTGGACTGGCTTCATGGGCGGCCATCTCGCACAGTAGCGGCAGAAACGCCTCAAAGCGGTGGCGCCCCTCCCCTTGTAAACTCGCCACCCAAGGGCTATCGAGCAGTGATCCCACCGTCTCCCAAGTGAACTCAGGTTGCCGATAACCTAGCGCTGTCAGCGTCTCTGCATTGAGCGCAGAAAAGCGCGTTCGAGATGACGCAAGCTCGTTACTTGGATGGTCAGCTGGGTCAGCGATCAGATCAGTAAATAGGGCATCGACCTCATGGCGCGCACCCGCTAGATCGCTTTCCAATGCTTCCCACGATGAATACCCCACCAAGACGGCCAATTTAGCTCTGTGGAGCGGCTCAGCCGGCAACGTTTGAGTCTGTCGATCCGCCATTCCCTGTAATCCGTGCTCCACCCGTCTGAGCAAGCGATAGTGATCGGCTAAACACTGGGCTTCTTGTGTCGGCAATACCTCAGCCTGCGTCAGGGCCTGCAAAGTCGGCAGGAGTGATGGCAGCCGCAGCGCTGGCATGCGCCCCCCGTGAATCAACTGCAGACTCTGTGCAATAAATTCAATCTCGCGAATACCGCCCGAGCCGCGTTTCACATCGGCATCGATCCCCAACCGCGCCACCTCGGCACGCATCATCGATTTCATATTCCGCAAGGCGGCAATGACCGAAAAATCGGTATAACGTCGATAGACAAAAGCAGACAGCATGGACATTAGGCTCGTTTTCGCTGCTGCAGTGCCGGTAATAGGCCGCGCTTTTACCATGGCGTAACGCTCCCACTCGCGACCCTGCTCCTGGTAATAGAGCTCTAACGCGTTGAAGGAGCCCACCAAGGCACCGCTGTCACCATAGGGCCTCAATCTCATATCGACTCGAAAAACAAAACCGTCCTCGGTCACCGCGTCGAGCAACCGAATAACCATCTGCCCTAGCCTAATAAAATACGACTGATTGGCGAGCCGCTGCCTTCCGCCCTCTGTCTCACCCGCCTCGGGGTAAGCAAAAATGAGATCAATATCAGAGGAAAGATTTAATTCGTTGCCGCCGAGTTTCCCCATTGCCAGCACGACCAAAGACTGTTCGTCGCCTGACTCTTGTCCCATTGGTAAACCGTATTTCGGTCGCAGCGCCGCCACGGAGAAAGCGACCGCAGCGCGAACGCAGCAATCGGCAAGGGCACTCAACTCAGCGAAAGTATCCTCCACTGTCGCCAGCTGCGCGGCTTCACGCCACAGCATGCGGACCAGGTGCCGATGTCGAAACGTGCGCAACGCTGCCAGACAATCAGACTCAGTCGCGTCAGGCGCATTCAAGATGGCAAAGGCTGCGTCCCACTGCTCAGTGGTCCATTCGCGCGTTGCCAACAGAGTGCCCTCAGCGAGGGCGTGGCACAGGTAAGCGGATTGCCGGCCAACCTGCTCGACAAAAAAATCGCTGCTCGCCATTAAGGTACGGAAAGAGTCCATTTGACCAGCCGTCAAAACGACCTCACAAAGGGCTTCATAAGCCGTACTGCCGACTCGGGCGGCCAATCGGATTTCCGACGCGCTAATACTGTCATCAAACCAATCTGTGGCAAGCGCTTCAATTGCAGGAGCGATCGGAGGGGGCATTCAACAGTCCTGTAGTAGCCGCGGTTCGCCGCAGTCGACTTTGCTGCACGTCATAGGGCTAGACTAGCCGCAACTTGGGACGGCTACCAGTCAGATCCCACCGTTGTCTTCAGGCTGCGGTTTTTTTACTCTTTCTTGAGGTGTCATGACTCAGGTAGGATGCGATCCCCCAAGGGAGGGCCCTATTCAACAGTGTATTAATGGCTCACCGCATCGACACACGACTAGGCAATCATGACTTCAGAAGACAGCAACATCGCATGGTTTCGCTACACGGCCCCTTATATTAAGGCACACCGCGGGCGAACGTTTGTGGTTTACCTCGGTAGCGGTGCACTCGATGCGCCGCGATGCGTCACACTCGTTCATGATTTAGCGTTACTGCACTCACTCGGGGTCCGCCTCGTGCTGGTCCACGCCACCCGCGAAGCCATAGGTGAGAAGCTAGCCGCAAATAATACAACTGAGCAATTTCATCACGGCGTTCGCATTAGCGATGACGACACGCTGGCAATTGCTAGCGATGCGGCGTCACATCAACGGCTGCGCTTAGAGCGCATGATGTCGACGGGGCTGCCCAATACCCCCCTTCTGGGTGCACGGTTGCGCGTCATGAGCGGCAATTTTGTCACCGCCCGTCCATTGGGTATCTATGATGGCATTGACTATCTTCACAGTGGCGCGGTGCGACGAGTCGATGCTGAGGGCATTTTGTCGGTGCTGGAGAATGACGCGATTGCCCTCATTTCACCATTAGGCTACTCACCCGCAGGCGAGCTGTTTAGCGTCAGTGCCAGTGAAGTCGCCGAAGCGGTCGCAGTGGCCATCGGCGCAGATAAACTGCTATTCCTCGATCGATACGACGGGCTGATGACGGCCGACGGCCAACTGATAAGACAATGCACCGTCGCCGCCGCAGAACAATTTGTCATCGATGATCATGAGCAAAAGCGACTTCGGGACGCCGCCTGCCGCGCCTGTGCCGCTGGGGTGGAGCGCAGCCATATCATCAGCTTCGAACGCGAAGATGCATTGATGGAAGAACTGTTCACTCACGATGGATCCGGCACGCTGATCGCGCAAAATCAGTATGAGCAAGCCAGACGCGCGCAGATTGACGACATCGCGAGTATTGTAGAACTCATTCGTCCACTAGAGGACAGCGGCGCCTTAGTCAGGCGGTCACGCGAGCGGCTCGAAGAAGAGATCGAGCATTTTTCCCTTCTCGAGCGTGATGGTCGTGTGGTCGCCTGCGCGGCACTTTATGCTTATCCAGACGAAAAGGTGGGCGAAATCGCCTGTGTGGCAACCCACCCCGATTACCAGCGCGCCGGCCGGGCTGAGCAACTGCTTCAGGCGCTGCTGAGCCAGGCCGCAGAGTCCGGTCTTACGCACGTGTTTGCGCTTACCACGCAAACGACACACTGGTTTCTTGAGCAAGGCTTTGCAGCGACAACGCAAGAGGCATTGCCCGTAGAGAAACAGCAATTATATAACTGGCAACGTAATGCAGCCGTCCTGATTCGGCCAGTGTCACACTGAATGCCTGCCAGTGATAAGCTAGTCCTCTTTTTTTAGCACTGGGAGATTTCAATGCCCCAATACCGATCCCGCACTTCGACCGCCGGGCGTAACATGGCAGGTGCTCGCGCGCTATGGCGCGCCACCGGCATGCAGGATGGTGACTTTGAAAAACCCATTATCGCGGTGGTCAATTCATTTACTCAGTTTGTACCTGGGCACGTGCACCTCAAAGATCTCGGTCAGCTGGTCGCACGAGAAATCGAGGCGGCAGGTGGCGTCGCAAAAGAATTTAATACCATTGCCGTCGACGATGGCATCGCCATGGGCCATGACGGGATGCTCTACAGCTTGCCCTCTCGGGATCTCATTGCTGATTCGGTCGAATATATGGTCAATGCGCACTGTGCCGATGCCATGGTGTGTATTTCTAACTGCGATAAAATCACGCCGGGGATGCTCAACGCCGCTATGCGCCTCAATATCCCGGTGATATTCGTCTCGGGTGGCCCCATGGAAGCAGGAAAAACCGCCCTGTCAGAGCACAAGCTCGATTTAGTGGATGCCATGGTCATTGCGGCCGACTCGAGTGCCGATGATGCGACAGTAGACGCCTATGAGCGCTCAGCCTGTCCCACCTGTGGCTCATGCTCCGGCATGTTCACCGCCAACTCAATGAATTGCCTGACCGAAGCACTCGGTTTGAGTTTACCAGGTAACGGTTCTCTACTCGCCACACATGCTGATCGTGAACAGCTTTTCTTGCGCGCTGGACGTTTGATCGTAGAGGTCGCTAAGCGTTGGTATGAGCAGGACGATAAGACGGCCTTGCCCCGGGAAATTGCCAGTAAAAAGGCCTTTGAGAATGCCATGACCCTAGATGTTGCGATGGGGGGGTCGACCAATACGATCCTGCACCTGCTTGCAGCAGCACAAGAGGCGGGGGTGGATTTTGATATGGCAGACATCGATACGCTGTCACGCAAGGTGCCACAGCTATGTAAGGTCGCGCCGAGTACTCCGCTTTACCACATGGAAGATGTCCACCGAGCTGGCGGCGTCATGGCGATTCTGGGCGAATTGGCGCGCGGCAACTTACTGCACCTCGATTGCCCCACGGTGCACAGTGATAGCCTGGCCAGTGCCTTATCAGACTGGGATATTATGCAAACTGAGCGAGACGATGTGCGCACCCTTTATGCTGCTGGCCCTGCCGGCATTCCCACGCAACAGGCCTTCAGCCAAGCGGTCCGTTGGCCAACGCTAGATACCGATCGACACTCGGGCTGTGTCAGAGATATGGCGCATGCTTACTCTCAAGAAGGCGGGCTCGCTGTCTTGTTTGGCAACATCGCTGAATCGGGCTGCGTGGTCAAAACCGCCGGCGTCGATGACGCTTCGTTGCGCTTTAGCGGCCCCGCACATGTTTGCGAAAGCCAAGAGGCCGCCGTCAGCGATATTCTCGAAGACCGTGTAAAGGCTGGGGATGTGGTGGTCATCCGCTACGAGGGGCCGCGTGGCGGACCCGGTATGCAGGAGATGCTTTACCCCACCAGTTATCTGAAATCAAAAGACCTCGGTAAAGCATGCGCCCTGATTACGGATGGCCGTTTCTCGGGCGGCACATCCGGCTTATCGATTGGTCACGTCTCACCCGAGGCAGCAGCTGGCGGGGCGATTGGCCTGATTGAACCCGGTGATATCATTGAGATTGATATCCCCGCACGTCAGATCAACGTGCTGCTCGATGAAGCGACGCTGGCAACACGCCGAGACGCCCTCGATAGTCGACCGGGAGGATGGAAGCCAGTGGATGAGAGACCGAGAAAAGTCTCTACTGCACTCAAAGTCTATGCCAGCATGGTCACCAGTGCCGACAAAGGGGCTATTCGCGATATCAGCCTGATTGACGGATAAGCATTGCTATTCCACGCTGGCAAGTTGAGCCAGGTCGTCGCGTAAGGCGCTGAGTCGTCGTCTTAGCTTTTTGTCTTGCTTGCTGCTGCGCTCAATGAGCACACCGCGAACGAGTTGCAGGATCACCTCACCATTGTGCTCAATACCTTCTCGGTAGGCGGGCAACTGCGCCTCATCACGGCCAGCGATCAGTGCTCGCACCTGTTGCGGCCACTCGGGGCTATCCGCAATCAGAATCTCCGACAACGTCGTAATCCAGACCCGTCTATCCGCTAACCAAAACGTGTCGAGTCGTGTCATCTCCATCACACCGCTGCGAATACGCTCTGTCTGTCGATCTGACAGTGGCCCGAGATAATCCGACAGCTGCTCATCAAAACGCGCCTCAACGTCATTACGATAATCCTCGTCGTCCCGCGCTAATCGATCTGCTTCCAGTTCGTCTTGTTTGGTGAGTAAAGCATCGACAAAGCCCTGTCGCTGCGAGAGATCGAGCGTCTGTCCGGTACTCAATAACAACTCTAAAAAGGGACCCTGAATTCGGTTAGCAGCCGCTTCAATGCTGGCCGCCATCAACCGCGCAGACTCAAGGGGAACACCCTCGTCGAGAATGACCAAGGTGTCATCTAAGAGGCTGACATAACCGGGCAGCTCCTCTTGACGGTGCCAAGACAGTAAGTCGTCAAGTCGCTCATCAAATTGCGCCTGCTGATCACGACTGAGCGTGACGTAATCGTCGAGATACCACCGAATCACAATATCGACTCGGTTATAAATAAATTGGGTCGCCGAGCAGCCCGATACCAAGCAAAGTATCAGGCACAGTAGCAATTTCAGCGACCGGCCGGCAGGACGATTCACACCGGCTGAGCGGTGCAGTCCCGTCAAGCGGCGTTGGCTAAGAGCAATCCGCGGCCGTCCAGAGCAGAGAGAATGGCGGCTAATGACGCGTGCACGATGTCGTGGCTGCGACCGACACCGCAGGGCCGTTCGCCATCGATATTGAGCTGGACGTAACACACTGCCTCCGCATCCGCACTCTGGCCTAAAGTGTGCTCAGAATACTCTACTACCACGATGTGTCGACCGGTGATGGACTCCATGGCCTGAACAAAGGCATCGACCACACCACTCCCTTGACCACTCAGCGCAACCTCACCGCTTGGCCCTTTCAGCGTAACCTCTAAACCGTCGCTGCCGTCTTGCCTTAATAGCTGGTAATTCCCAAGCTGCCATTGGTTGGCGGTCATTAAGTAGGTTTGCTGAAACAGCGCATAAATATCGTCTGAGGACACTTCTGCTTCACTGTCTTCTGCTAAGCCTTGCACCGCAGCACTAAAATCAACCTGCAACCAGCGCGGTAACTCAAGACCATAGTCTCGCCGCAACACATGGGCGACGCCGCCCTTACCCGATTGACTGTTGATTCTAATCACCTCCTGATAAGTCCGTCCGATATCCGCCGGATCGATGGGCAAATAGGCAACATCCCAGCTACTTTCAGGGTCACGCTTTGACAGGCATTTGTGGATCGCGTCCTGGTGACTGCCTGAAAAAGCCGTGAACACCAGCTCTCCCGCGTATGGATGCCGGGGATGAACTGGTAATTGAGTGCACTCGCGCGCCACCGTACAGATCTCATCCATATGGGTGAAATCAAGCTCGGGGTCGACGCCTTGGCTGTACAAATTCATCGCCATGGTAAGAATGTCCATGTTGCCGGTGCGCTCACCATTGCCGAGCAACGTGCCCTCCACCCGATCAGCACCCGCCATCAGACCCAATTCAGAAGCCGCTACTGCACAACCTCGATCATTATGGGTATGTAATGACAAAATTAACGAGTCACGATGCCGCACATGGTCACTAAACCACTCTATTTGATCGGCATAAATATTGGGGGTGCTCATCTCAACGGTGGCAGGCAGGTTAATAATGACCGGCTTCTCAGGCGTAGGGGCCAGTACCGCATTCACCGCGTCGCAAACCGTCACCGCAAACTCCAACTCGGTCCCAGTGAAACTTTCCGGGCTGTACTCAAAGACCCATTCTGTCTCGGGTCGCGCCTCGGCAGCCGCCTTCACCAACTGTGCGCCAGTCACCGCAATCTCAGTGATGCCCTCCCGATCTAGGCCGAATACATATTCACGTTGAACCGTCGAGGTGCTGTTATAAAAGTGAACAACCGCCCGACGCGCACCCGTTAGTGCCGCGAAGGTCTTCGTAATCAAATCGGGGCGGGCTTGTGTCAGTACTTGCACCGTGACGTCCGCTGGAATGCGATCCTCTTCAATCAATTTACGCAAAAAGGCAAAGTCATGGCTGGATGCCGAGGGAAACCCCACTTCAATCTCTTTAAAACCAATGGACACCAACAGTTCCCATAGCCGCAGTTTTTGCGCCGCATTCATGGGCTCAACCAAGGCCTGATTGCCATCACGCAGATCGACTGAACACCACTGGGGGGCCTGCTTAATGCGCTGATCCGGCCAACGACGGTCAGGCTTGGCAATGGGCTCGAAAGCGCGGTACTTACGGTGGTCAAAGCGCGGCATGCTCACGATGATCTTCCTACAAGAATAAAAGCGTGGCGTAGTGTAACTAGGTCACGTGAGGGATACTCACTTAAATTCGCGATATATCCGAAAAAGTGAGTGATAAAGACCAAATTTATGTATTATTGCGTTTTATATCACCAATCATGGGTGCATTATGGATACAAATGACCTCAGGCTCGATCGCGTTGATCGTCAAATTTTGCAGGTGCTGCAACGTGAAGGTGGGCTGAGCAATCTGGAGCTTGCCGAGCGTGTCGGCCTATCGCCTACGCCCTGTGCTCGGCGGGTAAAACGCCTTTGGACTGAACGCATTATTACTCATCAGGTCGCGATGGTAGACCCCAAAAAACTCGGCCTACATCTCACTGCGCACGTGAGCGTCACCATGGATCGACATACACCAGATCGCTTTGAAGCCTTTGAAGAAACGATCGTAGATGTCCCCGAAGTGGTGGACTGCTGCGTCGTAACAGGTCAGAGCGCTGATTACCTGCTGAAAGCGGTGGTGAGAGACATGGCCCACTATGAGCAATTTCTGCTGGGGACACTCACGCGTATCCCTGGGGTCAGTGCGGTCCACTCGAGTTTTGAGTTACGGCGTGTGCTATCCCGCACTGCCGTCAGCGTTTGACACTCGAGTTACTGGGCAGCTAGCTCTTTTTCAACCAGATATTGGGCAATATCCAGCATATTGGTCTGACTGCCGGCAGATCGTGTCTCAATCAGATATTTTCCCGCCACCATTAACGACGGTGTACCCGATATTTTTGCGGATCGCGCGCGCGCGTCCGCTTGTCGAACCTGAGAATCGACACCAAATGAATCAAATGCTTTATCGAATTGTACGGGGTCGACACCGCTGTCCTCGAACAAATCGCGCAAAGCGAGTCGGGAGGTGAGGCGTTCGCGCTTCACATGCATGGCATCAAAGATAATGGGGTGAACGGTTTCCTTGACCCCCAACACCTCCGCAATGTAATACGCCTTGGCGTGGATTTTCATGCCGTCATTCCAGACCGCCGGTGAGGGCTGCACCACTGCACCCGCTGGTAATTGCTTGCCCCATGCCGTGAGCATAGGCTCAAAGGTATAGCAGTGCCCACAGCCGTACCAAAAGAACTCGGTCACCACCACGTCTTGCGAGCGACCTGTGGCAACAGGGGGGGTCAGTTTTTGATAGTGTTGCCCCTCCACCCAACGTTCTTCTGCCAACCCTCTGCCACTCAACGTGGTCAGGGCAACGCACACGGCGCAAATAAACCAAAAAACAGGTCGAGTTGTGATGTTGATCATAGAGATCCCTCTCTGGAACTGATGCTTACTGTCATCCGCCACTACTGTGGGGTAGCTATGGGGTAGGTTGCAGTCCCGCAATGTAGCTCGCCACCGCCTCAATTTCCATGTCACTCATCCGGAACGCCGTGGTGCGCATGATCTTTGCGTCGCCACCATTTGTGCGGCCCGCTGGGTCTTCATAACCCTTTCTGAACATCTTAAGCTGCGACGCAATGTACTCGGCGTGCTGTCCGCCGAGAGAGGGATACCCCGCTAGGCTGTTACCGTTACCGGTGGGGCTGTGGCAACCCGAACACGCGGGCACCTGCCTCTCAGCAATACCGGCTAAATAAACCTTCTTACCCAACGCCACTTTATCGGGATCACTCATGCCACCCGATCGCGCCTGCGCATCATAAAAAGCAGCAATATCCGATAAGTCTTCATCGGTCATGTTGTCGACCTGCCCTGCCATGAGTGCGACCGGGCGACGACCATCGCGAATATCTTGCATCTGCTTGAGCAAATATTTGTGGCCCAGCCCCGCCAATTTAGGGAACGTGGGTACGGCACTGTTGCCATCGACACCGTGGCAGGCAACGCATGTTGCGGCCTTACTCTGGCCCGCTTCGGCGTCACCATTACTAGCGTTAACCGCCGCACCAGTGCTTAACAATGCAATAAAAAGTAAACCTTGAGTCTTGTGGGCCACTCGCTGAAACATAGTCATTCTCGTTCGCCGAAATTATTGTGCAGTGGACATATAAGTAATGAGTGCAGCGTAATCCTCGTCACTGCAACTATTACACAGCCCACCCGGAGGCATCGCACCCAAGCCATTACGGACTGACGCCACCAGCACATCCATACCCTTTTCCATTCGCGGCGCCCAGGCAGCTTCATTGCCTGTTGCCGGCGCTCCCGCCACGCCCACCGAATGGCAAGCACCACATGAGGCAGCATATTGTGCCGGTGGATCGCCTGCGAAGACTGTTGGCGCAACAACCAATGCAGCACCAGCAGCAAGGCGCATAGCGGCGCGAGTAAGTGCGATTGTTTTCATGATCAAACCCTCTGAAAGCTTCTTCTATCTCATTGTTGAAATACGGTCGTGCACGGTCTGTAGGTCAATGTTGCCATCGTGACAATGGCCGCAAGGGACACCTCGCTGCTCAACGCCATCGTACACTCACTTCCTGCAGCAATTTACACTTTTAACCTGCACCACTAGTGGGACAGCGTGGCATTATAGACGTTCCGTGTCGTGGCACAAATCGCAAAATGACCGAGCCAACTACGTCTCCCGCCAAACTCAGGTTTCGTGATGCGACCTTTCTCCAAAGTGCCAGCGCTATTGAAAATGCACCGGCCGATAGCGGCTGGGAAGTGGCCTTTGCCGGCCGATCTAACTCCGGAAAATCTAGTGCAATCAATACGTTAACGGAGCAGGCCAAGCTGGCACGTACTTCCCGTACGCCAGGGCGTACGCAGTTAATTAATTTTTTTTCACTAACGGAAAACCAACGATTGGTCGATTTACCCGGCTATGGCTTTGCCAAAGTCCCCCTCGCGGTCAAAAAAAAGTGGAACCAGCAGCTCGAACGTTACCTGCAGCACCGACAAAGTCTCCGGGGACTGGTCATGCTGATGGATGTTCGTCATCCACTCACTGAACCAGATCAACAGATGCTGGGCTGGGCGATCTCTGCCACGATGCCGGTCCATATTTTGTTAACCAAAGCCGACAAGCTCAAGAGAGGCCCCGCTCAAAACACGCTACTGTCCGTTCAAAGTCAGCTCCGTGAGCATGAAGAACTGGTCCGAGTGCAGTTGTTTTCATCACTCAAGCGCCAAGGAGTAGACATTCTAGGTAAGCAGATTAATCGATGGCTAACCGATGAATCGGTCTTACCCGATGACGCTGAATCGCCGTCCGACGGGCCCTAAAGCACACGATTAATGCGCCTCATCCCAGTTATCACCCGTACCGACATCCACCACTAGCGGGACATCAAGCCAGCCGATGTCTGACATCAATGCCGCCACCTTTTCGCTCAGGCCGGCGACAGCATCGTCAGCCACCTCAAATACCAGCTCATCGTGCACTTGCATCATTAATCGCGCATCCACCCCTGACGCATCAATCCACGCGTCTACCGCGAGCATGGCTAATTTAATCAGGTCCGCGGCGGTCCCTTGCATCGGCGCATTAATGGCGGTGCGCTCGGCTGCCTGTTGCCGCTGTCGATTACGGGCATTGATTTCAGGCAGGTATAAGCGCCGTCCTTTAAGCGTTTCAACATAACCTTTCTCATGCGCGAGGGCGCGTGTTCGCGCCATGTAATCGGCAACGCCTGGATAACGTGCAAAGTACACGTCGATATATTGTTGCGCCTCGTGACGCCCGATACCCAATTGTTTTGCGAGTCCAAAAGCCGACATACCGTAAATCAAACCAAAGTTAATCGCCTTCGCCTTACGTCGCTGATCAACCGATACGTGATCAATATCAACCGCGAATACTTCAGACGCGGTAGCACTGTGAACATCGAGGCCGTCGGCGAAGGCGGCCAATAGGCCGGGATCCTGAGACAGGTGCGCCATAATACGCAGCTCAATTTGCGAGTAGTCCGCCGCAACAATCTTGCAGCCCGGGGCGGCAATAAACGCTTGTCGAATGCGTCTGCCCTCTTCTGTGCGAATCGGGATATTTTGCAAATTGGGGTCAGAAGACGACAGCCGACCCGTCGCTGTTACGGCCTGATGATAAGAGGTATGTACCCGCCCTGTTTTAGCGTCGATCATTCCAGGGAGCTTGTCGGTATAGGTCGATTTAAGCTTGCTGAGGCTTCGATATTCCATCAACACGGCGGGCAAGGGGTAATCCAAAGCCAATTCCGCCAGCACCTCTTCCGCTGTCGAAGGCGCCCCCTTAGGGGTTTTCTTCAGCACGGGGAGCTCAAGTCTATTGAATAATATTTCGCCCAACTGCTTGGGTGAACCGAGGTTAAACGGGCCACCCGCGAGTTCGTGAGCCTTAGCCTCGAGCACCAACATTCGCTGACCCAGCTCAGCACTTTGTGCCGCCAGTTGCTCTCGACACACCAATGTCCCGTTTCGCTCGATACGAGACAGCACAGGCACTAGCGGAACCTCCAGCTCACGGTACAGCTGGTAAAGGGAGGGCTCCGCCTCCAGGCGAGCGGACAGCAATGCGTGTAACCGCAAGGTGACGTCAGCATCCTCGGCTGCATAAGGGGCTGCTTGTTCAATCGGCACCTGGTTGAAGGTGATCTGCTTAACACCTTTCCCTGCGATATCTTCGAAGTGAATAGTGCGTTGTCCCAAATATTTAAGCGCCAAAGTATCTAGGTCATGACGACTTCCGGTCGCGTCAAGCACGTAAGACTCGAGCATCGTATCCTCACGAATACCCCGCAGTGTAATACCGTGGTTCATCAGGACATTGGCATCATATTTTAGATGCTGACCTAGCTTTCCTTTTGTCTCATCCTCTAATAAGGGCTTTAACTGAGCCAACACCTGATCGCGGTTTAGCTGCTCTGGCGCGCCGGGGTAATCATGTGCCAATGGCACATACGCGGCGGTGCCAGCTTCTACCGCAAAGGAAACGCCCACCACTTCTGCCACCATGTAATCAAGACTGGTCGTCTCGGTATCGAAGGCGAAAAAATCGGCGGCGGCGAGTGCGCTCAACCAATCGTCCCATGTTGCGGAATCCAATATGGTAATTACGTTGAGAGGGGCGCCGACCTCCGGTGGCCTGTCTTCTGCAGGGGTGTCCGCTGTTGACTCGTTGGAGGCGGCTTGCACCAGGGCGCCCAAGCCATTATCGAGTAACGCCTCCAGCCAATTTTTAAACTCAAGATCGCGAAACAAGGCAATCAACGTCTCGTTATCGGGCAAAGTCGAGTTCAGTGCGCCCGTTTCCAACCCTAGCTCACAGTCTGTTTTGATCGTCGCCAATTCATAACTCAGCAACGCTTCGTCACGTGCGAGCTCCAGCTTACTCGCCAGACTCTTAGCGCCCCGAATCGGCAATGCGGCAACCGCATCCAGTTGTTGATAGATCGCAGTCATGCCACCAAGGTGCTGTAATAACGCCGTTGCTGTCTTCTCGCCGACACCGGCCACCCCGGGAATGTTGTCGACTTTGTCGCCCATTAAGGCGAGCAGATCAATAATCAGCTCTGGCGGCACGCCAAACTTATCGACGACGCCGGCACTGTCCATCTCGGTATTGTTCATGGTGTTAATCAGCGTGACTTTGTCGTTGACCAGCTGCGCCATATCTTTGTCGCCGGTCGAGATGACCACCTCGCGACCGCTGCCCGCCGCCTCAACAGACAACGTCCCAATCACGTCATCGGCCTCAACGCCGCCTATGCAGATCAAGGGCAGGCCCATCGCTTTAATAGCGGCGTGAATCGGCTCAATCTGTTCGCGCAGCTCGTCTGGCATAGGAGGCCGGTTAGCCTTGTAATCCGCATACATTTCGTGACGAAAGGTGGGTCCTTTGGCATCGAAGATCACCACCACCTGATCGCCATCATAGTCAGCGACCAACTTACGAATCATCCCAATCACGCCCTTTGCGGCGCCAGTATTCAGGCCCTTTGAGTTGGTCAGTGGGGGTAACGCGTGGTATGCGCGGAATAAATAAGAAGAGCCATCCACCAGAATAAGGCGATTTAACATAATGTTAATGGTCCCAGAGATACTGAGCGGATCGTAATGTTACCCGCATTTTGGGTATGTCGAGGGGGGCACGAAAGAAGCCATGGTAATCCCCCCTCGGATTCATTAGCGCCACGTTGGCACTGTGCTCCATTTGGTAACTGCCGTCGTTTGCGCTGACTTTGCGAAACGGCGCGTTTAAGCGCTGGGTGACACTCAGAATCGATTCAAAGGCACCCGTCACACCGAGGAAATCGGGGTGAAAGTACGGAACATATTGCGACAGCCTCTCGGGTGTATCTCGGGCGGGGTCTACCGACAGCATGACCACAGCGGTGTCATCCGCCTCGGTGCCTTGCAGCTGCTGTTTGAGCTCGGCTAACTCAGCGAGCGTGGTCGGACAAATATCAGGGCAATGCGTAAAGCCAAAAAAAACTAAGGTCCAGTGGCCCTGTAAACGATCGGCGGTATAAGGCGCGCCGGTATGGTCGATCAACGAAAAACTGCCCACATCACGAGGGGTATCAAATAGAAATAATCCGTTGATACGACTCTCAGCAAGGCTCATCACACGGGGCTCGCCCACGCGATGAACAAAGCTCGCCACCACAATGGCCATAAACACCAGTACACCAAAAATGGTCCAGCGAATCCCTCGTCGATCCGGTTCAGTCACCCATCACTCCTTTTTTCTCGGCTTCAACCGCGCGCCACTTAACAAAATCCCCGCATCCGCAAGCGGGCAACCAACGCTGTGCTAGCTGCCCGAGTTCTTTAATAAAAACCGAAGATCACTAATCACGTCTTTATAGTAAAGATCATTGGCCACCTGCATCATGATCCAGCCTGCCGGATCAACAACATACCAATGACCGTTTGGCGCCAGCGTCGTCGGTATCAGTTGTTCCATTTCGGCGAGAGGTAGCGTCAGTGCAGTCACACCTGCATGCTCGGCTGCAATCCAGTCGGCCAAGGTGGCATCAACGCTCGGGGCTACCCCGACTGCCTCTGATGCTGCCTCAGCAGTAGACGTCACAGCAATGGCGTCTGCAGGCAGATCAGTCAATACAACACGTCCTACTCGGTTGAAGTCTTTTCCAAGGGCAATGTGAATCTGCCGAGTCTGGTAGAGTTGCTGCTGGCAGACTGCCTCACACAATTCGCCGCGGTGGACAATTAACAAGTGCCATTTCGCCGGAAGATCCTCCCAAAGCAGGTCGGCAGCACCGTCGTCAGAAAAAGTACTCTGCGACACACTTTTTGGCGGCACGATCAACTCGCCATGGTTAGCCGTCCCCACGGCGCCAACAATATCAAACTGGCCTTCTGCCACAGCCCACCACAACAGCGTTGCTGCCAACATCATGCTCAGTGGGATTCCTGCAATGAGCAGTAATACCCGGCGCCCCTGTTGTCGCTTCACAACGTCATTACCCGCACTCATGACGAGGGCCGACCGGCGACAATATCTCGTATGTTCGACATCAGCAGCACCCCGATTAGTGTCAAAACCGCCGCCATAGCAAACCATTGGACCGCGTACCCGACGTGTTTAGCAGACGACTGATTTACAACCGGCCATTCGGCTTCTAAGGCTAACGGCGAGGCTGGATCAATCCTCACTTCGTAAGGGAAAACAGACTGCCCGGTCAGCGCCGCCAACGTGTCCGACCATTGATCCCAGTACAAAGTCTGTGAGGTGGCCGGCAGGCGATCGGGCGGAAGTTGTTTTTGCAGTATTATCGGCTTCGCACTAGGAAGATAGACCTGCCCCTCGATTAACGCGGGGCCCTCCACTAACTGAGGAACCGGGATCGTTCGACGCGATGGATCGCCTGCTAACCAACCCAGGTTCACCGGCACCAACCAGTCATCGGCCTCAATCAACGCGACGACATGATAGCCCACGCGCCCTCGGTGCAAACGATTATCCAGCAGCACATAGGCTTCAGGGTCCAGCACGCCCTGCCAACGCACACGGCGATCCGCATATTGACTGACATCAGCGGTTTGCAACAGCGCCAAAGGCGCGGCGGCCGGTAGCGCGCTCCGCGCTTCCCAGCGAGCTTGCAGTGAGTTTTTTTCCTCTGCCCGACCAAGCTGCCAAAAACCCAGATTCAGTAACAGGACCAACAGCACTGCGCCGGCGCAGAATGCCCGCACATCAACGTTAATCTCCAAGCGTCCGATGCTTCCGTTAAACTGCACGCTCTGCTCCTCCACGCTGGTCTGGAAAGTGACACTCACCGGGCCTCACCAGAAAGGGTAAACCGATGCTGAAAACGCTGATAATCCTACTCATGATAGCCCTTGTAGTGAGCCTAGCGTCAGGCTTGGTGTTTCTTTTATCGGATCAAGGTAACACTGACAAACGCCGATTATTCAACTCATTGGGTATTCGCCTCGGGCTTGGCTTTTCTTTGCTGTGCGTGATCCTATACGGGGTAATGACCGGCCAGTTGGGCCACCGCAATCCATGGGACGCAGAACCCATGCGAGAAAGTTCACTGAGCACCCCGGAGTGACGTCTCTCATCTCACGCCTTCACGCCCTCAATCACATTCTTCACAGACTGGATGCTCGCTACCGCAAGCGATCATCAAAAAGGGCGCCGCAGCGCCCTTAGTCCCGCGCCAGAGGGCCTTATAAAATATAAACGAACAAAAACAAAAAGACCCAAACGACATCGACAAAGTGCCAATACCAGCTAGAGGCTTCGAACCCGAAATGATCCGATGCCGTGAAATGCTCATTCTTCACAGAGCGGACTAACTGAATCAATAACATCGTCATCCCCATGGCCACGTGAAAGCCATGGAATCCGGTCAACATAAAAAACGTCGAGCCGTAAATACCGGAGTTCAGTGTCAGTCCATAAAGGACATAAGCCTCGTAGTACTCCGCGGCTTGCAATGCCAGAAAAATCAGCGCGAGCCCCACCGTAATACCCAGCCAGCGGTTAAATTTTGCGCGATCGCCCGCCAGAATTGCCGTATGCGCCACATGCACCGTCGCGCTCGAACTTAACAAGATAATCGTGTTCCACATTGGTAACCAGGCATACCACGCGTGGGCATCGGCAGGCGCCATCGATTTTTCCTGAGAAACAAAATCGCCATTATTGGCAATGAGCTGCGCATCGGCTCCGCCCACCGTTTCCTGTGGCGTGATAGAAGGCGGCCAAGTGAATTCGAAACCGGGCCACAACAAGTCGTTCATCCGCCCACCTTCGCCCTCTCCCGCAAGCCAAGGACCCGCGAGTTGTCGCACGTAAAGCAAGGTGCCAAAAAAGGCAGCAAAAAACATCACTTCGGAAAAAATAAACCAAAACATGCCCAAAACGTAGCTCTGGTTCACTTGCCCGCTATTGAGGCCCGCGATGTTCTCTTTAATCACCGTTCTAAACCAGCTGGTCAACGTCAGGATGAAAAAGACCAGACCGGCAGTCAGCACCCACCCCGAGTAACTGGCGTCGTCCGCCGACCCGTAGGTCATTTCGTTTAGCATCAAGCCACCACCGAATACCGAGAGCAACAAGCCAATCGTTGCCCTGACGGCGAGGCTGGAAGACTCGGGCACGTAATACTTTTCGTGCCCGCTTGCGGTGGATGAGTTATTGGACATAGATGTCTCCTAGAGTGCCGCGATCAACGCGCAACGACCTGGTCAGTCACCGAGGCGGTAACATCAAACAGCGTGTAAGACAGCGTGATGGTATGGATATCGCGAGGCAGGTCTTGATCAACAATGAACTGGAGTGGCATATCGGCGGTCGCCAATCCTGCCAACCCCTGCTGCTCAAAACAAAAGCACTCGGTCTTATGGAAATACGCGGCGGCACGGCTTGGTGAAATACTGGGAATAGCCTGCGCTACCATGGGCGCATTAGTCGGATTAGTAGCGCGGAATATCGTGCCATTGGCTGCACCGGGATGGACTCGCATCACCCTCGCATCAGGAGCAAAGCCCCAGGGCATTTCGTTGTTATTGATGGCGACAAACTGAACGGTGACCTCTCGACTTTCGTCAATCATCACCGGTACCGCCGTGTAGGCCGTCCCTGCCGTCTTGCCATTGATGCCCAATACATCACACAGGACGTTATAAAGCGGCACCATCACTACAAACACAAAAGCAAACATCACCACTGCGACACCGCTTAACTTCAAGGCGGTATCGATAGCGGGAACCTTACTGAGGCGCACGTAGGCCATCGTCAGTTATCCTTTGCCTGCTAAAACGTTCCCGCTGGCTTTGATACCAACGGTGGCTCTTCAAAGGTGTGGTAAGGCGCTGGCGTTGGAACGGTCCACTCAAGACCCTCTGCACCGTCCCACACTTTCTCATCACTGACTCGCTCACCCGACACGATTGTTGCAATCACGTTATACAAAAATAGCAGCTGAGACGCGCCGTATATGAAAGCACCAATCGAAGACATCATATTGAAGTCCGCAAACTGCAACGCATAGTCGGGGATTCGCCTAGGCATGCCGGCGAGCCCCACAAAATGTTGCGGAAAGAAGGTGATATTGAAACCAATGAAGGAAATCCAGAAATGGATCTTACCCATCGACTCGCTATACATGCGGCCACACCACTTCGGCAGCCAGTAATACACCGCCGCCGTCATCGAAAATACCGCACCGGCCACCATCACATAGTGAAAGTGAGCCACGACAAAGTAGGTGTCGTGGTACTGAAAGTCTGCCGGAGCGATTGAGAGCATCAAGCCCGTAAACCCGCCCAACGTAAACAGCACTAAGAAGCCAATCGAAAACAACATGGGCGTTTCAAAGCTCAGCGAGCCACGCCACATGGTTGATATCCAGTTGAACACCTTCACGCCGGTTGGCACCGCAATCAACATAGTCGCGTACATAAAAAATAACTCGCCGGCAACAGGCATGCCCACGGTGTACATGTGGTGCGCCCATACGACGAACGATAAAAAGGCGATCGACGCAGTAGCGTAGACCATCGAGGCGTAGCCGAATAATGGCTTGCGAGAGAAAGCGGGAATGATCTGCGAGACCACACCAAATGCCGGCAAAATAATAATGTAGACCTCTGGATGACCAAAAAACCAGAAGATGTGCTGGAACAGCACCGGATCACCACCGCCGGCCGCTGAAAAGAAGCTCGTACCAAAGTGAATATCCATTAGCATCATCGTCACGGCGCCCGCTAACACCGGCATCACTGCGACCAGCAAGAAAGCGGTAATCAACCACGTCCAAACAAACATGGGCATCTTCATGTAGGTCATGCCCGGGGCACGCATGTTCATCACGGTGGCGATAATATTGATTGACCCCATGATAGATGACACACCCAGAATATGGATGGCGAAAATAAAGAAGGTGACCGAAGGCGGCGCGTAAGTCGTTGACAGTGGGGCATAAAATGTCCAACCAAAGGCGGGTGCGCCCCCCTCCATGAACAGGGTTGAAGCGAGCATCAAGAAAGCCGGTGGCAAAATCCAGAAGCTCCAATTATTCATGCGTGGCAGCGCCATATCGGGCGCGCCAATCATCATTGGGATCAGCCAGTTAGCCAAGCCCACAAAGGACGGCATAATGGCGCCAAACACCATGACTAGCCCGTGTAGAGTGGTCATCTGATTAAAAAACGCGGGCTCAACCAATTGCATCCCTGGCTGGAAAAGCTCCGCCCGAATAACCATGGCGAAGAAGCCCCCCAGCAAGAACATGGCAAAAGAGAACCACAGGTACATCGTACCAATGTCCTTGTGGTTGGTCGTAAACAACCAACGCGTCACCCCTGCTGCTGGCCCGTGATGATGATCACCCATCGTGTTTTACCTCTTTATCCGTTGTTCATTCCGGCGACATCGCCCGGTTGGACAATATCGCCCGTGTTATTGCCAAAGGCATTACGTTGGTATGTAAGCACCGCGGCCAGCTCTACCTGGCTCAGCTGCGCATCAAACGCCTGCATTGCCGTTCCGGCAACGCCCTTCGCGACAATCGCCATGTGCTGCGAAAGATCGCCCATCACCACTGCGCTGCCGGCGATGGCGTTACCAATACCGCCCTCCCCTTGGGCACCGTGGCAAGCGACACAGGCTGTCTCGTAAACCGCTTTACCCTGTGTCATCAGCTCATCGGAGGAGAGCGTTTGCATGGCAAGCTGGCTTTCAGCCTGAGCGGCGCCGCGTTTGGCGGCCTGCCATGCCTGAAATTCCTCTGGCGAAACGGCGTGAACGACGACCGGCATAAACCCGTGATACGCGCCACACAGCTCGGTGCACTGACCACGATAAATGCCTTCTTGCGGCACGCGAGTCCACGCTTCGTTAATAAACCCCGGAATCGCATCCCGTTTAACGGCAAGCTCAGGTACCCACCAAGAGTGGATGACATCGTTCGCCGTGATCAAAAACCGCACCTTGGTATTGGTAGGGATCACCAAAGGCTCGTCGACCTCCAGCAAGTAATGATCGCCTTTGGCCGCCGTGTTGTAGATTTCTTCTTGTGGCGTCGTCAAATTAGAGAAAAAGGCGATATTGTCGCCGGTCTCATCCAAATACTCGTACTTCCACTTCCACTGATGTCCCGTTATCAGCACGTCGAGCTCCGCCTCGTCGTTGTCATACACCTCTAACAACGTCGACGTTGCGGGGACCGCCATAGCGATCAAAATCAAAAACGGGACGACCGTCCAAGCAATTTCCACCTTGGTGCTTTCGTGGAACTGCGATGCCTCGTGCCCGCGTGACTTGCGGTGCGCGTAGATGGAGTAAAACATCACCGCAAAAACCGCGACGCCGATCACCACACAGATCCACATAATCAACATGTGAAGCTCAAAGATGTCTGCGCCAATCTCGGTGACACCGGGCGACATGTTGACCTGATTTTGTGCCGCCGCAAGCGACGCAAACAATGCCAAAGGCACCCCTGAGAAGATTCTTCCCATCGCGTGCGTACTCCAATTTTTGATGTGGCGCCGAACCCCGAGCCACAAAGGGGTGAACAAAAGCGCGGGGATTATAACGAAGTTACAAGAAAATACATGGGCAGAACTGCACAGCCAGCCCAGAATGCAGTGGGTTTGACGTCGCCTTTCTAAAAAACAATGCTTTTAGTGAATCCGCTACATGATTACAGGTTATAACGGACAGAAAATCAGCCGGTCAGTCGTCAATGAGTTTGACCGGGTCCGAGGGGGTCTCGACACGCCTTGCCGCCGCCCGTGTGACGCGAGTGGCCGGCAGATCAGCCGGTGCAACGGGGCGCGCCTCGACGTATCCACAAGCCACGCAGCGACGCTCATCGGCACCCATGTCGATCACAATACGATCTTGTTCCTGACAGCTCGGGCAGACGGCACCGGCGACAAAGCGGGGCCGTTGATTGGTGTCAGGCTGAGAATCAGACATACTCACGTCGCCTTATCAAGGACGTCATAGTGTAACAAGTTCAATCGGCACAGGAGGCCAAGGGTGACCCACATTAATTTCAAAGGCGAAGCACACATCCGTGAGGCACTTGGGGTAACACCCAAGCTCGGCGCGCGAGTGCTGATTGACCCTACCGCTGTCGTCATGGGTGACGTCTGCCTCGGTGACGATGCCAGCGTGTGGCCTCACGCCGCGATGCGAGGTGACGTGCAGATTATCCGCATTGGCGCGCGCACCAACATCCAAGACGGCACCGTATTACATGTCACCCATGAGGGCCCGTATAACCCCGACGGATATCCACTGCACATCGGCGAGGATGTCACGGTAGGACACCGAGCACTGCTGCATGGTTGCACCGTGGGTGATCGCGTTTTGGTCGGGATGGGCGCCATTATTATGGACAGAGTCGTCGTAGAAGACGAGGTGATGATCGCGGCAGGCTCACTGGTCACACCCGGGAAGGTGCTCCGCAGCGGGCACCTATATGCAGGAAGCCCTGCACGCGAGGTCCGCACCCTGTCCGAAAGCGAGCAGCGGTTCCTTCAATACAGCGCCGATGGTTATGTCTCACTGAAGCAGCGATACCTCGACAGCAGCAGCTAGGACTCAACCCCCCGACTCGGCGCGTAGCGACGACACCACTGACGGGGTCTCTGGATATTCACCACGCCAGAGGAAAAAACTTTCTGCTGCCTGCTCAACCAACATACCCAAACCATCCATGACCTCGGCGACGCCCTGCTCCCTCGCCCACGCCATAAAAGGGGTCGGTGCCCGCCCGTAAGCCATGTCATAACCTCGACACTGCGGCGCAAATATCATCGAGCTCGATAAAGCGGGCATTTCATTACTCAGGCCCGTGCTGGTGCCATTAATCACCACATCCCACGCTACTAAGGGCACATCGTGGTAACCGCCGCCCGAGACTGCTATCGCATCGGAACTCCAGCGCTCGGCTAATTGCTGGGCGCGCTCGGGGGTCCGATTCGCCACAAATACGCATTGCGGTGCCTCAGCTAGTAAGGCGGGTAGCACCCCCCGAACAGCCCCACCTGCTCCCAGTATGAGAATCCGCGCATCGTGCAAAGGCCAGCCAGCATTGACCGTCATATCGGTCACGAGTCCTCTACCGTCAGTATTATCCGCAATGATATCGCCCGCCTCGTCGCGCATTAAAAAATTGGCAGCCTCTGCCGCCTGAGCACGCGGGGAAGCCTGATTTGCCAGCGCAAAAGCACGTGTTTTAAACGGCAGCGTCACATTAAGACCGTGGCCCCCTTCGTCGAAAAACTGATGGACCCACTGCTCAAACAGATCTACCTCCACCAGCGCTGTCCGGTAATCGATCGCCTGGTTCGTTTGCTGCGCAAAAGCCGTGTGGATGGCCGGCGACAAGCTATGGCCAATCGGGTTACCGACGACAGCAAATCGATCACGAAAGGTTTGCGTGCTGGTCATAACCCTCCCTGAGCACTCAAGCGGTTAACGATCGGTGACACACGGCCGCAATAACCGGTCATGCGTTCTGCGTCCGCCCTGCAACACCAAGCCAATCGCGTGGCGGCAGAAAATCACTCATCAGCCGCGCCTCTGGCGTGCCCTCACTGGGCGTCAAGCCATACTCCCAGCGCACCAAGGGAGGCAGTGACATCAGTATGGCCTCCGTTCGCCCGTTGGTTTGCAGACCAAATAGAGTGCCGCGGTCGTGTACTAGATTAAATTCGACGTAGCGCCCGCGACGATAAAGCTGCCACTGTCGCTCTGCTTCAGTCCACGGCATGTCTTTGCGCCGCTCAAGAATGGGAGCGTAAGCGCGCAAAAACCCATCGCCCACGCTACGCATAAAGGCAAAGGTCTGATCAAAGCCCCAGTCATTCAGATCATCGTAGAACAGACCACCGATGCCCCGAGGCTCCTGCCTATGCGGTATGTAAAAGTAATCGTCACACCACTGCTTAAATCGAGGGTATACCTCCTGCCCAAAAGGATCGCAGGCGGCCTTTGCTTGTGTATGCCACGAAACAGCGTCGTCTTCATAGCCGTAATAGGGGGTTAAATCAAAACCGCCACCCATCCACCAGACAGGCTCAGCACCCGGCTTTTCAGCCATAAACATACGCACGTTGGCATGGGACGTGGGAGCGTGGGGGTTGCGAGGATGAATGACTAGGGAAACACCTAATGCGCGGAAGCTTCTACCCGCCAACTCTGGGCGATGCTGCGTCGCTGAGGCTGGCATTGCCGACCCTACGACGTGGGAGAAATTAACCCCTCCTTTTTCGATGACTTCGCCATCTGCTAAGACCCGACTGATGCCGCCGCCGCCCTCTGGACGATCCCACGATTCTGTCGCAAAGCGAGCACTCTGATCGATCAATTCCAAACGCTCGCAAATGCGACGCTGCAACGTCGTGAGATAAGTCTCTACAGCCGATACATCCATCGGGTTCTCCTCATGCCGGCTAAGGTCGGACAATAGTGCCATCCCCTATGCGGCGAATCGTTGACGGTTTACCCGCTTGCTCAAGCATCCCCGGCAGTGCCGGTAACGTTACCCCAAAGTAGCGCCGCAATGCCCACAAATATTGGGGCGGAGGTAATCCCGCTGGGTTGGCGCTCGTTGAGACCAAGGCCCCACCAAAGGACTCGCTTAAGCCCTTTAGCGGTAATGCTGACGTCACGCGAATCGCAACATCGGTGCTATCCCCCGTTATCCAACCCGGAAAAACACCATGATTGGGCACCAGCCACGTGTTAGGGCCAGGCCACGATTCGCACACCTGGTGACGCTCATCGGGTGACAGGTATGACAGCACCGCGTCAAACATTGCCGCATCAGCGGCCACGACAATAAGCCCTTTTCTCACTGAGCGCTGCTTGAGGGTCAATAGGTCATCAACTGCCGCTTCACTATAAGGGTCGCAACTGAGTCCCCAAACACCCTCGGCAGGGCATGCTACAACCCCGCCCCCATCCAAAACGGACCGGAGCAACGGTAGACGCCATTGCGCATAAAACGGGGCTTGCTGGAGTGGGCGCATAACCATCGCTCACAGTAAAAGTCAGTATTTTACCGCACCCCGTGGGCAAGGAGCCAACGCACTTTTAGCGCGTCGCGCCGTAACCTTTTGGTCCCTTCTGTATCCAGCCTTGCACTTCTAAGGCAGACAGGCACGCGAGACAACGGTCCATATCCCAATTAAGTCG
>OBPT01000009.1_pt1 | contig 54561 bp, 54 predicted proteins | sample 1534671 | NCBI WGS metagenome assembly OBPT01 (sample SAMEA3275494, study PRJEB22092) | marine metagenome | biome: ENVO:00000447 marine biome; feature: ENVO:00002042 Surface water; material: ENVO:00002010 seawater | collected 2014-06-21T11:00:00+00 | depth 1 m | reverse complement strand
ATCTTTTTCGACGTGCTGGATTATCACGCAAGCCCGGCCGAGGCGGCGGAAACCGCGCGCGATGCGGGCGTTGGACACCTACTGTATTACCACGTGGTACCGCCCATCGTTCTACCCGGACAAGAAGCGCTATGGCTCAACGGGGCGGAGGCTATCTTTCCTGACTACACCGTAGGCTATGACGGCGTCTCCTTTAGCCTACCGGCAAACTCAACGGAGATTATTCAGACCAGTACCGGACTTTAAATCACGCGACTCCGCTCACCGTGGCTTTTTCTGCGTGTTATGTTCATTTCACTCAAAAAACACCCGCATTGGCGCAAACGCCACATTATCGCGGCCACAAATGACCCTTTTTAACAGTTGTTGATCCAAAACGCTGGGGTGCCGTACCTAGTAGCCTTAACCGAAAAGTGTGCTTCAAGTGATAGTTGATTTAAACGAGTTCCGTGGCAGGCGAAGTCCGGTCACTGACGAAGGAAGCGCGAAAGCGATTTCACTGGGCGTGATGTTAGGCGAAGAACCGGAGTGCGATCAGCACCTGTCTGACTCTCAAATATTTGATTTAGAGCATCATCGTAGGCTTAAAGCACTTCATACTCATCTGGCAGAGGGTGCCACACTGAGTGACGCCGCGCGGTTGATCGGTGTGTCGCAAATGACCGCCTACCGGTGGAATGATCACGGTCGGAGATGATTTAGCCCCGTTATTCAATTGATCTGTAGTGCCTGAGAGCGTCCTGTCGTGCTGCTGGCCCAGATTTGGCAGACCTAGTCATCTGGCTCGACATTGCAGGTGAATTGTGCCGTCACGTAACCAGCCACATCAAAATTGATCTTTGCTTTTCCCTGCATTTTACCCTCGACTGAACAGTCGGCTAAGGTCTGTAGCACAGTCCCTCGCACGACCTCAGCAAAAGCCTCAATCGTTAAGTCACCAATCAGCGGCGGCGTCGAAGGCGTCGCCACCGGTGCCTCCTCTGGCAAGCGCAAGACAAGCAGCCAGAGCGCGACGGAGCAGGCCGCCAAACCAACACCAATAACACCTAATAAAACTGTTCTCATGCGGCGGTTCTCGCTTGTCATAATGAGTATTCGCTACAGACCCTAACGTCACCACCTTGTCTTTTCAAATCCAGTGACCGGCTATCTGCATCGTCTCCGAGACCGCCAGCACGCATCCACGCCATTCAACGCTATCGTCCGATTGATCTGCGTCACACGCGGCTCATGACGCTCGATGAGTCCTAATCGAGTAGCCGGTCGTGAGGCGATCTTCGTCTCATAAGCTGTTCCCGCGTAAACTAGAACGTCGCACACCGTTTGGATTTAGCCGCATGAATGACCTAATACTTCAACCGATTCTGTTTATGGGTGTACTGAGCTTGTCAATGATGCTCCTGATGTATCTCACACGTATCCCTGCAGCAAAACAACTTGAGACCGAGGGTGTCGTACTGCAACAGTTATCACATCCGTCGCAACTAGGCGGCGTATTTCCTAGCCACGTTGAGCGTGTTGCGGATAACTACAATCATCTTTGGGAGCAGCCCACGCTTTTTTATGCCGTTGTGATGGTGATATGGGCGCTCGACCACACCGATCCAATACACCTATATTCGGCGTGGGCATACTGCGGTCTTCGGTTTGCCCACTCGCTTGTGCAAGTGACGATTAACCATGTTTGGCTCCGTTTCACGCTGTTTATCGTCAGCTGGGCTGCTTTAGCCACCATGCTGTTGAGGGAGGTATTCAGTGCGTTGAGCACGTAACACTCTGTCGAGCAGTCACCCTTAGCGAAACAAAAAGGACCTCGCTAACGAAGGCTCCTCCTTGCCGAGCGCAGACCTGGCATGCGTGACACCTTTTGTTAACACTTTGGCGCAGTCGGTCAATCAATCAGGTCAGCCTCTCGGCAAACTGATCGTCATCAAGGATGACAGATCGCCACGGACGGCATCATTGAGGGGAGATTAACGATGCGATTTCTATGGATAGAAAAAATGCCTTGCCTGCGCCACGACATCAGCGGATACCCAACCCTGTGAGCCAGCGTAAAGGCCCTCACGCTAAACCCGTAACGGCATACAAACGGTCATCGGCAGTGGTGCCGTCGCTCAAGGAGGGCCGATGATGCGGCTGCTTTGGGTCGTCACAATAGCGGTTGTACTCTTTGCGACGGTCAGCCATGCCAATCGCGTCAATGCTGCTCACCCCAGCGCAGACGCACTGGCGGCACCCTCGGTAATGAGAGCGCCAAACTGCCTTTCAAGCTGCCTCAGTCGTCTCGCTTGATCGGTGAGTCATTGGCTTCGTCTGCCGCTCTCTGAGCGCGCTGAGTCACAATGAGCTGCCAAACAGCAAAAGCTAACGGGATGCCAAAGAACAGTAGCACTTGAAGCCCTTTGAACTCGCTGTAATCCATTACCGTCAGGCTCCTCGTTCTATGCCCGCCAAGGGAGCATCCTCGAGCGGCCGGTCACAAGCCGGAGCGTGATCCAGACAGCCGGCGCGAAGCTCAGGAATAAGACGCCATTCATCAAGAAGAAACCCGAATAGGCATCGACAAATGCGCCGAACCACGGAAACGCAGATGGTGTTATGCCCAGCGTCCACAAGAGGGTCAGATCAAGCGTCAGCCCCACATGCAAAAACGCCCACCACGCGAGCAACCCAGCCAGTCTCTTTTTAAATGCCTGCATTGCGCCTTTTCACAGCCCCTTCATTCGACCTTCATTCGACCTTCATTCGACCTTCATTCGACGTCCATTCGACGTCCATTCGACAGTCGCAACGGGCATCGCTAAGGCATCAACTAAGTCCTGACTTCTGCCGACCTTTTAGGTAGGTCACGACCCTTGGTCCACCACCTCACACAACTTTTGCGCCAGTAGCCATAGACGATCCTGACCCCAGACAGCCAATACAGCTTGCCCTTTCGGATCGAGCAAGCGAAAGCTAGGTACGCCCCAAAGGCCCGCTTGGTACATAGCAAGGCGGTTTTCCTCGAGCAGCGACTCCCAAGTGGTGTCCTGTCGATGTGCCTGCGCAGCGGTCCAGTCCAAACCCGCCGCCTCGACCACTTTCCTTAACCCACCTTTGGTATTGGTGTTTACTCCGAGGGCAAAGGCATGTCGTAAAAAGCTCGATAACAGTTCAACCCCTTTACCTTGCGATGCCGCCCAAGGGTACAGGGCATAACACCGGCGAACAGGGTCACCGATAGGATCGTAAAAGTTGCCGTAAGGGACGCCTGCATTGTGCGCTTCTCGGGCAGCGTCCATAAAAATATACATGCCTTTTTCTCGCGTCGCCGGCACCCCTCGCATGACCATCGGTAAAACGGGTCGCAGCTCGAGCGTGATGCCGGCATCTCGTGCAAAGGCAACCGTGCGATCGAACGCGACTGCGGTGTAGGGGCTTCGTAATGAGGCATAGAACTCCAACGTAAAGGCTTTGTTATCACGCTGTTGAGGCAGCCTTACCGAAGGACGCGGCGCAATAAGACCTCGCTCGGGCTGTCGGTCCGCACCCAGTGCGGCAAGTCGCTGCTCGAGCAAATAAAATCGGTCCGCACCCCAGTACCACTCGCCGCCATAATAAAACATCGCGCCTGAGTAGTGCTTCATCTCGCGACGCAACTGGGTGCCGCTCTCCACCGCCGCTTCAGCCTGCCCAATCGCCGTGCGGCCATGCGCCTCGGCAAGATGATTCAGTCGAGCGCCATCGCCCGCCCAGAGTGCGTCACCCACTGTTGCGGCTACTTCAGGGAACGTTTCGGGTGACTGCGCCGCCAAAATACAGGTCGCCAATGACACATGGTGTGCATCTGGCTCATGAAGATGATCAGGAAAGACGAGCCCATAACCTGGCGCTACTAACTGCGATTCATAGCGAGATAAACGCGCCAGCAACGCGGGCTCCGGCACATTTTTTTTTCGATCAGCGCAAACGAGATGACATCGTAGCTCGATGTCATAACGTGCCTGCAGTGGCATCAATAGCTGCGCTGCTAAATGGCTATAGCCATCTTCCACTTGATGAAAATAGTGCACCCGGTGTGATGTACCCACTTTTAACCGAGCCCGTTCACCCTTAGCGTGGCGGGCCTTCACTGAACTGGTTTGAGAGAGACGCGTCATCACTTTTGAGGTAAGCCAACGCTCTAGGCGACTGGGGTTCATGGTCGCCGCGCCACCTTGTTCCTTGAATTTTTCCGCCATGCTGTGCGCCTCGGTTCAGCGAGTTGCTAACAAGTCCGTCACCAACCCTAGAATAATTTCATGACTGCTTTTTTGCGGAAGGCGCTGATGCTCGCGCAAACGATGCCACATCTCAAAAGACGCGACGGCATGGACCGCTTCCCGCCGTGATTTCGTTGAGGTAGCGACCTCGGGCAACCATAGTTCGAGCTCGTCGCGCAGTTTTTTCTGATGATAGGCGTAGCGTTCTTGTAGCGCGGGAAAGCGCCATGCTAGCGCCTGAGTACAGAGAATCAATTCGCTGAGTTGATCAAAGGCATTGCCGTAGAGATTGACAGCGCGACTGATTCGCTCCGACAGGGTGCCGGATCGATCGCTGACGGCGAACAAGGTTGCATAGGAGGCTCCCAGCATTTCATCGGCCGACAGAAATAAGGCGTCCATATCGGCGAAATGGCGAAAGAAAGAGCGGATACTCACGCCGGCGCGATCCGCGATCTGCTGCGCAGTCGGCACCTGTTTTTCTTCATTTATCAGTGCCAGCGCCGCCTCAATAATCGCGACTTGGCTGCGTTCGCTCCGCTGGCGACGGCCGTCAGAAGTTGGTGCAATTTTTAACGTCATTGTCCTGCCTAGCTAAGCCATCGCGTGATTCTGTCATTCATTATGCCATGATGTTTTCCCGAGCTAACAGTGGTCTTTTCTCGATAACAGCGCGGCAGTATGGGTCAATCTGAATCGCGATCGCGGGCCTCAATGGTGGCGAGATTCGCCTCATGCTGACGCCGATCTAAGCGATAAAAAGCCAGTGCTGCCAGCATGATGCCCCACAAAATCCACTGCGCAGACACGAGTAGGCTGCCCATTTGCGTGAGCGATGCTGCGGGAACTTGGGCCGGCGGAACGTCCCGGGGTAGCGCCACTGCCTGTAAGATCAGGCCCGCCATAAATGCACCGATACCTTGATTCGTTTTACGAATAAAGGTGAGCGCTGAGAAAAAGACCCCTTCGTTACGCCGACCCGTTCTGACTTCAGTGTGCTCTACTAAATCGGCCAGCATAGAATATAGAATCGATTGCATCGCAATAATCAGACCTAGATCAATGGTATTCACCGTCGCTAAGATGGGAAACAACAGCGGGTCACCGTTCTCCGGCATCCACCCGAATAATCGGCAGACCACCGGGAGCGGTTGCAGGATGAAAGCGATCACTCCCAGACGAATGGCGGCATTCTTTTTACCCCACCGCTTCGACGCCCAAGGCGCAATCATTAATCCAAGCACTGCTGATACCACCACCAAGGCTGTCCAGTAGTAAATTTCCTCAGAAGAGAATCCCCAAAAGTAAGTCAGCATCAGAAAAGCCAGTGCTGCCGTCAGGCCCGACGCCGCGGCGCCGGCGATTGTCGAGATGAAAAGCGCCAAAAAACTCTTATCACGCAGGGTGTCTAGCACCTCACCAACAGCAGATAACAGGCTCTTCTGGGTGCGAGGCGGCGGCTGAGCAAGCGCACCAATCCGATGGTGCGTGCCGAGTGCCGACACCAATATGGCAATGAGCATGACGACAGAGGCTATCGTGCCGTACGTCTCATACCCATCGCGATTGAGTATGCCCACAGGATAAGTCTCGGTAGGCACTAATAAGAATCCATAGGTAAAGACGGCCATACCCGCACCGCCGGCCCAACCAAAAAATGATCGCCACGCCTGTATAGAGGTCCGCTCATCGTAGTCCGCGGTGAGTTCCGGCATCAGCGCTGAACTAGGGGTTTCATAAAAAGTGATTAAGGTGCGAATCAAGATGGCCAGCACCACGAGATAGACAAACAGTTCACCCTCAGTCCACTCGGGGGGTTGCCACAATAGCGAGTAGCACAGTGCAGCAGGAATGGCTGCCGCATACATGAAGGGATGCCTGCGGCCCCAGCGAGAGCGCGTGTTGTCTGACCAGTAACCCACCACTGGATCGCTGAAGGCATCAAAAATTAACGCAATGAGCAGTGCTGTTCCCACCAGTACAGGTTCCAGCCCGACGACGGTGCCGTAAAACAGCAGCAGCAAGTAGGCAAACCCATTATCTTTGATGCCATAGGCCACCGCACCGAAACCATAGGTACCGTTGACCACCCAGCCGATGCGCTTACTGCTGTTCACTGGCGTTGAAGGTGGCAAGGTGGCGCACTCGCTTCAAGACTATCGAAAAGGGGCCACCCCGAATGACAGCGACGGTGGCGATGTTCAGCACTATACTGCATCACTTCAGCCGGGGAATGCAGATTCTTGCGGCACTCGCCTCAAGCCGCCGCAGCGAAGTCCAAACCCAGTAACGCCAAATTTATTGGTCACGACAGTAGCCGCTAGGCAGCGCATTTGGTATAAACGCTGAACAATAAGTCAAACTGCGCGAGGGACAGACCGAGCGGCAGATAGGGTTGGCATCGGCGTAGGGTGGTATGGCTCCAGAATTAATAATCTTGATTGTATCGGCTGCATCCATTGCGTTTCTGCACACCTTATTGGGGCCCGATCACTATCTCCCTTTCATTGCAATGGCCCGCGCGCGCGGATGGTCTTTGGCCAAAACCTTGCGGGTTGTCCTGCTCTGCGGCTCAGGACACCTCGTGGGTTCGGTCGTACTGGGCGCCATCGGGATTGGTGTGGGCATCGAACTGACTCGCCTTGAATGGGTCGAAACACTTCGCGGAGACATTGCGGCCTGGAGTTTATGTGGTGTCGGCGCGGTGTATCTTGTTTGGGGGTTGCGGCATGCCTACCAGCAGCGCCCACAGGGGCACTCTGGTTGGCATGCTCATGGCGACGTGAGTCATTACCATACGCAACTTCACGCCAACAAAGCGCAAGGCCACGCTATCGAAGCGCCGCCGTCAGGCTCGCTGACGCCATGGGCCATTTTCATTGTCTTTGTGCTCGGACCCTGCGAACCACTGATTCCTCTGCTGATGTTTCCAGCGGCGACACAAAGCGTTGCCGGCATCTTTTGGGTGACCGGTGTCTTTGCCATCGTGACTGTGCTCACCATGCTAGGTGCAGTCGCCATCGGACAACTGGGACTCGAGAGATTACGCGTGCCGGCACTCGCGCGCTTCGGTCACTCTGGTGCCGGCGCCACCATGCTAGGGTGCGGTATCGCGATTGGATGGATGGGATTATAAGGATGAGTGATTACCAAACCATTGATGCCGTCTGCAATATTTGGACACCCGAGGCGCTCTCACACCGACCCGGCTGGACTGATGAATTCTTTGTCGGAAAGGTAAAGGGCAAGCATGACTCTGCGGGCATCACGCTCGAGGCAATGATTGAAGGGATGGATGAAGCGGGTATCGATATCGCTTTTTTGGTTGCGGCCAAAGCGGGTCGCGTGGGTCTACCGGGCTGCTACCACATGCCACTCGAGGTGGTATCACGGGCGGTAGAGCAGTATCCCGACCGTTTTAGGGGCATGCTCGGACTCGACCCTTATATGGGTATGAACGGGGTACGACAGCTAGAGACTGCGGTGAAAGAATTTGGCTTTGTGGGCGCGCACTTATATCCGCACTGGTTTGAGTTGCCGCCGAATAATGCGAAGTACTACCCCTTTTATGCAAAATGTATCGAACTCGGTATCCCAGTCCAAATGCAAGTGGGTCAGTCGCTGATTTACGCCAAGGAGCACCCTTGTCGCTCGGTGGGACGCCCTATTTACTTAGACGATATTGCCTGCGACCTTCCGGAACTCAAGTTACTCGGCACCCACGTGGGCATACCCTGGCATGACGAAATGATCGCCATGGCCTGGAAGCACGACAATGTCTTTATCGTGACCGACGCGCACAGCCCAAAATACTGGCCTGACTCAGTCAAGCATTTCATCAACTCTTATGGCCAAAATAAGGTGATCTTTGGCACCGATTTCCCCGTGCTGCGCTTCAAGCGCACCGTCGATGAAGTCGATGCATTCGAGCTCAAGCCCGAGGTACGCCGAAAGTTCATGCGGGATAACGCGATACGGGTCTATGGATTGGAGGATTTGTCATCAGCACACCATTAGAAGGCATTCGCGTCGTCGAGATGACCTCGGTCGTCCTTGGACCCTATGCCTGTCAAATGCTGGGGGATCTTGGCGCCGATGTTGTCAAGATCGAACCCTTAGCCGGCGATACCAATCGTAACTTAGGGCCGCATTTTAACGACCCGAAAATGTCAGCCTTATTTCTCACCTGCAATCGTAACAAGCGGTCCGTCGCACTCGACTTGAAAAGTACGGCCGGTCGGGAGGCAGCACTCAAACTGATTGCCACTGCCGATGTTGTGGTCCACAACTTTCGACCTCAAGCCATGGAGCGCTTGGGGCTTGATTACGAAAAAGTGAAGGCAGTGAATCCCTCTGTCGTGTATTGCGCCACTTACGGCTATAGCAAAAAAGGTCCCTATGGCGACAAGGGGGCACTAGATGATTCGATTCAAGCCGCGAGCGGGATTGCGGTATTACAAAGTATGGTCGAAGGAGAGCCTCGCTACTTACCAACTATTATCGCTGATAAAACCACTGGCCTGATGGTGGTGCAAAGCGTTTTGGCCGCACTCTTCCATCGCGAACGCACCGGAGAAGGACAAGCCATTGAAGTCCCCATGTTTGAAAGCATGGTGTCATTTGTCATGACCGAGCATTTATGGGGGCAGAGCTTTGTGCCGCCACTCGATAAAGCCGGATATGTCAGACTTATGGCATCTCATCGCCGACCGTATAAAACGGCCGACGGCCTCTATCTTGCGGTTTTACCCTACTGGGATAACCACTGGGGGACGTTTTGCGCCTTGGCGGACAAACCCGAACTTGCCGAAGATCCGCGCTTTCAAACCATGGCACTGAGGCTGGCGAATATTAATGAGTCCTACCGTGAGACAGGCGCCATTATCGCCAGCAAAACCCGTCAAGAATGGGTTGATTTGCTCGGTGATACTAACGTGCCGATGATGGTGGTGAATTCATTAGATGAGTTAATCGATGACCCACAGTTAGTGGGGAGCGGCTTCTGGCAGGAGCATGATCACCCTACCGAGGGTCGACTTAGATTCTCGAGTCCGCCCATGAATTTTGAAAAGACCCCCGCCAGCATTCGCCGCCTCCCACCCGGCCTTGGAGAGCACACCCGCGAGCTACTGCGTGAGGTGGGTTATGACGACGAATTTTTGGCATCCCTCCATGATGAGGGCGCCATTCAGATTGCACAGGAGACCAATCCATGACATTTAAAAACCTTTACATAGAGCATGAACGCAGCAGTGAAGCCGAGGACTGGGTGAAAGAAGAAATAGCGGAGCAGGAAGCGCGATTTGCTGAAATTGAGGCCTCCATGGAGGCGCTCGCACCGACGCGAGAGAAGTGGTACCAAGAGTTCTTTGACCGCATTAAAACGAACGGCTTTAATTTAGATGGCGACGATAAAATGCCGATTCCTGACAGCGATTTACCAGTCAAAACCGCCGATCGAAAAGATCAGGTGGTCTGGAAGTATGGCGTCGATAGTGACGACACCCCCCGCAACGGACAGGAGGCTTAACCATGGCACGACCTCATATTGAACCCTTCTGTGATCGAGACACGCACTTTAAACCTATGCGGTTGCTCGGCTTCGGAACTGGCATGCACTACAAGATGCTGAGCCTGGATGTCGACACAGGCGCCTGCTCGATGACGGTGCAATTCGACGGTGGTTACAAGCGATCTCCCGGATTTTCTTGGTCAGAATACGAACTCATCGTGATCGAAGGGGAACTCCGCGTGGGGGACCGAGTGTGTCGTAAAGGACATTATTTCTATGTGCCTGCTGGTTACGCCATGCCCGAAATCAGCTCTGATCAAGGCTGTCTTCTGCTTTACATGTACAACACCGGAGAGCCGAGTCATGAAGAAGCCACAACACATCATGCATCGACACAAACGCAGCTTTATCATGATGTAGACAGCTACATGGATCTGTCTTGGGCAATGGGTAATGTTGCGAAACCGAGTGTGGCAACAGGCTGCATGATCAAGTTACTCAATTACAACCCCAACTCCTTCGCAATGACCTTTCTGTATTGTATGACACCGAATTTTTATCAAGACAATATCTCATATCACGACTGTGCCGAAGAGTCGTATCACCTTTGGGGTACGTCCTGGATGATGCAGTTTGGTGATGTGCCAACCGGAGGGTATTTCTGGCGGCCGGCCTACATTAACCACGGTGCCTTCGCATCAGAGTATGGCTGTATTGCACTGGGTCGTGTGGACTCTAAATTATTCAATCACTTTCACTACAACCCATGGTCTACGCCCGTCGAAAATGCAGACCGCTCAGAAGCGCGACTACTCGCCAGAGATCCACTGCTCTATCACTGGGCCTTTAGTCAGGATCATAACCATCCCCACAGCCCCAAAGACTTTGAATTAACGATGCCAAGGCGGGGTAATGAAGAAGGGCACGACACCGAGCATAAAAGTGATGGTCATCGACATGATCATTGGCATGGACATCATCATCATGATGAGGAAAGCCCTCACACCCATGACCATTCACATGACCATGCACATGACCATACCCATGACCACCAGCATTAAACCGTGTCCGTAATGGCGTTAGAACGATGGCCGATGACCGTGAAAACAGCGACCTCGTGTCGCTGTTTTTTTAAGCCGCAGATTGAGTCCAAATGGGTGAGGCCGCGACGACACGGGCACTCAGCTGGCGGCAGCCTCTAAGTAACACCGGCCGCACAGTGCCTCGTAACGCACATTATCGCCATCGATCACCACCTGTTCTCCCTCTCGAACAATACCGGCATCGCCGAGTCGCGCATTAAAAATCGCTTTTTTCCCGCAGCGACAAATGGTCTTCATTTCCTGCAGAGAGTGGGCGACCTCCATTAAACGTCGACTTCCCGGAAATGCCTGAGTGCGAAAATCCGTTCGAATACCAAAGGCCACGACTGGAATCTCATCGAGCACGGCAATCGCCAGCGCTTGATCGACCTGCTCCGGTGTTAAGAACTGTGCTTCATCAATGAGCAGACAGGCCACGCTGTGCAGCACAGAATCTTGCTGATCACTCAGCGCATGAAATGTGGTGCGTAAATCTTGGTCCGGTAATAACAATAAGTCTGCGTGTCGCGCGACACCTAAGCGCGAAACGATCTGATCATCACCCTTAGTATCCTTCGCAGGCTTAATTAATAAAACCTGCTGCCCACGCTCTTCATAGTTATGCGCGACCTGTAACATCGCCGTGCTCTTGCCGCTGTTCATAGCGCCGTAGCGGAAAAATAATTTACTCATGAAATGGCCTGTGCGTCTTATTGAATTTCTGCTCAGTGAGCCGCCTGTAGATACTACAGGAAGATAAAAGAACACAAGAGTAGCGTCGCCGTGCGATCTCATCACGACCGCTGTGCTACTGCCGCGCATTAACGCTGACTGAACCTCATTAAAAGAGTGGCTCATGCCCTTTGCTCAGGCATAATATGAGACGAAATGTCAGGAGTAAAAACCTATGAAAAGTCGTGCTGCCGTTGCTTTTGAAGCCGGGAAACCGTTAGAAATCGTCGAGGTGGATGTCGGCGGACCTGCCGCCGGAGAGGTCATGGTAGAGATCAAAGCGACCGGGGTCTGTCACACCGATGCATTTACGCTTTCTGGCAATGATCCTGAGGGCGCATTCCCAGCCATTTTAGGGCACGAAGGCGCAGGTGTCGTGGTTGAAGTGGGTGCAGGAGTGAAGGACCTCGCGGTCGGCGACCATGTGATCCCCCTGTATACCCCCGAGTGCCGTACCTGCGATTTCTGTCTGCATCCGAAGACTAACCTCTGCCAAGCGATCCGAGAAACACAAGGCCAAGGTGTAATGCCAGACCACACAAGTCGATTCTCACTCGATGGCAAACCTATCCTGCACTACATGGGTTGCTCCACGTTCTCAAATTACACAGTCCTACCCGAGATCGCACTAGCGAAGGTTCGTAAAGATGCGCCCTTCGATAAAATTTGCTACATCGGTTGTGGCGTCACGACGGGTATTGGCGCCGTCGCTTTCACCATGAAAGTGGAGGCCGGCGCCACCGTCGCCGTCTTTGGATTAGGAGGGATTGGCCTCAACGTGATTCAGGGCGCAAAGCTGGTCGGCGCACGACGGATTATTGGCGTAGATCTTAATCCCGATAAAATTCCCCTGGCGACGCAATTCGGTATGACCGATTTTGTGAATCCGAGCGAAGTGGATGACGTGGTGGATCACTTAATTCAAATGACAGGAGGCGGCGTCGACTACAGCTTTGAGTGCATTGGCAACGTTAACGTGATGCGCCAAGCGCTGGAGTGCTGTCACAAGGGCTGGGGGCAAAGTTGTGTGATTGGCGTAGCCGGTGCAGGCCAAGAAATTTCGACGAGACCTTTTCAGCTCGTCACCGGCCGCTCATGGCGTGGCACGGCATTTGGCGGTGCGCGGGGTCGAACCGATGTACCAAAAATCGTTGACTGGTATATGGAAGGGAATATCCATATTGACGAGATGATCACCCACACGATGCCGCTGGAGGAGATCAATACCGCATTTGATCTCATGCACGAAGGTAAAAGTATTCGCTCGGTGGTCACGTTCTGATGAGTTCAGAATGCCTGAGTAGTGTCAAAATGTTTGGCGGCGAACAAAATCGCTATCAGCACCACTCCGCGGTACTGGACTGCGATATGGTGTATGCCGTCTACCTCCCGCCACAAGCGGCGGAATATCGGGTACCCGTGGTGTATTACCTATCGGGGCTCACCTGCACAGACGAAAACTTCGTCACGAAAGCAGGTGCCCAGTGCTATGCAGCAGAGCATGGTGTGGCAGTGGTTGCGCCCGACACCAGCCCTCGGGGTGAGGGCGTTGCGGACGATCCAGAAGGCAGCTACGACATGGGTCTTGGGGCGGGGTTTTATCTCAACGCAACACAGGCACCCTGGTCTGCGCATTATCAAATGTATGACTATATCGTCAGCGAATTACCGCAGGTGCTGGCGGAAAACTGCTCACAAATCGATACGGATTGTGCCGCGATCATGGGGCACTCTATGGGAGGACATGGCGCCCTGACGATTGGCCTCAAAAACCCCGAGCGCTATGTGTCGCTGTCTGCGTTTTCACCGATCGTTGCACCCACACAGTGCCCTTGGGGGAAAAAAGCGTTCTCACAGTATTTGGGGCCGAATGAAGCCGATTGGGCGGCCTATGACAGCTGTGCGCTATTAACCGCAGCGACAGAGCACAGGCCCATCCTGATCGATCAAGGCACGGCTGATAATTTCTTAGACGAGCAGCTCAAAACCCCATTGATCACGGCTGCCAGTGAAGCAGCAGATTATCCTGTCCACGTTCGGATGCAGCACGGCTATGATCACAGCTACTACTTCATTGCCTCTTTTATGGCTGACCACCTTCGGTTCCACGCAAAGTATCTCAACGCGCGCTAGGCGCGATGCGCTCGCCTGTCACTTGAGCACAGACTGATCGGGGCGTAGTTGCCGCTAAAGTGGTGACGGCACAGGTCACAGAAATGGGAGGGCGCGTTAAGCGCCACCAAGCGGTCAATGAGGTGACCCCAAGCCCTTACTCAGTAGCGCTGAGTCTGACCTCTACCGCAAGTCACGGCTGATCAAAATCCGTTGGCGATCACTGACGCAAAGCGTGTGCACGACCTAATGCTGCGCAGCGCTGGGCTCCTCTTTCGCGCGTGAATCAATGATTTTCTTCATGAACGTCCACGACGTTTCGTTGCGGCGAGGATCACTTAACGGCGGCGGTGTCGTATATTCTGGATACTGTTGCGCAATTTCAACTTTGATCAAATCCGCCAGCTGGTCGTAGCTCTCAAGCTTTCTGCCCATCGCATTAAAATACAGCATGCCAGCACGGCCATTCATCTCCATCCACGGGAGCCAGGGTGCCAGACGCACCCAGGAGATCACTGGATAGGCGACTGGCTTATCCGCGTCGAGTAGTTCTGCGACATCACCATTGAAGTCGAAAATCTCCGTGGCGTGATAACTGCCGCCCACATACTTCTGGTAGTCACCACCCATCGCATTTTTATAGAACAGGGGGATTTCGTAGTTGATCAGATACTGGCCATTAACGTCACGGTAGGTGAAGGCCTTCTCGGAGCCGTCGGCATTGATACCGAAGCCGGGCCGTTGGTTGACTGGATCGTTCGCAACGTGAATCACCTCATTCGACGCGCCGGTCCAAGGATTGTCAAACGTGCGCAGGATCTCTCCTGTCTGGGGATCCAGATACAGCATGATCTCCCGAGAAACGAGTCGGTAGCCGACGCCCTTGTCAGAGTCCTCAACCTGCCCACACTGGCGGATATTCATTCCCAGCAAACCAAAAATTTTACGATCAGGCTCCCCGGGCACCCGCGAATAGCCGAATCCGGACCATTCAAAAACTTGAGGTGAACTGTCCTCTAAGGAGCACTGTATTTTGCGATTGAGCGCGACAAAGCCGTCCCCAGAGTTAGCATCAATCGTCTCTGCTTGAACGGCGGTTACCATCACCCCACAGAGGATAAAACTAAGACAAGTGGTCAAGCGTGAAAACAGCCACATAGTGTGGTCTCCTGAGTCTGCTAGCGACGGATAGAGCATAGCCCGTTTGAGAAAAGATATAAACATATGTCAATATGCGATTTACTGAATCCACATCGTCTAAGGCGTTAAGACTTTGACCCCAATGCTCACCCGCAGACGCCTACTCGAGGGCTCCGTCGCTGGATTGCTGGCAAGCGCTAGCGGTGGCTGCAACGACAGGGGCTCAGGCCGACGTGTGGTGGTGGTGGGAGCGGGCCTGTCTGGTTTGAATGCAGCCCTTATTCTGGAACGATGGGGCTTTGAGGTCGACGTTGTAGAAGCCAAAACACGGGTCGGTGGGCGGCTCTGGACGCTGGACCACCTGCCAGGCTCCCCCGAAGGCGGGGGCAACGTTATGGGCGCCCAGTACGGTCGCATTTTTCACATGGCCCACCATCTCAACATCGCACTGCGCACGCCACCCCGCACGCTACCCAGCGATTACTTCATTGGAGATCAACGCATCACCCGCGCTAGCTGGGCAAGCGCCGCGGCCAACCCCCTTCCCGAGGCGTGGCGGAGCATCCCCCCGCAGCGCTTGATGGGAAAGCTGAATGATACCAATCCGCTTTTGACCACTCGCGCCTGGCATGACCCCGATCTAATGGCCTCGGATCAATCCGCCGATGTCGGACTCAAGGCACTGGGCTTCCCCAAGGCCGCGATCGAATTGATCGACGCTAACAACAGTTATGGCAATAATCTGCAAGACACCAGTCTCATGGCGCTCTATCGCATTATGGGTGAATTCGGACGCTTGTCGGGCCCCGCATTGGCCGTAAAGGAAGCCGCTCTGGGTAATATGCGGCTGCCCGAAGCCATGGCGGAGCAGCTAACGAGGCCCGTATCTCTGGGGAACCCGGTCGTTTCAATTCAGCATTCATCCTCGCGAGTGCAGGTGGCGCTGGCATCGGGTGAGACGTTGGAAGCGGATGCTGCCATTTTAGCCCTGCCCCTGCCTGCCGTGAGGACAATCGAGGTCAACTTGCCTGCCTCGCAAACCGCCCTGCTGAATCAAATCAACTACCACAAAGTGGTGCAGCTCCACTGTATCGTTGAGGCACCCTTTTGGGAGGCGAGTGGCTGGAGCGGCTCTTGGTGGACCGATAGCCCGCTGGGCAGAATCTTTACCCGACCCATTCCCAATACCCCCCGCTACAACATGACGGTGTGGATTAATGGTGATGACTGTGACCACCTTCATGCGCTGGATGAGGCGACTTGCACCGAGACCATCACCCAAGCGCTTTGGCAACTCGTACCGGAGGCGCGTGACGTTACCTCTGCGGGCCAGTTAGTGAGGTGGAGCATGGACCCTTATGCGGGTGGCGCTTGGGCGCTTTGGCGACCCGGTCAAGCCGGCACAGCTCATGGAGCGATCCGCGCGCCGACCGGACGACTGTTCTTCGCTGGCGAACACACGGCAGAGGCGTATCGCGGAATGGAGGGCGCTATGGAATCAGGGGAGCGTGCTGCGCTGGAAATCATGCGGGTGCTGGCATGAGACTGCGGGTGCTGGCAGTGTTCCTAAGCGCTGTGCAGCTTGGTTTGCTGAGTACCAGTTTACAAGCCGCCCCGCTAACCGGTGAGCAACTGTACGATGTTGCCTGTCGCGCCTGCCATAGCCTAGGAACCGCCCCAGACCACCGCGTAGGGCCACCGCTGGATGGCCTGTTAAATCGGCAGGCTGGGACAGTTGACGGATATCAATTCTCTGAGGCGCTTCGCACTTCAGGATGGGTCTGGCGCCTGCCCACACTGCTTGCCTGGCTGACAGATCCTGATGCTGCCATTCCAAATAATGCGATGAACTACGTGAACCCGCTGACCGCCGAAGAGACCCAGCGACTGAGCGAGTGGCTCCTGCAACAACCGTGAGACTAGCAATCGTCGAGACGATTCTCCCAACCCGCCAACAGTGGCATAGCAGCATTAGGTTCCCGCTCGGCAAGGTCGATGCCGGCCTCGAGCAAGGTAGCCCAGGCGAGGCAAAGATTCGAGGACAGCACCGGTCCGGGCAACACCGCCGACAGCTCGGCAACCAGTCGCAGTGTTGGGAGTCCTGTTCCAGTGATCACATAAACATCTGCCTTTCTGCTGCGCCAGCGAGTCCTGATACGCTCTGCCGCAATCTTGGGCGACAGCCCATAAATCGCGCGCGTATCTCGCTGATTCGGATCGAGCGAAAATCGATCGGCAAGCGCGAAACCTCGCTCCTGCCAGTGCCTTTCGGCGGCTTCCAAAAGCCATTCAGGATAGGGGCAAATCAGCGCGATAGAGCGAGCGCCAATGTGGTTCAGCGCGCGCTCAATGGCTGCTGCCGCGGAGATCACAGGTTGCTGGCGATGAGCGCTCAATTTGGCAAGTCTTTCCTCGACAGAGGCATGACCCAAGAGATAACTCGATCCAGTGCAGGCCAATCCAATTGCCCCCATTGCCAACGAATCAAATCGATCGAGGGTCTGGCCAATATCAGTAAAGTAAGCGCGCAGTCGGTCCTCTGGACGAGGCTCGTTACTGGCCATACGCACCGTCGCGCAGGCGACGCCTCTGGGCAAGAGCGCGCGAAATTCTGTTTCCGCAGTCACGTTAGCCTGTGGCGTGGCGATACCGAGGGTGCCACGCCGACCGTAATACCCCTCGCCCATTTGCAACACCCACTGCCTGTTCATGCACTGCTTCGCAATATAGCATGGCAGTTTCTACCGAAGACCTTACCCAACCTGAACGCTGTGGTAATGATACTCACCCGAGAGTCGCTGCATCATGTCTGATTCACAGGTCACGATTATTGGAGCCGGACCGTCCGGGCTAACGCTCGCCTGGTGGCTGGTTGAGCAAGGGATCAGCGTCACCGTATTGGAGCGCGAAACCGCCATTCCCAAGGATATGCGCGCGTCCACTTTTCATCCCGCTACCCTCGATCTCCTTACCGATTCAGGACTCGCCACTGCGCTCATTGAACGAGGCACAGTAGTGCCCCAGTGGCAATATCTGATTCACCAGAGCGGGGAACGAGCGGTGTTCGATATGAACTGCCTCAGCGAGGTAACCGGCTACCCTTTTCGGCTCCAGTGTGAACAGTTTCAACTGACTGAACTGCTGGCAGAAAAGTTGGCAAAACAGCCTCTCTGTGAACTACGACTGGGCGCCAAGGTAGAATCCGTCGTACCTGAGGCCAATCAGGTGACCGTCCAATACCAGTCCGCCGGAGAAGACAGCGTTACCGTCAGCGACTGGCTGATCGGCGCAGACGGTGCCAGCAGTCAGGTGCGTCGATCACTTGGGCTCGATTTTGACGGTGAAATCTTTCCCAAAACATCCATTACCTTGGTGCTTGGGCATCCGTTTGAAGACGATATCCCCAACCTCTTGGGCGTCAATTATGTGTGGCTGCCTGATCGCCATTACAGCTTGATGCGCCTGCGGGATACCTGGCGATTGACCTATTCTCCAGAACAGGATCAGGATATCGAGACCGCGCTGAGTGACGAGGTAGCGCGAACTCATATTGCCCAAGTCTCCCCAAGGGCCAGCGGTACGAGCATCCTCACTCGAAACTACTACACTTTGCACCAGCGTTGCCTAGCGCGCTTTTGTCACGGACACGTGCTGTTTGTCGGTGACGCCGCGCATCTCAACAGTCCTGCCGGCGGGATGGGGATGAACAGCGGTATCCATGATGCCCGGTCACTGGCCGACCATCTAATTCCCGTCATTCACGGAGAGGACCCTGTGCTACTCGAGCGCTATGATCGACGCCGGCGCACCGTTGCGCGAGAAGAAGTGCAGCGCCTATCGGCGCGCAACTATACGAGACACCGCGAGACCGAAGCGAGTAAACGGCTGTTAATCTGGAAAGAGCTGCAAGAGATCATCAGTGACCCTGTGAAGCATCGCGATTATCTGCTCGATGCGGCTATGATTCGGTCCCGCGAGCGCGAAAGGGCTATTGAATGAGGGGATTAGTATGACCACTGTCGATCAGGCGATCGCTGATCAGGGACTCAGGCTGCCAGAGGTTATCACTGGCTACGTCGGCGGTCAGTCGGTCCCCGTTAAACCGCACGCGAATCAGCACGCCGTGTACTTTCCGGGAACAGGAGAACAGATCGCCTCGCTGCAGGAAGATGATGCGGCGGCCGTAGTGACTGCTGTCGCCTGCGCCCGAACAAGTTTTGAGAGCGGAGAGTGGTCCAACGCCGCCACGGCAGCGCGACAGAGCGTCTTTCGCCGTGCGGCAAATCTGATCCGCGCACACGCCAACGAGCTCGCACTACTTGAGTGTTTATGCGCCGGCCTACCCTCTTCTCATCTGGCGTCGCGTCAGGTGCCCAGAGCGGCCGATAATCTCGATTTTTTCGCTGACTACATTGGTGTAATGGCGGGTGAAACCTTCGAGCAGTTGCCGGGATATCAGACCTTGGTGACGCGCCAGCCCGCTGGCGTGGCAGCCTTGTTCGCCCCGTGGAATGCCCCCCTAGCGCTGGCAAGCATGCAGATTGCCTCTAGCCTTGCCTTCGGTAACACCTGCGTGATCAAACCCTCGGAATACACGCCGCTGTCAGTTTTGCGCATAGCGTCGCTGTTAGAAGAAGCCGGTCTGCCGGCCGGCACGATTAATGTGATCAATGGCAGTGGCGGAGTCACTGGCGCCGCACTGGCTGCCTCTCCTGATATTGATCGGATTGCTTTTACGGGGGGGGGTGCTACCGCAAGACAGGTCATGGCGGCCGCGTGTGAGCACCTCACACCGGTTCATTTTGAGCTGGGCGGTAAGTCGGCCAACATCGTTTTCGATGACGCAAACTTTGAACGGGCAGTCGACGGTTCACTGGTGAATATCTTCAGCAACAGTGGACAGATTTGCATTGCAGGCTCGAGGATTTTGGTACACCGCGGTATCGCTGAACGCTTTATCGACGCGTTTGTGGCGCGAACCCGGTCTCTAACCATCGGCAACCCACTGGATCCGACGACCGAAGTGGGGCCCATGGCGTTTAAAGCACATCAGCAGCGTGTGCTTGATCACATCGCACGCGCCACCAACGAAGGCGCCACATTACTGTGCGGTGGCGAAGCGCCAATGAATATGGGTAGCGGCTATTTCATCGCGCCGACAGTGTTTCGGGTAGAGAGTAATGATTTGGCGCTGTGTCAGGAGGAAGTCTTTGGTCCGGTGGTGAGCATCCAGATCTTTGATAACGATGAGGAAGCGCTGTCGATTGCCAACGACAGCCGCTACGGTCTGGTAGGCTATTGCTGGACGAACAGCCTCGCGCGTACGCAGGCTTTTCAAAGACAGGTTGATGCCGGCACCTTGTGGATTAACACGCCACTAGCGCGCGACCTGCGCGCTCCCTTCGGAGGCTTTAAGGAATCGGGTATTGGCCGGGACGGCCCCAGACAAGCAGCCGATTTTTTTACTGAGGAAAAGGCGACGATTTCAGCACTTGGAAACCCGCCCATTCGAAAACTGGGTCGTCTCAGCGACTGAGTTACCTCGCCGCACAAACTGAGTTACGCGCCATGAGCTCGCAGCCACATTCTGGGTAACGAGACGAGCATAAAAAAACCCGGGCGTTTGCCCGGGTTTTTGGATCGAATCCCGCCTTAAAAATTAAATCGAATCGTGGCGCCAATCTGGCGGCCACGGGGCAAGGTGATGCCGAACCCGCGTGGAGTGATTGATCCGCCACCAATATTGGTGCCCGACCAAGCAAAAAATCCTCCACAATTTGCCGCGGGATTGAAGTTGGGGCTAACAACGGAGCAAGGCGGCCCACCCGCGCTGACATAAGCCCTAGTATCAATGTAGCGCAGGATATCCATCGCAGTGTCATCATCCGTTAGGTTTTTACCCCACACGCTGACTTCCCACCGGTCGGTACGATAGCCTGCCTGAGCACCCACCGTCGTCCGGCTGCCGGTCTCGGCAAAGTTATGCACCTGAGCAAACTTTGAGCCCTCGTGACGGATATCGCCGCCAACAAACCACTCTCCCGCTCCCATCGCAATCCGATACATCGTTCTGAGTGAGGCCTGATGTTTCGGTGATCGCGGTGTCTGATTGCCTTCAACAGAACCATTGGCTTGAATGCAGTCAAAATAATCATCCGCTCGAGGATTACAGCCAATCAGGATCGCCTGGTCGATGTTAATGTATTCATCAATCTCGGCATTGGTGTAAGAGTAGTTAGCCGTCATATCCCAGTTATCGGTAATCATCATGCTGACTTCAGTCTCGAAACCTGTGACGGAGGTCTCGCCAACGTTATCGATGAACGAGGTCAGAGATCCATCAGGTCGCTGGGCGTTGAAGGTCAACTGCTGGTCCGTCCAGTCAATCATGTAAATCGATGAGTTCCAGGTACCCCGCCCGTCTAGAATCCGAGCCTTAACACCGACCTCATAGTTCCAGGCTTCCTCTTCGTCGTAAGCTACTTTGGGAGAATCCGAATCATTGAATCCGCCCGGCTTATTCCCCTTGGCGATGTTGCCGTAGACGGTCAGATCGTCGCTCGCAAGATAGGTCAAGGTGAAGCGTGGGGTGAAACTGTCAAACTCCTCACTGAATGACTCCTCGACCTGCCCGGGCTGAAAGGGATAAAAAATGTCTTCGATTTTGTCCGTCGCCTGCCGCACCTCGACGGTGCCCGTCAACGACTCACTGAAATCGAATTCGACACTGCCGAAGATCGCGACATTTTCCACGGTCCTCTTCTCGGGAAAACTATTGGGCTCTTGCCGACGAACGGCAGGATCCAGCGCGGCCTCGAAAGAGGTCAGCGGATTAATGCGATCATCTACCGTTTGCTCAAACTCTGAGTCATACCAATAAGCACCCACTGACCAGCGTAGTCGTTGATCCGCGGAGGAACTCAATCGCAACTCTTGAGAAAACGTCTCCTGCTCCTCTTCCTGCACTCGCCAGAACTGCCCAGTGGGCGAGTAAAAAGCATTGAAGTAAGAGAACGCGTCATAGCCGCCATAAGAAACGTCGATCTGACGCTCCGTCTCGGTCTCCTGATAACCGGTAATGCTGGAAATCATCCAGCCATTGCCCAATTCCCAATCAAGGTTCAAGGAGGTGCGCATGACGTCACGCTCGATGCCAGGATTAGGGAAAAAATCAGTTCTTAAGGTGACCTCGTCACTCGTTTGCACGGTGCCGCAATAGTAGCCACGAGCAGCAGGTCGGGATGCGTTGGAGTCGAAACAATTATTATAATCCGCACCCTGCAGCCATAGCGCAATGTGGTCGTCATCATCTTCCTGGGTAGTCACCCTGAGCGACGCTTCGAATGCATCATTAGGTGTCCAGAGCAGTTTCCCGGTGAAGGTGGTGGTCTCTTCTCCACCCACTTCGTCGCCCGAGATGGTGTTCTTGTATTCACCACCGTACTCGCTAAAACCGGCTCCAAGATAAAAGTAGAGCGCGTCTTCGACAATTGGGCCACTCACGTAGGCATTGGTATTGATGGTGTCATGCTCTGCTACCGTGACCGTCACCTGACCCTCTAACTCATTAGTTGGGCGGCGGGTCACATAGTTAATGGCACCAGAGAAGGTGGCACGTCCGTAGAGTGCTGCCTGAGGTCCTTTGATGACCTCGACCCGCTCAAGCATTTGCAGCTCGGTCGACGAAATCGTACCCGGCACGTAGACACCATCAATAAAGAAAGACGCGTTGGGCGAACCCAGAATATTGGACATTCCCCGAACAACCGGGCGATCCGAATCCCGACCAAACGAGTTCACAAAGGAAAAGCCGGGGGTGAACCCCGCGATATCCTCTGGGGAGAACATGCGGTAATCCTGCAGTGTAGACGCATTGAAAGCCGTGACAGAGAGTGGCACCTCTTGCAGATTTTCCTCGCGTTTCCTGGCCGTGACAATGACCTCTTCGAGACTCATCTCCTCGTCCTGTGACCATGCCGCAGGCGTGTGAGACGTTGCCGCAATGGACATCGCCGCGGCAAAAGCCAGCGGAGTTTGCATCAGTTTTCGCATAGGTAAGGCTCCCCTGTTGTCGTCCGAATCTTAAAGCTGACCAGTGTAAAAGGCTTCTTGTTATATCTTTATATGTTTTGATAGCCCGTAGCCGCCACTTTGTCAAGCAAACAGGGTGTTTCCGTCGCTAATTTCTGGCTTTTTATGGATTTGAGGGTGCTTCGGGCTCAGGTAGCCTGAATCGCAGCGCCAAAATCACCTTGAGTGTATTGGTGATGGCAGGAATCACGGCCATAGCGAGTGTTATCGCCAACAATGCCGATTCGGGTTGGGTGGCGGTCCGGGGCAAACCGGCCACAAAGCCCATTGACGACAGCAATATCCCCAGCGTTAGCGGCGCAGTGGCAAAAGCTAATTTCTCCACAAAGCTGTAGAGACCGGCATAGAGCCCCTCGCGACGCAACCCGGTTTTCCGGTAGTCATACTCCATCACATCAGGAAGCAGACTCTGGCCCATCAGTAGCATCCCACCATTACTCACCGCCAGAACAAAAGCCCGCAGCATATAGATGGCAACGGGCTCCTCGGGGCCAGACAGCAACCAGGTGAGATTCACACATGCCGCTAGAGCAGCTGACAGTGCTAGCGTGTGGGCTTTGGTGAAGCGCTTGGAAACCAGCATCCAAGGCGTAATTGCCACCAGCGTGCCCACCATATAAGCAAGCCCGTACCAGAGCATGATGGCCTCAGATTGTTGCATGACCTGTCGGACAAAAAAGATATTAGTCGCCACGGTGGCTGAGAGTGCATAAAGACCCAAATATTTGATGCCGAGCAGGATCAAGAATGGTCGGTTGCTAAAGGCGGAGCGAGCCTGCTCCGCGAAAGAGACCCGTGCTCCCGTGCGTTCCGTCGCCGGCGCGTCCCGGGTGGTGGCAAAACAGGCAATGGAGGCGACCAGGATGATTGCCGCGGTGATAAGCGACATCACCGAAAACGCCTCAGTTTCCGGCATGCCCAAGGTATCGCGGGCATAGACCACCAGTCTGGGCGCGAGGGCGATACCGACAAACGTGCCCACCGCAATCCAGGCCACCCGAAAGGACATCAGCTTGGAACGCTCGTAGGGATCCTGCACCATCTCCGCCGGCATCGACATGTAGGGCACGTTGAAGACGGTATAGGCGGTAGCCGCCAACAGCAACATGATCAGTATCCAGACCTGCGTCGGGAAAAAAGTGACGGTGTGGATCGAGAAAAGGCCGATAACACTGAGTGCGGCAAGCACTCCCCCTGCAAGGAGATAGGGCCGGCGACGCCCCCAGCGACTGGAGGTCCGGTCACTGATAATGCCCATCACTGGGTCGGTGATACCGTCGTAGATCTTGGACGCAAACACCAGACCGCCCACGAGCGCTGGGGCGATACCCACTGCACTGATCAGGTAGACCATCAGCATCGCAGTTTGGGTATTGAGCAGACTCGACATCGCCAGCGTGCCGAGGCTCCAGCCAAAATAGAGTCGCGTGGGGCTATGCGAACCGCTCATGACCGAGATGGAGTCTGAGCAATGTGCTCAAGCGGCTCAAGCAAACGCTCAACCCAGTCAGCGCGCTCCAGATCAAACGCCTCAGCAGGGACGAACGCTTCGATCGCTTCCAAGGAGGGGGCTTTCCCCTCCTCACACAGGGCGATTAGCGCATGAAGCTGCTCGCGGGTAGCCGCTAGCTCTTCACCGAGTACCAATACCATCTGGTATAGCGCCTGTATCGCTGGGTCCTGAAAGTAAATCGGTTTGTCTGTCGGTTGGGCCCCTTCTTTCATGGCTTTCGTGCCCCGGCTATGTACCACACCAATGGCCCGTCGACCTGGGGTTGATAGGCCTCAAACACTTCCCCCTCCGGGAATCCAGCCAACACCAGCGCGTCTGCCACGGAAGTCTCAGCAAAAATTTGCCAGAAGGGCTCATCATTATGGGCAACCTGCCAGCTCGACAGCCACTGCTGAAACGGCGGCGTGTCGTCGCGCTGGGTTGGGACGTCCTGATGCACCACCAGACCACCAGGCTTGAGTAGCCTGAAGCTCTCTCGCATCACCTGCTCCAGCGTCTGTTTTGGAATCTCATGCAACAAAATGTTGCTCACCACCAGATCGAAAGACGCATCAGGAAAACCGGTCGCGCTGGCGCAGGCCTGCCTGAAATGGATCGGTAGGTCTAGTGCCTCAGCCCGAGGATGGGCATAGCGCAGCAGACCTGCGCCCAAATCGATGCCATGAATTTCAGCCTCGGGAAATGCCACCGCATAGTTTCCGGTTTGCCCACCGTAACCACATCCAAGGTCAATAACCCGCTCGGGCATGAAGCCAGGAAAGGTCTTGCTTATAAATCGCACTACGGCTTGCCCTTTGCTGTCCTTAGCGCCAGTGCCGGCACCGCGGCTATAGAGCGTTCCACCGGCTTCCTGAAGTGCACCGGCATGCCAGTCACCATCACCACGATCGAGACAGTACCCTCCGGGCTGGCCGTGATAGGCCGTTTCAGCAAAATAACCGGGCATCGCAAGATCCGGAGCCAATTGCAAAGAACCTTTTGCTGCCGACCCCCCGAACGCTTCTGCCTCCGCATTCAGTTGCACCGTCTGGCTTGTCACCATATCGCCCAGTGCACGCCACATTTGTTGCTGAGAACCAATATTGAGGGCACTCCAGGCAGCGAAAGCCGGGTAGTTATGCAACGACCATGATGTCTTACTGTCGCCCGAGTCAGCGCCGTCGCTCGCGCGAGACCGTTCGAACGCGTCTTGCAGCGTTGAACGGGCGAACTGCCCTAACTGGCGCTTGGCGTGAAAAATAAACGACTGCCTGCCGCGGTCGCGGCAGCTTTGTGATGGCGACAGCGCATGAAGGGTCGAGCGATTCATTTCCGCTTTAGGTTTCGTCATCGCATCCGACTCGCTGCGGGTTTAACCCTTAATATCCTGCGTGCGTGCAGGCCGGTCAAGTCCCCCCTGAAGTACTCAGGCCGCCTTGCTATCGGTGACTTGGCTGGTATCCCAGGCGCTGGGCCATTTTTCTCCCACTGCGGCCAGATGCTTAAACAATGCGCGAATACGCGCCGACTGTCGAAGATCTTTATGATGGAGAATCCAAGTGTGTCCCCAATGCGCTGAAGGCACGCCGGGCAAAAGAATCAAATCGGGGTGCTGCGCCGCTAGAAAACAAGGTAACGCCGCCACGCCCAGCTTGTGCGTCACGGCAACCATTCGTGGCGTCAGACCATCGATTAGGTGGCGGCTCTCGAGTCCGAGCGTCTCCGGGGCGGGTAAGTCTCCAAGGGTCAATTGGCTGTGCGATGCTCTAATACACGTTAACTCACGTTGGCCTCTAGCGGCCTCACTGAGCAAGTCCCTATGCACATAATAGCCCAAAGAGATCCGGCCAATCTTGATGCCCACGATATCTTTTGGGGGGCGTTTATCTTTCGGGATCCCGCGAATCGCAATATCGGCTTCACGCCGCGCTAGGTCCACCGGCTGATCACTCACGCTAATGTCGAGTTCGATCCGCGGATAATCCAAAGCAAACTCAGCCACGCTCTCCGATATGTGGGTAACGGGGGCGGCGGGCAACGATAATTTGACGCGTCCATTGAGCTCTGAGTCTTTTCCAGAAACATGTCGCTCTGCTTCAAGCAGCGTTTGTTCCACTGCTTGGGCAGTTGGCAGTAATTGATCACCCAGCGCTGTCGGCGTGTAGCCGTCAGGAGTGCGGTCGAACAACTTCCCGCCAATGTGCTCCTCCAAAGAATCGAGACGGCGCATCACGGTGGTGTTGCTGACACCCATTGTGCTGGCCGCTTTACGTGTTGACCCCTCTCTCGATAGGGCCAGTAACACTTTTAAATCATCCCAATTCATCGCTACATTCCTCAACTTTGGGAGTGTTACCGGCCACATCAATTAAGAAACCAGTACCTCGCCGTTTTTATCTTTCAGTACCACTTGCTGCTCTGTTGCGACGTCGCTTGAGCATTGAAGAGACATGGACGATTGACCCTCTGGGCTCACCTTGAGCTTTAGCGTGGTGACCCCTCGATAAGATTTGGTGCCGTACATCCGCACCCGAGTATTCTCACCATACGCTGCTTTGAGGGCGGCCTTGCAAGTCGCCAATTGTTCACTGGTATCGGCCATAGCCCCGCTAGAAAGTAGTCCGGCGGTGGGCAGAGCAACCAGCAATTTAACCACGGTTTTAATCTTCATAATGAACCTCCAAGTTAGACACAGAAATCAAATTCATGCGCACTATACGAGGATCATTAATGCAACGACTGTGATTTATTTAATCACCGGTGATTCGATTATGCAACACCTCAATTTACCGGCAGGGCTGGCGCTGAGTACACCTCATCAACCTCTATCAAGGCCGAGATCTATCTTCCGTTTCGGCACTTTTTGTTGATCCAAAACCCTCTGACTGAAAACAGATTGGCTTGGCACGTGGTTACCGCCACCACGCGCGCTCACCCCTCAAGCAAAAAGGTCACAGGCCCATCATTGATGAGAGACACCTGCATGTCTGCACCAAATTGTCCGGTTGCAATCGGCGTGCCACTCGCATTGAGCGCTTTGATTAGCGCCTCGTAGCAGTACTCGGCCAGCGCAGGTGGGGCGGCGGTTGAAAAACTGGGTCGATTGCCCCGGCCCGTATCGGCCACGAGCGTGAACTGGGACACCAGCAAAATACTGCCGCCTGTATCCACTACGCTCAAGTTCATTTTACCTTCTGCATCGCCAAAGAGCCGATAACTGAGCAACCGCTGTGCCATTCGCGCGACCTGCTCATCGGTGTCACCCGGCTCAACTCCTATGAACACTAATAAGCCTGGGCCAATCTCACCCACGACGTTATGTTCGACCCTCACCGATGCGCAAGCGACCCGTTGAATCAGACATTTCATTGTTTGAGTGTTAACAACGGGTGCTCAGCCACAATATGCTCGAGCAGGCATCGGCAAGCGCTGGTCACCATCTCCAGCACATGGGTAAAGCCCTCATCACCGCCATAGTAAGGGTCCGGTACCTCAGCACCCCAATCATCGGTCCAATCGAGCAACAGCGATAAACGAGAGAGATAGGCTTCGGGGCAGCTGTTTTGCAACGCACTAAGGTTTTGGCCGTCCATCGCAATCACATAATCGAAGCGCTCAAAATCCTGTTGTTGGACTTGTCTGGCACGCAGATCCGCCATATCAAGCCCCTGTTCAGCGGCCGTCTCGATCGTCCTCCTGTCAGGTTTTTTACCGCTGTGGTAGTCATGGGTTCCCGCAGAATCGATCACAAATTGCTCAGCCAGCCCCCTCTCCCTCACCTGTTCGCGAAAGACCGCTTGGGCAGTCGGTGAGCGACAAATATTGCCCATACAAACAAATAATACCTGCGGCATGAGGACTCCCCTTCTCGTTATCGGCTGATCAGTCGCTCAGTGGCAGCTGTGGTTACCGAGCACCGTTGTCATCGAGCACAGTCGAACGTACCGTTGGTGATTTCAGCAGATGCCACCCCTCATTCAGCCATGCCTCTCCCTTTTGCTGAATCAGTGCGCGTTTACTCTGTTAGGGTCAGCGAAAGCGGTATCGCGAGACCCTCACGTAACGTGCGTATCAAGTGGGTCACCGCCTCCGCAGCGTAGGCTTCTGGCGTGCCGATACCCCACACCGGGCCCGGCCACGCCACATCCGAATGATAACGAGCAATATGATGAAGATGCAGTTGCGGCACTTGATTGCCCAGTGCCGCTATATTGAGTTTGTCCGCTTGATAGTGCGCCTTTAGGAAGCGGCTTAAGAGCATCGACTCACGCCACAGCGCCGCCTGATTCGCCTCACTCAGGTCAAACGGTTCACTAACCGCTGCCACCTCAGGCACCAGAATCAACCAAGGAAATCGCGCATCGTCCATCAAAAGAAGCCGACATAACGGGGTTTTTCCCACGAAGTAGGTGTCAGCCGCTAAGCGCGCATCGAGTTCAAACAGAGAGCAACCCCCTGCTGAGGCGTGCTGCGTTCTGCTTTTCACTCATTGCGCCGCCCCTCACTTTACTCATCACTCCACGCTCGCCCACCCCGCGCAATCCATCGACTGGCGACCACCGAAAACCGCTGTAATTGCAGGATGACTGCGTCATCGAGACGTTGAATCGCCACCGGTCCTTTTTGCTCCAGCACATGCTCTACGACCCCCCTTTCATAACCCGAGCCCGTCCATTCAAAACCGGGATCGCTCACGAAGCGGTCGGGCATGTTTGCTGCGATCACAGCATCGAAGGCCGCGGCTGCCTCGACCGACGCTGCTGTTAATTCACCTACCATGACATCGTAGCTCTGAGGCGTGTCAGCTTGCTGTGCTGACACCGCCAGCAATAGAGGCGCCGACCAATCTCCCGCGACCAAGGCACGAGTCAGTCGACGGTACTGATAAGATTCGATCACACCATGGCGATTGGATACCAGTTGGATGGCCTCGCCTGTCTTCCCACGGGCCACGAGTAACAGGCCGTCAAAGGTACTGACACCGGGCAACGGTACAGTGTGATAAGGCTGTGTCAGGTCACCCACATAGTGCAACCCCCAACCCAAAAATCGCCAACCCCAATAATCATGTCCGGTGCGAAATGCCAGATCCGCCAACTCACCAAATAGCGCAATCCGCCACAGTGGGTAAGTGCGCAACAAATCAGGCTGCGCCATTCGTGTTAGCCAGTCGAGATGATAAAAGCCCATATGAAAAGGCGCTTGTGAGCCGTAGTCGAGATTGTCATTACCAAATGGGGTTTTGCCAAAACCATAGACGGCACCAAACGCGGTACCGTTATCCTCAAATAAACCCACATCCATGCCAAAGTCCGGTTCATCGCTAGCCGTCGCGATGACCTCTGCAATGGTAACCGGGTCGTCCGCCGCGAGTGATCGATAGCGCGTCGCCAACTGTGCATTCCCACCACTGAGAAAGCTCAGAGACTGCCAAGGCATCAGGGTACGACCGGACGCTGATTGCGCTGGCGGTTCGTCGACATAGAGCCGGTAAGGCAGCGTCGGGTTAACGCGAATTGCGGCAAAAAAACGCGCTGGCGTCGGTTCATTAGCGGGGTCCCACTGCAGCGATTGAGGCGTAGGAGGGTAATGCGCAATGGTATTCAATGACCATGTTTCAACCGATTCAAGCGTCTGAGCGATACCGGCTTGTTCAGCGATCAAAAATTGCTCAAGCGGCTCAGCTTTTACGGTTTGCTCCATGAGGTTGGGCTGTGTGCGCAGTAGCGGCCAAACGAGACTGGCGTGATCAGACCAACTCCACGCAGGCAGTGCCGTGACGACACTGACGCAGGCGAATAGTGCTCGGATACTCTTTTTACGGCTGGCTCTTCTCATGGCATCAGGCTGACACGGTTCTCATAGTGGATTCAAGCACCATTAAAATAGCCCTGAAAATAGCTCCGAAAACAGCCCTAAAAACAACCCAATGGCGATGACTCGCTTTACTGTCGTGGGGAGCCGGTCGGCGTGGGGAGCCCGTCGTGTTGTCATCTCAATAAGCTACCTGACGGCGATGACCGCACGATGACCTCGATCAGCCCTCACCAATAGGGACCTTCACGTCTGTTCCCGAGAGCTATCCGAGTCCACTTGGACCCTCCTATTCCGAGCACCACCTTGTTGTATGCGTAATCTCGACACTGATCGATCCTCTGCCAGTGTCCACACGTAATCAGCCTGGTGAGGCAGTGTCGCCAAGGCATGCTCGGTCAGTCGCTGGTAGTGCGAGATGAAATTCACAATCTCGTCTCGACTCATTGTGGGGTCGCGCTCAGCAGGGTGCGCTAATTGATAGCGGGCGGATAATTGCTGCTCTTGCTCCCAACGCCATTCGAGCACGGCCTCAAAATGAGGCGCCTGTAGAAAGAGTAGCGCGTCCAATTCTGCAAATAATGTCGCATAGGGCCCTGATAACTGCGCGTTGATCGACTGCCGCCAGGCTAGGTCAGCATCTTGCTCTCGCTCTAGGTCATTCACGGGCGGCTGTAATCGTGCAGTCGGCTGCGGTGATAACCCCACACACCATCCCTCGAGAAAGATGAGCTCAGCCCCGACATCATTAGTGCGCCAATGTTGTATCGCTGCCCGATCATCCGACGCTTTATCAAATACGGGCAGTGGGACGCCTTCACTGCCCGCGCGCAGTTGCTCGATGGTTTTCAGTAGCAGTGGTACATCGTGAGTTCCGGGCACACCGCGCGTCGTCAGTAGCGGGTGAATATCGACGCCAAGCTGTCGACGTGCGTCTTTCGTGAGATAAAAATCATCGAGCGACAGTGCTACTGCCGAGACACCATGTACTTGACACATGGTCTGCGTCATTAAGGTGGCTAGCGTGCTTTTCCCCGAACCTTGGCAACCGCTGATACCAATAATGGGCGGTGTCGCACAGGTCCGTGACCACGTCGCCAAATGCTGCACGAGCCCTGCGTACCACTGCATATATGACTCAGCAAGGGGTTCGGATAATCCGCTAGCGATGTCAAATGCCTTCACTATGTCTCTAATGCGTAGGCTATTTACCTGATCATTTTGCATAACACTCTTCTCGCGACACTCCCAGCGTATCTCTGCTACTCGGCATGCCTGCAAGAAACGATTTTCAGGTGGTGACGCGCCGGCACACAGCAATACTGAGCATAGGATACTGGCAGAGACTGTTGGCGAATACTGTCAACGAATGCTGCTGTCTTGGCGCAAATGTAACCTCAACTCCCTTTCGGTACACTGAGAAGCGATAACCCAACCGGATCTCACAATGGCGAATGCGGTACTTATGGTATCCCGTTTGCCTACCCTGGCACTTAAGTAGGCATGCCTTCTATGGATCAACCCCTCTCACTTTACCTAGGTAGAACCGCCGCAAAAATCATCGGTGATCAGGGCTGGAAAGGCGCACCCTTCAAAACGCTGATTGGGGCTTCGGGCGGACCCAAGTGGCTGATCCTGTCAGAACTCGACCAAATGCTGGCCAGCGAACTGTTACGCCATCAAAGCCAACCCCTACGACTGCTGGGTTCGTCTATCGGCACCTGGCGCCATGCGTGTTTGAGCCAACCGCAACCCGGCGCTGCGATTCAACGATTGCAAACAGCGTATCTTCAACAGCAATACAGTCGCGCAAAACCCTCACCGGCAGAGGTCAGCCACGTAGCGGAACAGCTGTTACACGAGGCAATCGGACCTCACGGTGCGACCCACATCATTGAACATGACCGGTTTCACAATATCATCATCACGGCGCGAGGCAGAGGTCTTGCTAAGGGACAATCTGGACTGCCCCTCGCCGCGAGCATGGCAGTAGCCAGCGCAGCAAATGCCCTCAGCCGAAAAGCATTGAATGGTTTTTTTCAGCGTATTGCCTTCTGCCACACGGCAATCTCTACCGTGCCCTTCGCACCAGATTTCAATACGCAAACCGTGACCCTATCCAAAGGGAATCTCATCCCCGCACTCAAGGCCAGCGGCGCGATCCCGCTACTCATGCAATGTGAAGCATCGATTCCAGGCGCTACTAGCGGTCCTTTCTGGGATGGCGGGATTATCGATTATCATTTTTCCCTCACCAACTCAGATACCGACGGGCTCATACTGTATCCGCACTTTAGTGATCTAATGATCCCGGGCTGGTTTGATAAAATGCTGCCATGGCGTGCTCAGTTGCGGCCCGCCATCGACAACTTGATACTGATGTGCCCCAGTCGATCATTTCTTGAAACACTGCCGCACCAAAAGATTCCAGACCGATCCGACTTTCGCCGTCTATCACCACATCAGCGAGTCGCGTATTGGCAGACCTGCGTCCATCAGAGTGAGCGCCTTGCAGAGGCACTATATTCGCTCGTCAACGGCGATGACCCTCTCCGCGGCGTAACGATCCTAAACTGAGAAAGCGTATGTAGATCGCGCCACAACGTCGAGACAATCGACCCTCAATGCACCTAATAGAACCCTTTCAATAACGAACCTGCCCGAGCTACGTGCTATGAATTAGGTCGATAATTGCCTGACTGAGCTCATGGTGGCACCGCTCTTGCAGAAAGTGCCCTCCACGCTCGAACACTTGATGATTAAGACCGGCAGCACCCGGCACTTTGGCGAGAAACGGTTTATCCGCCCCGAGGGTAACGGGGTCGTCTGCCGTGAATAAGCACAGAAAGGGCTTCTCGAATTGCTCAAAAAATGCCCAAGCATCTGCCTGTGCACTCAACGAAGGATCGGTAGGTAGGGTGGGCACCTGACTCGGCATCGCTCGGGGGCCAACCTTAAAACGCGCGTCTGGAAACGGTGCCTCGTAGGCATGTCCAAGCGGAGTGAGGGGGCGCAGACGGCGCCCGAAAAACTGATGCCCCAGTAACGGTAGTGCCACTCGCCAGCTGGCGACACGCTCAACCATGCTTTCCATCATAAAGCCGACCGGCAGACTCTCAGTTTCCCAGCAAAACTTTTGCCAATAGGCAAAACCCAAAACAAATGCAAAGGGCGCCGCATCAGGCTGCGCTAACTTGGCGATGGCTCTGGACATCTCGGGTAAGGTCGGGGTCTTTGCCTCGGCTCGAAAAACCGCGACTTGCTGAATAATGTCATCGGGCACCTGTGGCGCATAAGGCAATCCCGTATTACCCACGACAACTCGCGCCATTCGCTCCGGGTAATCGACGACCAAGCGCAGTCCGATCAAGCCGCCCCAATCTTGTCCAAACAGCGTGATATCCGAAAAATCATTGGCCTCGAGCCAGCGACCCATCCAGTCTACTTGGCGCTGGTAGCTGTAATCCTCTCTCGCTGCCGGCTTATCGGACTTGCCGTAGCCGGGTAAATCAGGGGCAATAACCCGCAACCCAGCCTTGACTAATAATGGCACCATTTTTCGATAAAGATAACTCCAACTGGGCTGTCCATGGAGACACAGCACGATCGGTGCATCGCGGTCCCCCTCATCCAAGTGGTGAATGCGAAGCGTGCCACCATCACCCGAGTCGATGTCGGTGTAATGCGGCTCGAAGGGATATTCTGGCAAATCATCAAAACAGGCTTCGGGCGTTCGTAAGATCTGCATACTGTCATCACTCGGCGTTAAGTTGGTGACACATGGTATCAATAATGGCATATCTTATGCCATTATTGATATTGGCCGTTCAGCGCCGCCCTGCAGCGGCCAAAACGAATCCCCTGCTACGTCAGGCGGTGCAGTGAACCGTTGACAACGACGGCCACTGCTAGCACGACCGCCAACTGGTACTGGGGCCATTCAAGAGCGGGGCGTTATTAAAAGTCACCTTCGCTTAACACCGTTACCTGATGCGCGATGCTACCCGCAACGATTTGAAAGGTATCGTGGCCTGATACAACGGCATCGACACCCTCTGTGATGTGCCACGGGAGGTTAATCCTGTCAGATCCCATTGCGTCCATTGAGCCAAAGGTGAGCTCACGGCCCGCTAACCTCGAGGGCACAGAATCGAAGTAATCGGCGATGGCATACCAGCCTTCATGGCACGTGCCGGGGCGTTCCAGTACCGCATTGAGTGTGTAATCAGCCGCCATGGCAACGGGATCACGACGCGCCACTGCCGCCACATGTCGCCTCACCACCGCAGCAGGTGAGCGACCCGAAAAATCCGCTAGCACAGGGCCTACCCGACTTCGCCACTCGCCAAGATCAACGTAATCGCGCACCGAGAGGACCGTCTGAGTCTCTGGGTCTATTGTGAAAATACCGTTGCAGGCAACGCAATGCTCCTCGCCAGCCAGCCAAAAACGGTCCAGCCGCTCGAGCCATCCCATATTGTTCTCGATGGCAACAGAGACCACATCCCATTGCACTTTATCCGACCAACACACGATGTTGGCAAGTAAGGCCATCACTGCTTCCCTGCCTTGCACCGACGCATGCGGCACGTTCTGCCAAGTGGCGCTGGGATGTAACGCGCTTCGTATCGCGCGTAGGTCTCGCGACTCGATGGCTGAGAGCAGTAATTCAATGACGTTTCGAGTGTTGTTTGGCGAGGTCATGGTGGCATCATAACGGGAACACAAGGTGTTGCCTGCACTATTGAACTGCATGCGCCATTTTATGGAACCGCCATCCTTTCAAAAAGGTACCCGTCAAACGCCCTCTCACTGTTGAGACAAGGTAACCTTGTCGACCTATCTCATTATTTTTTTGGAGTGTTGTACAAAATGGCTGATGCAAATACGAAATATGACATTGTGGTCTTCGGCGCCTCCGGATATACCGGACGCCTCGTTGCAGAGTATCTGCAACAAGAATATGCCCATACCGAGCTCAATTGGGCGATGGCTGGGCGGTCCCTCGAAAAATTAGCCTCAGTACGGACAGCACTTGGCATCCCTGACAGTGTCGAACTGGTGAGTGTAGACAGTGACGATGCAACCTCTGTCAGGCAGATGGTGTCGGACTGTAAAGTGGTCATCACTACCGTTGGGCCCTATCAGCTCTACGGAGAGGAGTTGATCAGACAGTGCGCGGAACAGGGCACGGACTACGTTGATCTGTCGGGTGAACCCAGCTGGATGCACGAGACGATTGCTCAGCACTCCGCCGCCGCAAAAGCCTCTGGCGCGCGCATCGTCCATAGCTGTGGGTTTGACTCCATTCCCTTTGATTTGGGTGTGTATTGCCTGCAGCAGCACGCCATCAGTCAGACAGGGAAGCCCATCGCCACGGTCAAGGGTAGAGTCCGAGCAATGAATGGCACTTTCTCCGGTGGAACGATTGCCTCAATGCGCGCCACCATGGCATCGGCACAAGCCAATCCTGGCATTATCAAGGTACTCACCAACCCCTTTGCGTTAACAGAAGGCTTTACCGGCCCAGAGCAGCCCACTGGTGCGGCGCCTCAGTATGACGAGGAGCTCAATAGCTGGAGTGCACCCTTCATCATGGCGGCGATTAACACTAAAAATATCCATCGCTCTAACTTTTTACTAGGTCACCAATATGGCGAGGATTTCCGCTACGACGAGATGTTATTAACCGGTGATGGTGAGCAAGGTAAAGCCGCAGCAGATTACGTTGCAAAAGACGACTCCATCGGTAAAAGCGACTTACAGCCTGGCGAGGGTCCCACACAAGAAGAACGAGAAAACGGCAATTATGATGCCCTCTTCGCCGGCCAAAACTGCGAGGGGGAGTTAATGATCTCGAGCGTGCAGGGCGATCGAGACCCGGGCTATGGGTCTACCTCTAAAATGCTGGCGGAAGCGGCTATTTGCCTGTTGGAAAACCCAGCACTCGCTGCTGGCGGATTGTGGACACCTGCTGCAGCGCTGGGACAAGCGTTGATTGATCGCCTCGAAGCGCACGCGGGTCTGACATTCCAGATCGAAAAAGGATAAAGGGTCTGTTGATGGCGTATCGGCTGCAGGGGTATCGAAAGTGGGCAAGCGGATTAAACACCGGCAACACTCGTTGCTCCCTCGGCCTGTGCCACGCTGGCTCACGCTCGCCTGAGCCTCCCAGTCGATTAGGCACTTAAGGAAACATGAAACCTGAAGCGCTTGCTGAGCATCTCAACCGAGTCCTAGAGGGGTTAGAGATTGACCACGTTGTCGGAACTCGCGTTACCCACCTAACGCGGCTCTCCGGGGGGGCTAATAACGAAACATGGCGCTTCACATGGTATGAGACGCCGCTCATTTTACGACGACGGCCTTTTAACGCCGAATCGGTGGAGGGTCTTGACGGCGATATTCTCGGTCTCTCGTTAGTGGACGAGGCCGCCATCATTCAACTCGCCGCTCAAACCGCAGTGCCCGTCCCTCACATCTACACCGTGCTGGAGGCGTCACACCCTTTGGGAGAGGCTTTTATCATGGCCTTTATTCCGGGTGAGAGTATCCCTCAACAGTGGCTCAACGCAGCTGAATTTGACGCAGCCCGCAACGGGTTGGCCTACGCATGTGGTGAGGCACTCGCACAGACGCATACCGTCGACTGTTCGCAGCTGCCCAACACGATTAAGCCCTCAACGCTCGCGCATCGCTTCAATGGCATACAGCGGCGCTTGCAGATCTTTGGCGATGTGTCTCCGGCCATGCAATTCGGGCTTAACTGGTTGATGGATCACGCTCCGAACGACGCACAATGCGTGTTATTGCACGGTGATTTTCGCACCGGCAATTTATTAGTGAATGAGCAGGGACTCGCCGGTATTCTCGACTGGGAGTTGGCACATCAGGGCCCGCCAGCCGAGGATCTTGGCTACCTTTGCGCCCATGTATGGCGCTTTGGCAACATCGAAAAACCAGTGGGTGGATTTGGCGAATACGCTGATTTACTCGCCGGCTATCGATCGATCGCTGGATGGGCGCCGGATCTAGAGAGCCTGAGATACTGGGAGATATTTGCCGCACTGAACTGGGGCCTGGTGTGTCAGACCATGGGCGCACTCTGGCACAGCGGTAGCGGTGATATCGAACGCGCGGCGATCGCTAGACGACGATCGGAAGCCGAATTAGATCTCATTTACTTAATCGACACCTGGGAGACTTTGTGACCGAACTTGACGAATCAATCACCGCTACCCACGTCACCTCCCAGGAATTACTGCAGGCCGTGAAAGGATTTCTCGCTGAGACCGTCACTCCCGCGCTCAACGACCGGGATCAATTCAACGCGAGGGTGGCCGCTAACGTGATCGGCATTGTTCAGCGGGAGCAGGCATTAGGCCCAAGGTTGTCGGCATTGGATCACGCCGCGTTCAGTAAATGGATACCCGATGGAGCACCCGATGACGATGTTGTGCCGCAAATATCGCAAGCCCTCGCCAAACGACGGATTAAGCCGGATGCGGCGTTTTTGGATTACCTCAAACAGCGACAGCTTTTGCTCAGCGCCATTAACAACCCACGGTATGCTAATCGGGTCGTAGCAGCTGAAAAATGGCGCTATCTGACCACTGATATCGATCCAGTAGCAGACACACGGTAACGACGTGGTTGCGGTTCCGCTAACGGCTCAACGTCACTCGGAGACCATTTACCTATGACGCATCAGTTTTTATTTGAGATTCCTGAATCGATCGAGGAGTACTTGAGCGTGCTCGACGCCTTTATCGAGCGCGAGATTACGCCGCTTGAGAATCAAGACGACAATATTCGCTTTTTCGATCATCGCCGCGAACACGCCCGCACCGACTGGGATCGCGATGGCTTACCCAGCGAAGACTGGGAAGCACTGCTCACAGAGATGCGTCGCCGCGCGGATGCTGCCGGCCACTTCCGCTACGCCTTACCTGAAACCTATGGGGGCCAAAATGGCACCAACTTGGCCATGGCACGGATCCGTGAGCATCTAGCGGGAAAGGGCTTGGGGCTCCACAACGATCTACAAAATGAGAACTCGATCGTCGGTAATTTGATGACGCCGATGGTGCTGCACGACTTTGGGACGCCCGAACAGCAAGCCCGATGGATGGAACCGATGTTAACGGGCGCATTGGGATGGTGTTTCGGTCTCACTGAGTCAGCTCATGGGTCAGATGCCACGTGGATGGAGACTCGCGCTGAGCGAGCCATTCACAATGGTGTCAGTGGATGGCGTATTACTGGCGAGAAAATGTGGACGACGGGGTTACACAAAGCGAGTCACGTTCTGGTCTTCGCACGGCACTCTGGACATCAAGGCAGCGCTTCGGGTATTGGCTGCTTTGTAGTGCCCACTGATGCAGCAGGTTTTGAAGTGGGGGAGTACCTGTGGACTTTTAATATGCCAACAGACCATCCCTACTGCACCCTCAATGAGGTGTTTATTGCCGACTCAGCAGTCCTCGGTGAGCTCGATCAAGGGCTCAAAGTGGCCATGCACTTTGTCCATGAAAGTCGTATCCGACAGGCCGCATCTTCGCTCGGTGCCGCGCAATACTGCCTTAATGAAACCTTCGCTTATACGCGCGAAAGAGCGCCCTTTGGAAAGCCCCTCGCGGTGAATCAAGGTATTCAGTTTCCACTGGTCGAACTACAGACAGAGGCGGAAATGCTGAGGCTCTTGATCTACAAGACGGCGGCACAAATGGACCAGATGGAAAAAGTCGATGTGGCAAAACGGCTAACCGACAAAGTGTCGATGTGTAATTACCGAGCGAATCGACTGGTGTGCAACGCCGCCGATACGGCCATGCAGTTTCATGGTGGATTAGGCTACTCGCGTCACAAACCCTTCGAGCACATTTATCGACATCACCGTCGCTATCGCATTACAGAGGGGGCTGAGGAGATACAACTGCGAAAAATTGCGGGCGTACTCTATGGCTATGTCCCGTAATCTGGAGCAGTCAATAAGCGCTATTAGTACTGGCAGAGAAAGGACCTGATGACAGTAGCTGGCCTCAAGTCGTCGCCATACTAGGCGTGTGAAGACAGTAGACTAGGCGTGTGAAGACAGCAGATTCAGTCTGGTAAACGCTACTGCAACGCCAGCATTGCCTATGCGCGGATTTACTCGTGGTTCAGCCTCTGTAGTGCGCTTCTCAGCGTAGCCACGAGTAGGGTTTCATAGTAGCCGGATATCTGCTCTTCGGCGCCATCGAGAAATGCCACCATGCGCTGCAGATCTAGGGCGATACCGCATGAGGACCATCGCCCACTGGTTGCACCTTCTACATAGCCAATACGCGCTGCTTTGAGGCCTGCCATTGCTGCCTGTCGCATCCAGGAAGGTGCTTCACAAACCCGACCTTCGCTTGTCAGCATTAATCCGTATACGAACATGGCCTGTGTATAGCCTGCGCGCGCCGATTGCTCGAGGTACCGCATACCTTCCTCATTAGCGGTGTTATGACGCTCGGCGTCGTAAACGATCGCACGGGCCAATTGGTACTGTAGCCGCGGGCTCTCTGCATTGGTCAATAAAGCCTGTCTGCAGGCTGCAATAGCCCGCTCGGTATTTACGTCAGACGAGGACACACCGGGACCAACACGGTGAGGGTCGGAGGGATGAGCCGCCTCCCAATCACAACTAGTGATGGGCTGTGACCATCCCGCCAGCGGGAGCAGCAATGCGATCAGCAGGATTAGTCCTATCGAGGACAGCAACCCACTATCCGGGGCGAGACAAACTCGCACCTCAAATACCCGAATCTTCCGCAATACGAATAATGGGTGGCTCAGCCAGCATCGCAACCAGCTCGTCAAGGACGCCCGTTTCGGTGCGCCAGCTGAGGTAACGCTGATAGTGTTCGGCACTCTCCCAATACTCGATGAACAGTATCTTCGCGCCCTCATCCTCCAGGTAGACGCGCAAATCCTGACATCCGTCAAAGGCCCGCGTGTCCGGCAATATTGTGGTCAGAAAGTCGAGAACCGGCTGATATCCAGCCTCTCCCGTTTTTAAATCAACGCAAACCATCGTCATACTGAGTGCTCCTGTGCTGGATCAGAAAAAAGCTGAATCATCGCGGGCTCTGCGGTCTGTATCAACAGGGCACGCTTACGAAGAAAACGAGTCAGTCCGGCCGCCCCCATTCGGGAACCGCCCATTCCCGAGTAACGGAAACTATTTTTTTCAACATCGTTCACAATGCCGGTTAGTGACGCGTCGTTGATACTGACCGCGCCCACTTGCAAGCGTTCAGCGACGCCCAGTGCCCGCGCGACATCGGCGGAGAAGACCGCCGCCGACAGCCCAAAAGTCGAGTCATTCGCCAGTGCAACCGCCTCTTCGACATCCGTAAACGTTGCGATCGGAATAACAGGCCCAAAGGTCTCCTCCTGCATGACCAACATATCGTGATCAACGTTGATCAGCACAGTCGGCGGGTACCAGGTACCCCCAGCATGCACCGGCTCTCCGCCCAACAAGCAACGCGCCCCCTTCTTAAGCGCGTCGTCTATTTGCGCCTGTATCGTCTCAACTTGTCTCGCAAAGATCAGTGGTGCAATGTCACCCGAACCATCCTCAGTGCACGTTAACGATAACGCCTGACACTGACTGACCACCTCCTCGATAAACGCCTCCGCCACATCCTCATGGCAATAGATGCGCTCTAATGACTGGCAGGCCTGGCCCGTCATACCAATGGCGCTGCGCACGACTGCGCGGACAGCAAGCGGCAAATCGGCATCTGGTAAGATCAACGCAGGATCTTTACCCCCTAATTCTAAAAAGGCCGGAATAAAATTGGCCGCCGCTCGCTGGCTGACATCGCGGCCCGTCTTCACGCTCCCCGTGAAGCAGACTGCGTCAACCTGATCGATCATCGCTTTGCCGGTGTCGGGACCCCCTGTGATGATGTGTAAAACACTTGCCAGCTCGGGCACCGTATCGAGTGCGCGCTGCAGCGGCTCAATAAATCGAGGCGTCACCTCTGAGGGTTTCAGTAGCACAGAGCAGCCTGCAGACAAGGCCGCAAGACTATCGATCATCGCCAATAGCAAAGGCACATTCCACGGGCTGATCACCGCGACGACTTGATAGGGGATCAATCGGTGTTGATAGTGCACGGCAGGGACTTGCCCGGATTGTCCAGCGCCCGCTAGTTGCTCAATAATCGGCGGCGCTCGCTCAGCCCACAGGCGGATGAGCTCCACTGATTTTATTGCTTCAAATTGCGCAAAGGTAGAACGACCTGTATCGATCGCAAGCGCGGCTGCCAGTGGTTCAACCTCCGCCATCACCGCCTCTGCAAAACGGTTGAGGCACTGCGATCGAGTGGTCGCGCCCATCGCCAACCAGTCAGTTTGTGCCACACGCAGCGCCTCGACTATTGGCGTGATCGCAGCGGCTGAAACGACTGGCATCTCGTAATCACACTCACCTGTCCTCGGATTACGAACAGGGAGAGACGGTGCCGCAGTCATTAAGGTGCCTCCCCCAGAGTCGCGGTATCAAAATGCTTCGGTAGTCCAGCAGAAGCCGTGAAGCCATACCACTCTTCTTCAGGCAGTAATGTGGCGACTTGGTGGCGGACGGCCAATAACGCTTCCAGATCAATCCCGGTCGCGTAACCCATCGATTCCAACATAAAGACAAGATCTTCCGTCACAATATTGCCGCTCGCTCCCGGTGCAAAGGGACATCCGCCCAGACCGCCCAAGGAACTGTCGAGCGTGGTAATGCCCAACTCAATCGCTCGCAATGCATTCGCCAGCCCCTGACCTCGGGTGTTGTGAAGATGTACCCCCGTGAGTCGAGCCTCACCACACCGCTGCCAAATGCCCGTTACCAATCTTTCCAGATGGGCGGGGTTACCCATTCCGGTGGTATCCGATAGACCCACCTCGGCGACACCCAGATCCAGCACTCGCGCAGCCATCTCGATCACGAAAGCCTCTTCGACTACGCCTTCAATGGTGCAGCCAAACGCGGTCGATAATCCCACCTCGAAATAAGGACGCTCTCCGAGCGGCAGTTGATCTACCAGTTTTTGGCAGGCACTAATCTCCTCTAACATTTGCTTGTGATCACGACGCACGTTTTTCTGGCTATGCGTCTCACTGAGTGACAGCGGGATAGAAATCTTATGTGCCCCCGCCTCGATTGCGGCCTCACAACCCCGAACATTAGGTACCAGTACCGCCACGACAAGGTCTTCAAATCGCCGGGCATCCCGCACGATAACTGCGGTATCCGCCATTTGCGGCAAGATCTTTGGCGATACAAAGGAGCCGACTTCAATTTCTCGAACACCCGCGCGGTACTCGGCCTCTATCCAGATCATTTTGTCCGCTGTCGGCAATACCGTCTCAACACTTTGCAGCCCATCTCGCGGGCCCACCTCGCTGATTGTGATGGGATTCATCACTGATTATTTTCCTCAGCTATCGACATGAACCACCACCTTACCGGTATTGCCTCCTCGCATGAGGCGACAAAATGCGTCAGGTGCAGACGCCAACCCTTCGTGCATTTCTTCATTCGCGACCAAGTCACCCGCCTCAGCAAGGGGGATAAACTCCTGCTCGAAGGCAGCGCGTTGCGGTTCATAGTCATACACCACCAATCCACTGACAGTGGCTCGCTTGGTAATCCAGAGTCCGGGATGCGGCCCCGTCGTTTTATGATCACCGTTATAGTCTTTAATTAATCCACAGAGTACGACTCTTCCGCCGATTGCGAGTTGCTGTGCAACCGTCGTGAGCGTCGGGTCACCCACCAAATCAAAATAAACAGAGACACCTTGTGGCGCGACGTCCGCCAATGCCTCAGCCAGGTCTTGATCGACACGGTCAATGCAATGGTCATACCCCAATGTCTCCAGGGCGATCCGACGCTTCTCAGCTCCGCTTGTGACAGCAATCGTTGTCGCCCCCGCTCGCCGAGCTAATTGCGCTGCCATGGCGCCCACACCACCTACCGCAGCAGGAATGACCACCACATCACCTGCGCGGACATTAGCAATGGACACCATGCCCGCCCACGCGGTCAATCCAGGCATACCCAATATCGACAAGGTCAGTGACGGGCGGCTCAGCGCTTGGGGTACCTGTGACAATCCCTCCGCTGGCTGATCGCAGAACTGTTGCCAACCGCTATGGCAACGCACCAGCATTCCCACTGGCCATGCCGGGTCATCGCTCTCGATAATTCTGGCAACCACCTCGCCCGGCACAATATCGCCCGTATTGATGCCATGCCCCAGGTGATTGCCGGCAATGACCGAGCGAATATAAGGATCGAGCGATAAAAACAGGGTTTGACAGCGAATCATTCCGGCAGCTCGCGGTCCGAGTTGTCGTACTTCGAAGGCAAAGTCATCCGGATTAGGCAACCCATCAGGACGTTGCGCTAGAATGATTCCTTGATTGTCTCGATTTTCTGTCATCTGGTCACCTAAGCACCTTGGCAGCTAAAACAGCTTAATGATATAACATCATAACAAATCATCTGGGGATGCAGTAATGACGGGGGGCGAGGAGACGCATGCACAGTGCGCTCCACTGAAAGGTATCAAAGTCATCGAATTCACCCACATGGTCATGGGACCCACCGCGGGTGTGATTCTGGGCGACTTAGGGGCAGATGTCATTAAAGTCGAACCGCTCAACGGCGACAACACCCGTCGTCTGCAAGGCTCAGGAGCCGGTTATTTTCCCATGTATAACCGCAACAAACGCTCTATCGCCCTCGATCTCAAAAATCCGGAAGGTCGCAAAGTGGCACTTGACCTTATTCATTCGGCGGACATTGTGCTGGAAAACTTTCGGCCGGGCACCATGGCCAATCTGGGATTGGACTACGACACCCTCGAACCCAGCCATCCTGCATTGATCTACTGTTCTCTCAAAGGCTTTCTGTCTGGTCCCTATGAGCACCGCGTTGCCCTTGATGAGGTGACCCAAATGATGGGCGGACTGGCCTACATGACGGGTCTTCCTGATCAGCCGATGCGGGCAGGCTCTTCTGTCATTGATATTACCGGCGGGATGTTCGGTGTCATCGCGATTCTCTCTGCACTCCACCAGCGACAAGCCTCTGGTAAAGGGGTACATGTGACCAGCGCGCTGTTTGAAACCACCGCTTTTTTAGTTGGCCAGCATATGGCGCAGCAGGCAGTCAGTGGGGAGGCCCCGCCACCGATGTCAGTACGTCAATCGGCATGGGCTATTTATGACATTTTCGATTTAACGTCGGGAGAGCGGATTTTTGTCGGCATCGTCAGCGATACCCTGTGGCAACGGTTCTGTGCTGAGTTCGCGTTAACGGATTGGGCCAGCGACAAAGACCTAGCCACCAATGCGGGCCGCGTGGCAGCGAGAGAAACGCTATTGGCCCATATCCGCACTTTATTTGCGCCAATGAATTTGGCTGACCTCAGCGAACGGCTAGATCGCGCTGGACTGCCCTTCTCACCGATCAATCGCCCCGGCGATTTATTTGACGATCCCCATTTGAGCGCGTCGGATGGCTTAGTGCCCGTTCATCTCACCGAGGGTCTCCGCGCAGGGGAAGCAACCCAATTACCGCGTTTGCCCATTGAGTTTGGTCAGACCAAATCTCCCCTGCACCGCGACATCCCCGCGACCGGCGAACATAACCATGAGGTGCTGCAAGAGCTGGGGCTTGATGTCGATCAGATTGCCGCCTTAATCGAGAGAGGCATACTAAACGCTTAGTGCGGGTCCACTAGGTAAGCCCAGGGGCGACGCAGCTGGTCACGATGTTCAAAATCCTCAATGTGATTCAGTGACTGTTCAGTCAGTCCAATCTCGTCGAGACCCTCGATGAGCATCGCGCGCGCTATCGGATCGATCTGAAAGACCTCTTTCTCGCGGCCCGCCCCACTCAAAATCGTGCAGGCTTGGAGATCCACCGTTAACGGGTTTACCTGAGGATCAGCGCTAACCCAATGAGCCAGCCATTCAATTCGATCGCGCGTTAGCTCGATTGTCAGCAGCCCATTGCGCAACGCATTATTACGGAAGATCGTCGCGAAAGAGGGCGCGATGACGACCTTAACGCCCCACTCCATCATGGCCCATACGGCATGTTCTCGAGAGGAGCCACAGCCAAAATTGAGACCTGCCAACATAATGGAAGCACCCGCATAGCACGCTTGATTGAGCACAAAATCGGGGTGCGCCACCCGCGCATCCACATCGGTGTAACGCCACGGTGCAAACAATCCGTCGGCAAGGCCAGAGCGCGAAACCGTCCGCATCTCCCGCGAGGGAATAATCGTGTCGGTATCAATGTTATCCCGTAGAAGCGGTGCGGCAATACCCTGATGCAACGTGAAAGGTGTCATGGCGTCATATCGGCTAACAAGTGCCCGGCACAAGCGCTCGCTACAACGCTCAGCGGACTGCCAAGATGCGTTCTGACACCCAGACCCTGACGTCCCTGAAAATTGCGATTGGTGGTGGAAGCGACCCGCACACCCTCCCCAAGGCTCTCCCCCCCGGCAAAGAAACACATCGAGCAACCGGGCTCTCTCCATTCAAACCCAGCTTGACGAAAAACGGCGTCAATGCCTTCCGCTTCCGCGGCTCGCTTGACGCGACCACTGCCGGGCACGCACAGGGCCTTTACGCCTTTTGCAACACGGTGCCCCGTCTGCGTCAGATAGCTCGCCGCATCGCGTAAGTCTGATAAGCGGCTATTCGTGCACGAGCCAATAAAAGCAGCGTCGAGCGGATAGTCCGATAAGCGGTGCCCCGCCGTCACGCCCATGTACGCCTGCGCCTGCTGCCAAGATGCTGCCGTTGCCTCGTCTGGCGCCTCTCCCGCACCGGGAATTTCCTCATCCCAGTCAATACAGTGTTGCGGACTGGTTCCCCATGTTAGCTGTGGTTTCAAGGAACCAATATCAATGCGGTGCTCGCTATCGAATTGGGCATCTGCATCACTTTGCAAGGTCTGCCAATGACGGATAGCCGCCTCCCATGCGGCGCCTCGAGGGGCGAACGGACGCCCCTGACAATAATCGATGACCTGCTCATCGGGGGCAATCAGCCCGGTAAACGCAGAGAGTTCTGTCGCCATATTGCAAAGGGTGAGCCGTGACTCAACTGGCAGCGCCACAATAGCCGGACCCGCAAATTCGATGGCGTATCCTGCGCCCCCCGACGCGGACAACGACCGAATCGTATAAAGAATAAGGTCTTTGGCGGTGACATGCTCAGCCATACTGCCGATAAACTGCACTCGCATCGTTTGCGGTCGAGTTACCCTAAGCGTACTGGTTGCCAGGGCATGCTCTGCCTCGGTTGATCCCACCCCCCACGCCAACACACCCAAGCCACCCAAGGTGCAGGTATGGCTATCAGGGCAAATTAATGACAAGCCGGGTAATGCAATACCTAATTCTGGAGAGATCACGTGCACGATGCCCTGATCGGGATCCTGAATATCGAATAATTGAATACCTGTCTCACGCGCAGCGCTTCGGGTGGCAACAATAAAATCGCGCCCGCTGGGCATCAGTGTGTCGTCACTCCGCCCAGGGATCGTATCCACAATATGATCCATCGTGCAAAAAGCATGCTGCCGGCGTCGCACAGGACGGCCATGCTCAAGCAAACTATTCAGTGCTACGCTGCCCGTTCGTTCATGAAGAAAAATGCGATCGACGTACAGGAGGGACTGACGCTCGGAGAGCGTCTCCACCTCATGCTCCTGCCAGAGCTTATCAAACAGCGTCATTGCCACGATAAACCGATCACTCTCCGTAAAAAGGCGTGCTTATTTTTATCGACCAGCACGCGGATTCAGACAACATAGACCTAGTTACCCGACTGAGGCAATACGGGCTGACTCCATAAAAGCTCTAACGGTGTTCCGGACGGCAGCGTCACAATACCCCCGCGGGAGGCATCATCTGCACTTGGATAAGCGAGGGTCCAAGGCAACGCTTGTTTCATTCCTGCTGGATCCACGCTCAAACTCACCAAGATCACACCCCCTCGGGCACCCAGCGCCGCTGGCACCGGCGTTGCCGCTTTGGGATATTGATCAATTTCGATACCGTAACCATCAGACATCGATATGAGCGCCAACGGGTGTTGAGTTGTAGTCGATATTCCGTAAGCGTCGGACAACACGCCGATACGATAGGGGATAGGACCCACCACCGGATTATCAAAGTGTTGCCTAAAAAAGGCGATACTCGCTTCAATATCGTGACTGCCCATGACCATGATAAAACTGTGGCCGACGGGTTCAGGGCTCGGTTGAGGCACTAAAAAGGATAAAGCGGGGTCTACCATATGGGTAAGATAGAAAAGCTCCTGGCTGGGACCATAAACCTGCATGGCGAGAATGTTTTTCTGCTCGGTGAGAAAATCAGGGCCCAGCAAATGCGTAAATGCAGACCCAGACAAATTACTTCTGAGCTGCTCCGGGTCCTTCACCAATAGCTCAATGGCGCTCCACCCCAAGCGGCGCATGGGTTGATATCCTTGATCGGCTCCTTCGATGATACGAATCCCAACCTGTGGGCCCGACTTAGGTACCAAGGTGACATAAGACCGGTTTGCCAATCTTGGTCGTTTAATCGCCGCCGCAAGCTCAGCGGAGACCACCCCACGATCAGCCGTCTGGTAGCCCAAATAATCTTCATACGCTTCTTGTGTAGCAGGCACATTTTGGACAAGCACCCAAACCATCAAAATGGACTTCAACATCGTAGCGACCTCATGCGGTGTGTTGGTACACGTCGAGCCTGCCGCCATCAGGCGCGGCAACGGCAAAGCTGAGTGTGCTCAGCACACCGGGCAGTGCACGCTGGGCGAGCGGATGAATGATTCGGCTAGACCACTCACTCTCCACCAACCCCTGATAACAGGACTCCACATCATCAATAGGGAGACAGAGCGATCGTAAGCCTCGCCCACCACCAGGTGGCACATTAAGCTGCGGAAGCGGATGGTGAAGGACTTCGACAAGCTCAAGAGAACCCTCCATACGACCCTCTGGATGCAAAATGGCGAGATGAACGTCACCGGTGTTCTCGGGATGATGCTCCAATTGCAACACCTTTGGCCCCGCACCGGGGAGCGGGCCTTGATGATGAATAAACCGCTCAAAACCCAGATAATTAAAAAAGGCAATCGTCTGATCGACATTGCGCACCATCTGCGTCGCATTAAAGACATCACTCATCCGATCGAAGGTGACGGTTGGTAACGGCGGTTGCAGCCGCTCCATAACCGCCAACACAATGCCATCGTCTTGAATATAGAGCCCCTCTTTGGTCTCAATATCTCCGAATCGCCACGCCACGGGGTCAACTAGAGGCTGCCATCCATGGGATTGCAAAAAGTCGTGGGACCAATCGCTATCGACTGTCCGCATATTGATGTCAAAGAGTCCTCCGGGGGTTGTGACGGCGCACTCTTTAGGGCGCAATACGGGCACCTTCTGGGGTGTCGGCAACAGCAAGACCTCACACGCGTTCGAGGGCGGTATCCAGCGCATAGCCGGCGTCTCACCTTGCTCAACACCCCAAAATGCCGCCGCTTCTGGCATTTCATCGACCGTCAGCGAGCGCCAACCCAGTGCCGCAAAAAACGCACCCAACACTGGCGTCTGGGCGGTGGTGATCACCACGTGCGAAAATCCCTGCGGTCGCATACGGATACCTTCGAGCTCAGCCTAGCCGCATCATACCGTGATCCTGATAGGGAGTTGATATCTCTTTAACGCCGTACCGGCACCGCCGCTCCCTAGTGCCCTAAGTCCGAGAATATGCTATCTATTAAGCGGCAATGCCGTAAGGCGCGCTAATGACTACCACGTCTGCTACTCTTTTGGTTGAGCAAAAAGGATTTGATTCGGAGACACAACATGAACGCAGTGGTATCGAGTATCGAACAATTACTGCCCGCGGAAATCATTCAGACGGATCCAGAACAAATCGCCCTCTACTCGCAAGATGTCTTTTCGTTAGGCCCACCGGTCTGCGCCGTTGTCACGCCGCGCAGCATTGAAGAAGTGCAAGCGCTGGTGCGTGCGTGCCGAGAACGAGGCACGCCCATCGTGACGCGAGGTGGTGGAATGAGCTATACCAGTGGTTATCTCGCCACCGCTCCAGACAGTCTATTGGTGGACATCACCAACCTGAACGCCATTATCGAGATCAATTTGGAGGATCGTTACGTCACTGTCGAAACTGGCTGCAGCTGGCAAGCGCTTTATGAGCAACTGGCCCCCTTGGGTGTCCGCACGCCCTACTGGGGAACGCTTTCAGGGCGTTTCGCGACGGTAGGCGGTGGACTGTCCCAGAACAGTATTTTTTGGGGAAGCGGGCAACACGGCACAGCCGCTGACAATGTGCTGTCCCTCAGCGTTGTCACCGGGAAGGGGGAATTAATCGAAACTGGCTCAGCAAGCCAACGTCACGCCGCGCCCTTTACCCGGCATTTCGGTCCTGATCTTACGGGGCTATTCGCCAGTGATTGTGGCGCACTGGGTATCAAGGTGAGAGCCACACTCCCCCTCGTTCCGCTGGCAGGTTCAAAAAGCTACACCAGCTTTGCTTTTGGGACATCCGGACCCATGTTACGCGCGATGGCACAGATTTCGCGGGAGTCTTTGACCACTGAGTGCTTTGGCTTCGACCCCTACCTACAAAAGCAGCGTATGAAGCGAGCGAGTCTCACCGCCGACGCGCAACAGCTCTCTGGCGTCGTCAAAGCGGAGTCCAGTCTGGTTGGCAAGCTCAAACAAAGCGCGAAGATTGCATTATCGGGTCGGCGTTTTATGGATGACGTTGAGTGGGCTATGTTTACTATCAGTGAAGGCCGCACCGACGAAGAAACCGCCTTTCAGGCCGAACGTATTCGCGCCATTTGTTCTGCAGAAGGGGGAACTGAGCTTCCCGATAGCATTCCGCGCATCCTTGCCGCCAATCCTTTTGGGCCAGTCAATAATATGGTCGGAGCGGAGGGTGAGCGATGGTTGCCCGTGCACGGACTGGTCCCGCACTCTCGCGGCGAAGCAGTATTGGCCGCCATTGAGTCGGTCTATGCTGACCACCAAGCACTATTAGCGCAGTTTACTATCGAGACGGGTTACCTCATTGCGGTAGTGAGCGAACAAATTACGGTTTTAGAGCCGGTCTTTTTTTGGCCCGATGCACTGAATGCACTGCATAAGCATTCCCTTGAATCAGATCATTTGGCACGACTCCATCAGTTTGATGCGGTCCCCAATGCGTGGGAAGCGGTTCAAAAAATAAAAAGTGAAGTGATCGATGTGCTGTCCCGTGAAGGTGCCAGTCACTTACAGCTGGGCAAGGCCTACCATTATCAAGACGCGCTGAAGCCCGCTGCACGCGATTTAATCCTAGGGATCAAGTCTTCGCTGGATCCAGAGGGCATCATGAACCCTGGCGTGCTGGGTTTGTCCTGACAATCGCGTCACCCTGCTCGAGCACCTCGTCGAATGAGCGCAGCTGCGACACCGGACAGCACGCCCTAGAGGGCGTGCTATATTGTGTCGCACCATCATAACGATCGAGGTGTGACGCGATGACCGCCTACATCATTGTTGAAGCCGTAATCCATGACCCCGAAAAATTTGCTGCCTACGCACGTTTAGTACCCGGCATTGTGGCTGAACAGGGCGGCGAGTATTTAGTCCTGGGTGGACAACAGGAGGCCCTTGAAGGGGACTGGGGCGCGACGCGTCTGGTCATGCATCGCTGGCCCTCTGCCGAGCAGGCTAGCGCGTTTTGGCATAGCGATGCCTATGCTGCCGCCAAACCACTCCGAGAAGGCACGGGCGAATTTCGCGTCATGTTGGTCGAGGGATTGCAACAAACACCTTTGGAGTAATGTAGCGTGACACCCTATTCTGCCCTGGCATTACAGATGGATTGTACGGCGATTAACGCACTCCCCGATCGGGCGTCCGTCGACAATGCCATGTCAACAACGTTGGACCACGTAGACGAACTGATCGCGGGCAGCAAAGCGTTTATTGGCACCTTCAGTGGCGATACGCTGAAGCTAGTGGTGCTTCCCGAGTACTTCCTGACCAGCTTTCCGATGGGTGAGAGTATCGCTGATTGGCGCACTAAGGCTTGTATCGAAATAGATGGCGCTGAATACCAACGCATGGGCGAGATTGCCAAAAAGCGTGGGGTCTATCTGTCGGGCAACGCGTATGAACTTGACCCTCACTTTCCTGACCTTTACTTCCAAACCAGTTTTATCATTGACGACGCGGGTGAGGTCATTCTTCGCTATCGCCGTCTCATATCGATGTTTGCACCCACTCCCCACGATGTTCTCTCGCAGTACATCGACGTTTATGGCGCCGACGCGCTCTTCCCCGTTGTTGAAACGCCCTTGGGTCGGCTGGCCTGTGTGGCATCAGAAGAAATACTCTACCCCGAAGTCACGCGGGCATTGGCAACACGGGGCGCAGAAGTGATCCTACACTCCTCCAGCGAGGTGGGTAGCCCGAGGCCGACGCCTAAAAATATCGCCAAATGTGCGCGGGCCTACGAAAACATGTGCTACGTTATTTCCAGTAATACTTCTGCCATTCATCATTCCCCCGTCCCGCAAAACTCCACCCAAGGGCATTCACAAGTGGTGGATTTTAAGGGGCAGGTGCTCACAGAAGCCTATACTGGAGAGTCAATGGTGGCGCATGCCATGATTGACGTAGCGCGGCTTCGTGAAGCAAGGGCCAAACCCGCTATGACGAATTTGCTAGCACGACAACGGTTGTCACTGTTTCAGTCCACTTACCAGCAGCGTGACTTTTATCCAGAGGATAATTTGATTGCTGCATCAGGCGATATTGTCAAACCAGAACGATCGCATTTTATGAATCAACAAACCGCGGTGATTGAGCGATTAAAGAAAAGAGGGGTGATCTAACACCTCAGTCAAGCGTGAGATCCATCGAATATTGGAAGTGCTCAGGATTGTAGAGCACCTCCAAAAAATCCATGATGTGTTCCGCTTCAGCACCGGTCTTTTGATAAGACCGACGGGTCAAGCTCAACAAGGGACTCCCTTCAACCACATCCAGCGCAGAAGCTACTGAGGCATCAGCTGCAACGGCAGACAGCATTTGCGTGACGTGGCTCACCTCTAGACCTTGCTGACGGAAGTAACTCAAACGCGGCGTATTTTCAAAAATGGCGGGATCAGCAGGCATGTTTACACCCGCCGTCCAACTGGTGTAGTGGCCAAATTTCATGCCATCCCGCTCACGGACTCGAAGTAAGTGCAAAGCCGTTTCACCCTCTTCAAGACTCAGATCTTCGCGAATCTTTTGCGGGGGAATACGGATCCCGAAGTCAAGAATCTGCGCGACTGAGTTGCGCGCCATGCTTTCAATTTCTTGCAACATACCGGTCAAAGGCGCATGAACGGGTCGCGGGCTGTATCGATAAATGACATGGGTACCGCGGCCCCGGCGGCGCTCAACAAGCGCATCCTTGGATAAATCGTCCATCGCACGCTTAGCGGTAATCCGCGACACATTGAAAATATCTGCCAACCGCTCCTCAGGGGGGAGTCGCGTACCATAGCCAAGCGTACCGTCCAAAATGCGCGTCTTCAGTAACGAGAAGAGCTGGTGGTACAGCGGCGTAGGCGACTCCTTTGATAGCTGCCCGACAACGTGCGGGCTAAATACTTCTTCCATTCCCTAGACTCTCATTGCGCCAAGATCACTTAATTAGGCATAATGATATAACAAATTAGGTGTAATGCCTATTCAATCCGCATCACACCACACCGTTTCGGCGCGGTTGCCATCGTTTAATAGGCCAAACCACTCCGAGACTGATTAAGTTATAATGTTATATCTTTAAGCACGGGAGACGGGGTAATGGGAGTAACTGAATTAGCGGTACTACGCTGGCTACACATCCTTGCCATGGTGTACTGGCTCGGTGGCGAATGGGGCGTATTCAATACTTCAACCCACGTGATCAATCGCAAACTGTCTATGGAGGAACGCCGTCGGCACATGCAGACAGCCTATAACATCGACATTCTCGCGCGCATTGGCATTATTAGCCTGCTGCCTCTCGGACTTCATATGGGTCATCTATGGGGGGTTCAGCCCTTTGGTGGCGGCTTTCTTGTGGCGGTATGGCTCTTGGCGATTGGCTGGCTGACACTGTGTGTTTCGGCCTATTTTTATCGCGAAACCGATCGCGGTATTCAACTGACGCTGTGGGATGAGCGCGTCCGTTTTGTCTTGATTCCCATCATGGTCATTGCGTCCATCAGCTCACTGATGGGCTACGGTCCCTTCAACGTGGGCCCAATGCAATACTGGTTCTCCATCAAGATTCTGCTCTACAGCGTCACGCTCATGATCGGTCTCAAACTGCGCTTTATTATGCGCGAGTGGACAACGCTGTTTAGAGTGCTGGCTGACGGTCCCAATCAGGCCGCAGAGGATCAACTGGAGAAGAGCTTAGTCGTAGGCAAGCGACTGGCCTACTGTTACTGGGTGACGATCGCGTCGGTTGCCTTCTTTGGCGCGACCAAAGCCATCTAAGGCGGACACCTGGCTAACCAATCTGGTCGATTGCAGCGCCAACAATGGTGGCGGGTGGCGCGTGCCAAATGGCGTCACCCCTTGCCACCAACAGCGCGTCGAGAATCTTCTCTACCGCGGACACACGGTGAGGTTGACCCACTAGCCAGGGGTGCAGATTCAATGCCAGCAGTCGCCCGCCTTGCTTCTGCCCTTCCTCGATCAGTAAATCTGCTGCATCAGTCACCTGCTGTACAAAGCTATCCTCGCTGTGCAGATTTTGCGTCAAAACAAAAACATCATCGAGCTCAAGACACGACGGCAGGCACGTCATCTCACCTTCCGCCGTTTTAAACGGGTAAGGAAGCTCATCGTTGACCCAGTCACATTGATAGCTGAAGCCGTTGCGCATTAGGAGCTCAGGCGTGTTTGCGGTTTGACTGCGCCCGGGGCTCAACCAACCGGTCACGGGCTGATCGGTAAATTCCTCAAGTGCCTCACGCGTTCGCGCAATCCATTCGGACTCTGTCGCTACATCGATTTCACCGGCATGCATACACAGCATGTTCCAGCCATGACCCAACCATTCGTAACCGGTCTCTGCCAACCGCTCCATCAGCCTCGGGTAACGTTGTGCTAAAGCCCCTGAAATCGCCACAGAGGGTGTCGCCTGATACTGCTGCATTAATGTCAATAATCGAAAAATACCGACTCGATTACCATAATCGCGAAGGGTG
>OBPT01000007.1_pt1 | contig 57112 bp, 56 predicted proteins | sample 1534671 | NCBI WGS metagenome assembly OBPT01 (sample SAMEA3275494, study PRJEB22092) | marine metagenome | biome: ENVO:00000447 marine biome; feature: ENVO:00002042 Surface water; material: ENVO:00002010 seawater | collected 2014-06-21T11:00:00+00 | depth 1 m | reverse complement strand
GGTGGTGTTCGAAGTCCCAATTATTGACTGTTGCTATTGGCCCCGAAGCCAACCCCGCCCCAAAGCTGCTCTTCGTAGTCATCATCAATGTCACACCGAGCCACACCTGAAGCCTGGGCGGCCCGTGCCACCGCTGGCGCGATAATAGGCATCAACCGAGGATCCATAGGCTTTGGCAAAATGTAGTTCGGGCCATACTCTAAATCGATAAGACTGTAAGCATCTAACACAGATTCGGGCACGGGCTCTCTCGCCAATTCAGCCAGGGCGTTAACCGTAGCAATTTTCATCGCTTCGTTAATGGTCGAGGCTCTAACGTCTAACGCACCCCTAAAAATAAAGGGAAAGCCCAAGACATTGTTGACCTGATTGGGTAAATCGGACCGCCCCGTTGCCATCACAATGTCGCTGCGTGTTGCCATAGCAAGTTCACGTTTAATTTCAGGGTCAGGGTTTGAGCATGCAAAAATAATGGGGCGGGGTGCCATTGATTTCACCATGTCTTGAGAAACCAAGTCCGAGCCCGACAGACCCACAAACACGTCGCAATCTTTCATGGCGTCATCAAGGGTGCGCTTGTCTGTATTAACAGCGAATAGCGCCTTTTGCTCATTGAGCTGCTCGCGCCCAGCATGGATGACACCCTGGCGATCCAACATCAGCATGCGCCCAGGATCAGCCCCCATTTCCAAAAGCAGCTTCATACACGCTACAGCCGCAGCGCCGGCACCCAGACACACGACATTGACGTTATCGAGTGTCTTCTGCTGAATCTCAAGCGCGTTGACTAAAGCCGCTGCTGTGACAATGGCTGTCCCGTGTTGATCATCGTGAAATATAGGAATATCGCACAAGGCTTGAAGCCTACGCTCAATCTCAAAACACTCAGGGGCTTTAATATCTTCAAGATTAATACCGCCATAGGTACAAGCAATCGCACTTACGGTATTGACAAAGGTGTCGACGTCCTGGGTATCCACCAACACATCGATCGCGTTAATGTTGGCGAAGCGCTTAAACAGCAATGCTTTACCTTCCATAACGGGTTTGCTGGCCAGAGCTCCCAAGTTACCCAGCCCCAAAACGGCACTTCCGTTAGAAATGACGGCGACGCTATTACCCTTGCCGGTATACCGGTAAGCCAGCTGCGGATCCCGCGCGATTTGGCTACAAGGTTCCGCAACGCCCGGAGAGTAGGCCATCGCTAGGTGGCGCATGGTATCCGCTGGTTTCGTCAGCTCGACACTGATCTTGCCGGGTATCGGCAACGCATGGTAATCGAGGGCATCTTTCAAAAGTTGCTTTGACATAAACGTCTACCTTCAACTCTCAATGCAGCATAGCGGCATTTGAGACAAAAAAAACGCCGGCTTGGCCGGCGCTTGATTCCCCGAGGGGACCTATTTCTTCAGGCTCCTGCCTGCGAAGCGCTTATTAAAACGATCTACTCGCCCGCCAGTATCCAAGATTTTCTGCTTCCCGGTGAAGAAGGGATGGCATTGACTGCAGACATCCAACAAAATGTCTTCACAGACCGTAGAGCGTGTCTTGATTTCGTTGCCACAGCTACAGCGAGCAGTGATTTCCTCGTAACGGGGGTGAATGTCGGCTTTCATGTACGGGTTCCTTGCAACCCCCCAGATGGAGGCGCCTTAAAAAAAGAGGACGAAGGTTACCAGAAACCAACGGTTTATCAAGGCCCCAGCAGCATTGGGATTCCCAATTATTAACATCGAGGATACGACTTGCCACAGCGACCAGACAAGGCCCAAACCCTGTTGCGTTGCGCTGTGCCCGTCCCTGTCCGCGGCTACCTTGATTATCTGCCTGTCAGTGGAAACGAGGCTTTACCGGTAACGGGAGGCCGCATCCTTGTGCCCCTAGGCTCTAGGCAGCTCGTCGGCATTGTCACCGAAATTTTGGGATCCACTGACATCAACCCGGCAAAACTTAAGCGAGCCAAGGTTTATCTGGATGAAACCGCGCTTATTGATCCTAACGTGCTAAGACTGCTGGCGTGGACTGCAGATTACTATCAGCACCCTCCGGGTGAAACCTTGGTTTTGGGTCTGTCACCCCGAGAACGGCGTGGTGAGCCTCCGGCAAATGTTCAGGAAGCTGGATTTGACCTAACCCTTCGAGGCCAAGGTTTGTCTGAAAGCGCACTGAGCCGCGCACCTCGTCAGCAGGCGCTCATTGTGGCTCTACGTAGCGGGCCCAAAACCCGGGCCGAACTGCGCGCCCTGGGGTTTAATTCGGATAACTTCCGCGCTCTGACTGCCCGGGCACTGATCGAACCTGTGGATATATTCGCCGACAAAAACTGGGATTGGAGGGCCCCATTGAGCGCGAATACTCATCAAAACGCCGCTATTGAGGCGATTTCGTCTTCGCTGGGCCAGTTTGCCTGCCATTTACTGGAGGGTGTCACCGGCAGCGGTAAAACCGAAGTTTACTTACAAGCCATTGCCGATGCCCTAGCCCGTCAAGAACAGACGTTAGTACTGGTTCCTGAGATCGGCCTGACCCCCCAGCTGCTGCAGCGTTTTAATGAACGATTTGATGCCCCTATTGTTACGCTACATTCCGGACTAGGTAACGCCGAAAGAGATCGCAATTGGCATGCTGCCCGAACCGGCGAAGCTGCAATTATTATTGGTACGCGCTCAGCCGTCTTTGCACCCATGCGATCACCAGGTTTGATTATTGTTGACGAGGAACACGACATTTCGCTGAACCAGCAAGACGGCTTGCGCTATTCAGCCCGGGATGTCGCTGTAAAAAGAGCGCAACTCAGTGGCTGCCCCATTGTTCTGGGCTCGGCGACTCCTAGCCTAGAGTCTATGGCAAATGCCACCAGTGCTCGTTATCAATGGCACCGACTGACAAAACGGGCCGGCGGCGCTCATCCCCCCACCAAGCGACTTATCGATATTCGTGGCTTAGCGCTGCGTGCCGGCCTTTCACCCCAACTAGAAACAAAAATGACCGAGGTGCTGTCCCGGGGCGAGCAAGTATTACTCTTTTTAAATCGCCGGGGCTTTGCACCCACATTGCTGTGCCACGACTGCGGCTGGATCGCAGAATGTCAAAACTGCGACGCCCGACAAACCCTGCACAAAAAGCCACCGCGGGTGCAGTGCCATCATTGTGGCCAGCAAAATCCGCTGCCAAAGCACTGCCCTAAATGTCATGGGCATCGGTTGGTGGCCAGTGGCCTAGGGACTGAGCAAACCGAGCAGGCGCTGCGAAAAGACTTTCCAGAGGTTCCTGTTTATCGCGTCGATAGCGACAGTATGTCTGGGCGGCACGCTATGTCGACATTTACCCAAACAATAGAGCAGACAGGCCCCTGTATTATGCTGGGCACCCAACTGCTGGCGAAGGGACACCATTTTCCTAAGGTCACCTGTGTGGGTGTTCTTGACGCTGATTCACTGCTGATGAGTCCGGATTTTCGAGGGGAGGAACGCCTGGCACAGCTGCTCACTCAGGTGGGGGGTAGAGCGGGCAGAGCTCAAAAACCAGGGGAGGTGATTATCCAAACTCGTCACCCTGAGCATCCCATAATGACAGCCGTACTGGAAAAGGATTGGCGCTCGTTGTCGGCACAGCTTTTGTCATCTCGGGAGGCGCAAGGGCTACCTCCCAACGGTGCTCTGGCGGCCTTGCGCTGCGACAGTGCCAACCCTGAGTCGGGAGCAGCATTTTTACTCGCCGTCATAAATGCTTACCAAGGGACAAGCCCAGACCTGTCAACCCGCCTTGTGGGGCCACTCTCAGCTCCCATGGCACGGCGTGCCGGCCTTTATCGCAGTCATATCGTTGTCACCGGCCCGCAGCGATCGAAAGTACACGCCAGTGTCAAAGCACTGGTAGCGATTGCTTCGGGACAAAGATCACCCAAAGGTTTACGCTGGTTTGTCGATATAGACCCATCAGAGGCGTTATGAGCGCCCGCCACAGCCAGAAAATTTAAGGCTCTGTCAAAAATGTGCTAGCTCGGGGATAATTCGGCCCGTCCCAGCGTGCTAGACACGCTAAAACCGTGGAGTGAATTTACTATGAAGGAAGCGCTTACTTCGCTTCTGGATACTGCTGTTAATAACTTAATAGCTAAAGGACAGGTGCCGGAAGTGCCGGATCTTGCCCTCCAGATTGACCACACCAGAGACCCCAGTCATGGCGACCTTGCCACCAATTTAGCCATGGTGCTGGCGAAAAAAGCGCGCATGGCGCCCCGAGATCTCGCGGCAGCAATTATCGACGCACTGCCTGAAAATGATCTTATCGCCAAAACAGAGATCGCTGGGCCAGGCTTTATCAACTTTTTTCTCAACCAGGCCAGTCATGTTGAAGTTATCCGCGCTATTTTGGCAAACGGGCCTAGGTTTGGAAGCAGTAATAAGGGCGCAGGTCGCAAAGCCCAAGTTGAATTCGTTTCTGCCAACCCCACTGGGCCATTACATGTAGGTCACGGTCGGGGGGCGGCGATTGGCGATTCACTTTCGCGGCTGTTAGTCGCCACCGGTTGGTCTGTGCACCGCGAGTTTTACTACAACGACGCAGGACAACAGATCGTCAATTTAGCGTTGTCAGTGCAAGCCCGAGCTCAAGGGCTGACTCCTGAGGACGCGGGCTGGCCTGAGGACGGTTATCGGGGTACGTACATTACCGACCTTGCCACCGCCTACCAAAATAAAATCACTGTTTCCGCCGCGGACCGCACCATAACCGCATTGGGTGATGTTGATGACTTAGACGCCATCCGCGACTTTGCGGTGGCCTGGCTGCGCCGGGAGCAGGATCTTGACCTAAAAGCCTTTGGCGTCCGGTTCGATGAATACTTCCTTGAAAGCGCGTTGTACGACAGCGGGGAGGTTACCGACACCGTGACGACCCTTGAGAACGCCGGACACACTTACGAGGAAGGGGGCGCACTTTGGTTACGCACCAGTGACTTTGGCGACGATAAAGACCGGGTCATGCGTAAAAAAGGCGGAGAATATACCTATTTCGTACCCGATGTTGCCTACCATCTTAACAAGTGGCAGCGAGGCTTTGAGCGCGTTATTAATGAGCAAGGTGCCGACCATCACAGCACCATTACTCGCGTCAGAGCGGGGCTACAGGGCCTAGACCAGAACATCCCCGAAGGTTGGCCCGAATATGTGCTGCATCAGATGGTGACCGTTATGCGGGACGGCACTGAAGTTAAGCTGTCTAAGCGCGCGGGTAGTTACGTGACCTTGCGAGATCTCATTGAGTGGGTGGGTAAAGATGCCACACGCTTCTTTTTGGCCGCTCGATCCGCTTCATCCCAGCTAACGTTCGACATTGACCTAGCCCTTGCGCAATCTAATGAAAATCCCGTCTTTTATATTCAATATGCGCATGCCAGAGTTTGTAGCGTCAAACGTAAAGCGCTCACAGAAGGGGCCGACTGGACACCACAAGCCGGACTCGACCACTTGGATACACTCACCACGTCGGAAGAACTTGCATTAGCGCTGCTCTTGGCCAAGTTTCCCGAGGTTGTTGCCAATGCCGCAGAGCGCCTCGAGCCCCACGACATCGCTAATTACTTGCGTGAAGTCGCGGCCGCCTTCCATGGGTTATACAACGCCCACAAACTGGTCGATGGCGAGCACCGAAATCAGTCTTTAGCGCGCATTAGCTTGGCAGAAGCGACACGTCAGGTCATCGCAAACGGGCTAGACTTGTTGGGCGTTTCGGCCCCGGAGAGCATGTAACGTTGGCAACAGAACCCCGAAAAAAGACCGCAGCCAGGAAACCGGCAACCAGAAGCCCTGCAAAACGCGCGGCCAGTCGGAAACCTGCGCCTGCGAGCGGACCACCTTCCCTGACGTTAGCCCACATTCAAGGGTTTGGGATCGGAATCACAGCTGGGCTTTTGCTCGGGGTTATTGGCTTTGCCTGGCTGACGAACCAAAACACGCCGTTAGCTACTGAGGTCGTTGAAGAATCCCTAGCTGCCTCGGCAGAAGACCCCAAACCTCGCTTCGACTTCTATACGGTGCTGCCCTCACAAACTCTGGACCTGACCTCAGATGTTGAACCGCCCGACCTTAGTGGTGATGCTCAAAGCGATCTCTACGTCTTGCAAGCGGGTTCTTTTAGAGCGCAAAAAGACGCTGACCGACGTCGTGGCGAGCTGGTTTTATTGGGCCTGAACCCCACTATTGACCAAACTGAGGGCGATAATGGCGCTTGGTATCGGGTCTATTTGGGGCCCTTCGAAAGTCGCTCAAAAATGGCTCAGGCGCGCTCTGTCACGGCACAGCAATCGATCGATACCTTGCTACTACGCAGACCACGTTCGCCCTGAACGGCGAGGAGACCAAAGCATGGAACAATTTCACGGGACGACCATTGTATCGGTGCGCAGAGACGGCCGCGTAGCGATCGGTGGCGATGGCCAGGTCTCCATGGGCAATACCGTCATGAAAGGTAATGCCCGAAAAGTCAGGCGTCTCTATCGAGATAGCGTCATTGCAGGTTTTGCTGGAGGTACCGCCGACGCGTTTACACTCTTTGAACTGTTTGAAGCACAGCTGGAAAAATATCAGGGGCAGCTAACACGGGCCGCGGTAGAACTTGCTAAACTGTGGCGCTCAGAACGCGCGTTGCGGCGACTTGAAGCGCTGTTAGCTGTCGCAGACCTGAACACGTCGCTGATCATCACCGGTAACGGCGATGTTATCGAACCGGAAAACAGCCTCATCGCCATTGGCTCGGGTGGGCCCTATGCCCAGGCCGCAGCCCATGCCCTCATTGAAAATACGACCCTTTCAGCCGAAGACATAGTGACAAAAAGCCTCTCTATAGCCGGCGATATTTGTGTATTCACCAACCACAACCAAACCATAGAGACCCTGGCCTGAATCATGTCAAATATGACTCCCCGCGAAATTGTCCATGCGTTGGACCAACATATTATCGGTCAGGCAGAGGCCAAGCGCGCAGTAGCTATAGCCCTGCGTAACCGCTGGCGACGTCAACAACTTGAGCCCGATCTGCGCAACGAAATTACGCCTAAAAATATTTTGATGATTGGCCCAACCGGGGTCGGCAAAACAGAGATCGCACGGCGACTGGCCAAGCTGGCCAGCGCACCTTTTGTAAAAGTAGAGGCGACCAAATTCACCGAAGTGGGTTACGTGGGACGCGATGTGGAGTCCATGATTCGCGATCTGGTAGAAACCGCCATTACCCTACTGCGAGAGGAAGCGCTCGTTAAGGTTCGAACTCGCGCCAAAGATGCGGCAGAGGAACGCTTATTGGATTTGCTGTTGCCACCCGATCGTGACGACAGCAACGCAGGCACCCGACAGGTCTTGCGCAAAAAGTTGCGTGAGGGCGGTCTCAATGATCGTGAAGTAGAGATTGAGGTCAAAAACCCGGCGAGTAGCGTGGATATTATGGCGCCCCCAGGCATGGAAGAGATGACTCAGCAGCTTCAGGGCATGTTTGCCAACCTCAACAAAGGCGGCAAGCCGCGCAAAGCGCCCATTCAAGAGGCGCTCAAGTTACTGGAAGAGGAAGAGGCAAGTAAACTCATTGATCCTGACGATCTGAAAGCTCAAGCGCTTTCAGCCGCGGAGCAAACTGGCATTATATTTATTGATGAAATCGATAAGGTGGCCAAGCGCGGTGAAATGGGTGGTGCCGATGTCTCCCGTGAGGGTGTACAACGCGATCTCTTGCCCCTTATCGAAGGCTGCTCGGTCACCACTAAACACGGCACTATAAAAACTGACCATATTTTATTTATTGCCTCAGGGGCTTTTCACCTGTCCAAGCCTGCCGATCTAATTCCCGAGCTACAGGGTCGCCTGCCTATTCGTGTCGAGCTGGAAGCGCTCACATCCGACGACTTCCGCCGAATATTGACGGAACCCAAGGCGGCCTTAACGGCGCAATACCAAGCGTTACTGGCTACTGAAGGCGTCAAAATTGACTTTGATGAATCAGGGGTTGAACGGATCGCTGAAATCGCCTGGCAAGTTAATGAACGTGCTGAAAATATTGGTGCACGCCGATTAGCGACAGCCATGGAAAGACTCCTTGAGGAAATCTCTTTTAGTGCCTCTGACGCCGGGGTGGGTGAATCTGAGATTACAATTGATCGAGATTATGTCGATAGCCAGTTGGGAGAATTAGCTAATGACGAAGATCTGTCACGATTTATATTATGAAGCCTGATGAGATTGAACACCGAGTTGAGCGGATTCACTACGCCCGCAAGCAGCGGACACTAGACCTGGCCTTCGATGACGGCCTGACTGGCTCCTTAACCGCTGAATTTCTCAGGGTATTTTCTCCCTCGGCCGAAGTCCGTGGTCATGGGCCGGGACAGGAGGTACTTCAGGCAGGTAAAGCCGAGGTTCAAATTACAGCCATTAACCCGGTGGGGCACTACGCGGTACAACTCGTTTTTGACGATGGTCATGATAGCGGGCTATACAGCTGGAGCTATTTGCACGATTTACTCTCTCGGCAACCCGAAATGTGGCGGGATTACACCGCTCGTCTCAATGCGGCCGGGCTTGGACGGGATTCTGATACGCAAGTACTCATGTTTCAGCCCTAATTCAACACTGCCTGGCGTCTTACGCGAGAGCGACCCAGCTCGGTTACAATAAGCGGATGAGCCCCGTCGGAAACTCACTATGACTGATAAAATTAACGCCGAATCTGGCGAAACCACTGACTTTGGCTTTGAAACAGTCAACAAGAGTCAGAAAGAAAGTTTAGTGCGCGGCGTCTTCGATTCTGTGGCCAGCCGCTATGATCTGATGAACGACCTTATGTCTGCGGGCATTCATCGACTGTGGAAGCGCTTTACTATTGAGCTTAGTGCCGTTCGCCCCGGGCATACCGTGCTGGATATTGCTGGTGGCACCGGTGATCTGGCCGCTAAATTTTCTCGACTGGTTGGCGATGACGGCAAAGTCCTCCTCGCAGACATCAATGACTCCATGTTAAAGGTGGGTCGTGATCGCCTACTAGACTCCGGTGCCGTCGGAAATCTGCATATGGTGCAGTGCGATGCCCAAATGTTGCCTTTTCCCGATGCCTCAATTGACTGCATCACCATTGCCTTTGGATTGCGCAATGTCACCGACAAAGATATGGCGCTTCGTTCAATGGAACGAATTCTGAAACCCGGCGGCCGATTACTGGTGTTGGAGTTCTCAAAGCCCGTGAGCCCCATGCTTGGAAAAATTTACGATACCTATTCTTTTCGAATTTTGCCGATGATGGGACAGCTGATCGCTAATGATGCTGACAGCTACCGCTATTTGGCTGAATCTATTCGCAAACACCCAGACCAGGACACCTTGTTGGGAATGATGGAGGACGCGGGCTTGGTCAATTGTGAGTACCACAACATGACCGGCGGTATTGTTGCTGTTCATCGGGGTATTAAGGCCTAACAGTGAATACTCAGCATGACCCGGCGGTGATTACTGCAGTTTTAATGGCGGCAGAAGGTGCGATAAATCGTGGCTTGGAGCTGGACCCCGGCAGTGCCCAGGATTTGGCCGACCTCAGTGGCACGGTGTTGGCTATTGAGTGTTGGGCCCCCGCGCTTGAAGTTTTTGCCATTGTTGAACCTCAAGGACGACTCCATCTGACACCTTATTACGAAGAGCCTTGCAGCGTTCGCGTTAGAGGAGGGTTAGAAGACTTCGTGGCTCTGGCCACCGCGGAAGACCCCGCGGTGACGTTGATCAACAGTCATCTAGAGATTATTGGCAACAGTGCGCCTCTGATTGCACTGCAGACGTTAGTCGCCAAAATGGACCCCGATTGGGAGGCACCTCTCGTCGAAGTTCTGGGTGACGTCGCCGGGCACCAACTGGCCAACCTGTTACGACAGATCTTTCGCTGGGGTCAAAACGGCAGTAAAAGTTTACGGCGGCAGTTATCTGAATTTATTCTTGAGGAGGGTCGGCTATCACCTCCGGCTGCTGAGCTTGAATTTTTCTATCAGGAAATCGACTCCCTTGTCCTAAAAGCGGATCGACTGGAATCGCGCTTAAAGCGACTGGCACAGCGACTGGATAAACAGGCGCAATGATCGGGCGCGTGCTAACAGTTTGGCGCACTATTCGTAAACACCGGCTTTATGAGCTTGCACCGGTTGATCGACAAACTAAATTCGGCCGCTTGGTTTTTCAGCCCATCAACTCTCGCGGGCTGGCCGCAAGCGAAAACCCCGGGCAAAGATTGCGGGTGGCTCTAGAAACCTTGGGGCCTATTTTTATCAAGTTTGGGCAGTTGCTCTCGACACGACGCGATCTTCTCCCCGACGACATTGCCGATGAGCTCGCGCAGTTGCAAGACAACGTTCCGCCCTTCCCTTCGGAAGACGCCATCGCTTGCATCGAAGCAGCACTCGGTGGCTCTATTGATGATCATTTTTTAACGTTTGAGCACGCGCCCCTTGCCGCAGCGTCGGTGGCTCAGGTTCATGCTGCAACACTGCCTTCAGGTGATGCCGTTGTTGTTAAAGTCTTACGTCCCAACATTGAGAGCATCATTCGTAAAGACCTCAAGCTCATTTCGACCCTAGCCTGGGCGGTAGAACGATTTTTCAAGGAAGGGCGGCGGCTGAAGCCTCGGGAAGTCGCCGCAGATTACAAACAAACCCTGCTCAACGAACTTGATCTTCGCCGTGAAGCGGGCAACGCCTCTCAGTTACGTCGTAACTTTTCCGGTAGTGGGCTCGTCTATGTCCCTGAAGTCCACTGGGCACTCATCTCTGAAAAAGTCATGGTTAGTGAACGTATTTATGGCGTTCCCGTTACTGACATAGACGTCTTAAAACAGCAAAACGTCGATATGAAAGTTCTTGCTGAACGTGGTGTGGAGATATTTTTCACTCAAGTCTTTCGGGACAGCTTTTTTCACGCCGACATGCATCCCGGTAACATTTTTGTCGATGCAACAGATCCGCTTAACCCCTCTTACTTAGCCATTGACTGTGCCATTGTTGGTCAGCTCGACGAGCAGGACCTGTACTATCTGGCACGTAACCTGCTGGCGATTTTTCAGCAAGACTACCGCTTAGTCGCGAAGCTTCACGTTGAGTGCGGGTGGGTGCCCGCGAACACTTCGGTCTCCGAATTTGAGTCGGCCATGCGTACCCTTTGCGAACCCATTTTTGAACGGCCGCTTGCAGATATCTCCTTCGGTCATATGCTGATCAGTCTTTTCCGCACCGCTGGGAAATTTGAGATGCCAATCCAACCCCAGCTGGTACTGCTGCAAAAAACCCTTCTCAATATTGAAGGGCTGGGCCGCCAGCTTTATCCCGAACTAAATTTGTGGGACACCGCCAAACCCTTTCTTGAGCGCTGGCTGGCAGAGCGCTACGCGCCTCAAACTGTGCTGCGACGTCTACAAAAAGAAGCCCCCTTTTGGCTGGAAACCCTCCCTCGGCTACCCGACCTGATTATTAAAAACCTGCAGGAACCCTCACCTGAACCCGCCAAGAACGGTAGCTTCAGTGTTAATACACTGATGTTAACCATTGTGGGGCTGGGTCTGATCACCACTGCCAGTGGTTTTCCCGAGGAACCCCTCATTTTCATCGCCGGCGCCGCCCTGTTAGTGCTCGCTGGTTTTTCCAACAAGCACTAATAACCCAGTCTGGCATACTGCACCCATGACAACAGAGATCGACACAATGACACCCCGCTGGAATGCTCAAGGTTTAATCCCCGCTGTGGCCCAAGACGCTACCAGTGGCGAGGTGCTCATGCTGGCGTGGATGAATGAGGAGGCGCTGCAGCTGACATTGGCCGAAGGCCGCACTGTCTACTGGTCACGATCTCGGGGTGCGCTTTGGCGCAAAGGAGAGACCTCAGGACACGTTCAAAAATTGGTGGATATAAAGCTCGATTGCGATGGTGATACTCTGCTACTCAAGGTTGAGCAGGTCGGTGCGGCCTGCCACACCGGACGATACAGCTGCTTTTTTTACGGGCACACGGGTCATACTTGGGTGGCAGAGGGTGATTCCCCATGAACGACGTACTCGAAGCATTACAGGAAACTCTGGAGGCTCGTAAATCTGACGGCGCCGAAAATTCCTATGTGGCTAGCCTGTATGCGCAAGGCTTGAACAAAATTCTAGAGAAAGTTGGTGAAGAAGCCACCGAAACGGTACTTGCGGCTAAAGACTATGACGGTACCGATGCAGCACGATCAGCGGTGATTGCGGAGACAGCCGATCTCTGGTTTCACTCTTTGGTGATGTTGGCACACCTAGACCTTCGGTATGACGAAGTTCTCGATACACTGGGCAATCGCATGGGTATCTCGGGCATCGAAGAAAAATTGACGAGAACTAACAAATAATCCGCGAGTTGTTTCGCGGCTAGGTAAAAATGGGAGAGCACATTCATGGGACTTGGCGGAATTAGCATTTGGCAATTACTGATCGTCTTGGCGATTGTTGTCATGTTGTTTGGAACATCGCGGCTTAAAAATATTGGTAGTGATTTGGGAAGTGCGATCAAGGGCTTCAAAAGCAGCGTGAAGGATGAAGGCGGCAAGGATTCGGGGGCTAGCGAACGACAGGAGCCCGAAGCAGACACCAAGGACTCAACCCCTTCCTAACCCGATCAGCACATTTAGGTAGCATTCTCAGTGTTTGATATTGGATTTTTTGAGCTGCTGTTAATCAGCATTGTTGGGCTATTAGTTTTTGGCCCCGAGCAGTTTTTGGATGCTGTACGCACGACGCTGCACTGGATAAAGAAGTTTCGTCGCAGTGTTGATGACGTTCGCCTAGAAGTTCAGCGAGAGCTCCATAATGATGAAATTTTAAAGCAGCTCAAAGACAGTGCGTCCGAGCTCGAGCATGAAATTCGCGATGTCGCGGCACCCGTGACCGAAAAGATAGCCGCCATAGAGCAAGAAGTGCAGGCCGAGATCCAGCCATCGTCAGATAGCGGCACCAATGCGAATAAGCCCGTAGAATCTCGAGTAGACCCATCTTGAATAAGGTACCGGACGCCACAGAAGCTGAACCCCATAACGACACGATGCAGCCGCTAGTGGCGCATCTCGTGGAACTCCGTGATCGCCTGCTGCGAGCAGTGCTTGCAATTCTTGTGGCGTTTATTTGCCTTTTTCCTTTTGCCAATGAAATTTATACCTTTGTCTCGCAACCGCTTAGGGAATTGCTCCCGGAAGGATCGAGCATGATTGCCACGGAGGTCGCGTCACCGTTCCTGACTCCATTTAAGCTCACACTCGTGGTCGCGGTATTTGCCGCTATTCCTTACATTTTATTTCAAGTTTGGGCGTTCGTGGCCCCAGGCATGTACCGCAAAGAAAAGCGCCTTGCCTTTCCCCTGCTCGCATCGAGCGTGGTGCTGTTTTATGCCGGTGCGGCCTTTGCTTATTTCGTGGTCTTTCCACTCATATTCGCTTTTTTCACCAGCGTGGGGCCCAGCGATATAACGGTGATGACCGATATCAATCGGTATCTCGATTTTGTGCTCAAATTATTTTTTGCGTTTGGTATCGCCTTTGAAATCCCAATAGCCGCCATTATTTTAATATTGACCGGGGCCACTACTCCCGAGAAACTTGCGAAGAAGCGCCCTTGGATTATTGTTGGGTGCTTCATAGCAGGCATGCTGCTGACACCACCCGATGTCATTTCTCAGTCACTGTTAGCGCTCCCCATGTGGCTACTCTTTGAGCTGGGCATTATATTTGGCCGTCTGTTGCAGCGGCGATCATCACAAGCGGGGGCGCCGCCGTGAACATAAGCGCGTTTCTTTATGGGATAACGTCGCTGGCCTCCCCGAAGGCACACAACAGCCACATTCAATATGAGGGGTAGTTATGATTAAAATTTTCTACCAATGTCTGATTTTAAAGACGCTGCTACTGGGCGTATTGAGTGCCCACGCTCAGAACTCCACCAGTGAAGCTACTCTGCAGCAGGCCTCAGCATTATCCGTCTACCAATCAGAACAACAGTTAGAGCAGTTAAGTAATGAAACCAGTGAGCGTAAGCTATCTCCGGCTTCTGCTCGAACGCCACTAGACACGATTTTAGGTTTCCGAAAATATTTACGCGCTGGTGACTTCGCTGTTGCAGCGCAATACCTTGATCTACGTTATGTTCCGGAAGAAATTGCGGCAATCGAGCCCAAAGATCTCGCCCAAGCATTGGCCTTTGTCTGGACAAAGCAAAATGTATTAGACATCAGCGTATTAAGCGACAGCCCCCAAGGACACCTCGATGATGACCTGCCCAGTTATCGTGATCAGGTAGGCGAGGTGCAGCTGAGCGAAACCGTGGTTCCCATTTTCCTTCAACGCATCTCCGACAAACAAAGTGACTATGTCTGGCGTATTTCAAATGCCACCGTATTGCTAATCCCAAACATGTGGGAAGAACATGGCTACTCCAAATGGGCCATATGGCTGGCTCAAACATTACCCCCATTTATGCTTTTGGGCATGACCAACTGGCAGGCATTTTCAATGCTGCTCGCTCTGGGATTATTTTGGGTCATTTCAGGTCTAATCGCGCGCCTTATGACCTGGCTTTCCCTGCGTATCCCCAACAAATTCCCCCTGGCAATTACGCATTTTTGGTCACTCCCCATGCGCATAATTATTTATGTCGCACTGCTGCGAATCGCCATAGAACAGTTGGGTCTATCGGTAACAGCCCGGGTATACCTACAAAGCTCACCCCTGGAGTATTTGGCGGTGACCGTGTTTATCGTTGCGCTGCTGACTTTGTGGCGTGATTATAAATTCAGGCAGCTTGAGCGCTCCGGTGAACTACATTTGACCGCTTTACTGCGGCCACTTGTGTTAATGGTGAAAATTATTGTTGTGATAGTGGCCATTCTGGCTTGGGCCAAAAACGCCGGATTTAATATCTCAACATTGATTGCTGGCTTAGGCGTTGGCTCGCTGGCAATAGCTCTGGCGGCCCAGCGTACAATGGAGAACATCATTGGTGCGGTCACCATTTATGCCGCTCGACCGATACGGCCTGGTGATCTTTGCCGCTTTGGTGAACTCAAAGGCACCGTCGAAGAAATTGGACTGCGATCCGTCACTGTGCGGACCTTGGATCGCACCCGAGTCTTTATTCCCAACGCTAAGTTTGCAGCGGATCAGGTGGAAAATATTTCTGTCCGGGATCGCATCCGATTTTTAAAGCACCTTCAGATACAGATGCCAACATCTGAGCAACTTCGAGTGATTCTTGGCGAACTCCGCGAAATGCTCTCGGCACACCCCAAGGTCCTGCCCGACACAATCTCGGTAAGGCTTGTCGATATCGAAGCTGCCACCGCGGTCTTTAGAGTTGATGCCGGCATTATGACGACAGACTATCAAACCTATCTTGCCATTGCGGAAGACCTGAACCTGCGAATCATTGAGACAGTGCACGAAAATGGCGCCATCTTTTCGGGGCCGGGCCAAGTACTGCAAGTTCGTGATTTCCATAAAGCTAGCGAAGAAACGATGTCAGAGGTCACGGCCAAGCTTGACGGCTGGAGGGACTCTCAGCAGCTCCCCTTCCCTGACGTATCAAAAGAACGAAAGACCGAAATCGAAGGCAGCCTAATTTATCCCCCCGCTGGCTCACCCGATCGATGAGTGAAGACACGAATACACCTCAGGATATACCTGAGGAACCTACCTCGGCTGGATTTACCCCGCTGCGTGGTCTGCTTGGGCTGCTGTGGCGACACAAATTGCGGTTGGTGGCAGCGAGTTTGGCTCTGATTGTCACGTCAATGCTGCAATTGTCACTCGGATATGGCCTGCAGTTGTTAATCGACGATGGTTTTGCCGGTGGCGATCCTGAAGGGTTACGCAACGCGGTGGTTTTTATTGTAGCCGTTGGTGCTGCGATGGCGGTGGGAGCCATGGTTCGCTTCTATCTGGTGTCATGGCTTGGAGAGCGCGTCAGTGCGGATCTGCGTAGTGCCGTATTCTCGAATCTCGTCGGCCTGCACCCCAGCTACTTCGAGTCTAATCAGTCTGGGGAGATTATGTCCCGATTAACCACGGACACTACACTCCTACAAACCTTAATTGGCTCCTCGGTGAGCTTGGCCGCCCGTAACAGCCTATCCCTCGTGGGTGCATTGGTACTCATGCTAATCACCAACTTAAAATTGAGCCTCATTATTCTTGTGGGCGTGCCTCTCACCTTGCTGCCTATTTTATTTTTCGGCCGGCGAGTCCGCAACTTGTCGAACAAAAGCCAACAAACCATTGCCGAGGTTGGTAGCCACGCCGGGGAAATTCTTCAGTCGATAAAAATAGTGCAAAGCTACAATCGGGAGTCGATGGAGCAGACCGCTTTCGATCGTGATGTGACCACCGCGTTTGATGTTGCACGAGCGCGGATCCGGCAACGCGCACTGCTCACTGGCTTCGCAATTTTACTCCTAGTTGCCGCCATGGCGGGCATGATGTGGAGTGGTGGCCAAGACGTTATTTCAGGACGCATGTCCGGTGGCGAGATGGGCGCCTTCGTTTTCTATGCCGTCATGTTAGGCGCGGCTTTTGCAACACTGTCAGAAGTCTGGGGGGATCTGCAGCGCGCCGCTGGGGCGGCAGAGCGGCTCATGGAGTTACTCAATGAAACCAGTGTCATTGTTGACAGTGGCACCGAACATCCTGACACGCGCTCATCGATTACGTTTAAGCAGGTTACATTTTCCTACCCCAGTCGACCTGACCAGCCCGCGCTCACAGATTTTGAGCTTTCAATACCCCCGGGTAAGTCTCTGGCCCTAGTCGGACAATCGGGAGCAGGAAAATCAACGCTCTTCGAACTGTTGCAGCGCTTTTATGATCCACAGCAGGGCTCAATCAGCTACGGCAAGCACGACCTGCGCCAAATTCCCCTTGCGGCTTGGCGCGAGCGGGCAGCCTTAGTGCCTCAAAGCCCTGTGCTTTTCAGCGGCAGTGTTCGGTATAACATTGCTTACGGTAAGCCGGATGCAAGCGACGCTGAGATTCAGTCGGCCGCACAGACGGCTTATGCCCACGACTTTATCTCACAGTTACCCGAGGGCTATGACAGCCCACTCGGTGCACAAGGCGTTCGGCTATCGGGTGGGCAACGCCAGCGGATTGCTATCGCAAGAGCCGTTTTAAAGAATCCCGAAATCTTGTTACTCGATGAAGCCACCAGCGCCTTGGATACAGAAAGCGAATTTTATGTACAACAGGCCCTGTCAGAAATCATGCATGACAGGACGACGATTATTATCGCCCACCGGCTTTCAACCATAATCAATGCCGACAATATTGCTGTGATAGATCAGGGACGCGTGGTGGCGACGGGTACTCACAACGAGCTACTGTCAACGTCTCCCCTTTATGCACGGCTTGCGAGCCTGCAGTTTGATCAGGAAAGCCGCTAATACCGTTCCCCAGAGCCATTGTTCAGATAATCTGCCCAGACCCCTAGTATCGTTGCAGCCGCCCTAGGGGAGTGGCGCAATAAGCATGCAAAAAAAAGCCCGCTTGTTTGCGGGCTTTTTGGGGGCCGTGTCTTTAAGCGTTTAGCTGCTGAGCTCTGACACCAGCTTACCCAAACTCTCTTTAGCATCACCAAAGAGCATGCGCGTGTTTTCTTTGTAAAACAGCGGGTTCTCGATGCCTGCAAAACCTGAAGCCATAGATCGCTTGAGCACGAACACCGTGCGCGCATCAGCAACATTGATCACTGGCATACCGTAAATGGGCGAGGACTCCACCTCCCGCGCGGCAGGGTTCACCACGTCGTTAGCGCCAATCACAATCGCCACATCCACCGAATCCATCCGCGGATTCACTTCGTCCATTTCTAGCAGCTGATCGTAGGGCACGTCGGCCTCAGCTAACAACACGTTCATGTGACCTGGCATACGTCCCGCGACCGGGTGAATGCCAAACACCACCTCTGCCCCGTTGGCTTCCAACAGGTTGGAAAGCTCTTTAACAACATGCTGTGCCTGTGCGACCGCCATGCCGTAACCCGGAACAATCGCCACACTGCTGGCCGCTTCGAGTATGTAATAAGCATCGTCAGCGGTGATCGGCTTAATTTCGCCCTCGATTTCAGTAACTTCGTTGGACACGCTCGCGAAGCCGGAAAACAGCACATTGGAAAGCGATCGGTTCATGGCTTTACACATGATCTGGGTCAAGATAATTCCAGAAGCACCCACCAAGGATCCGGCCACAATGAGCACGTTGTTATCAATTGCAAAGCCAGCGGCACAGGCCGCCAAACCCGAATACGAGTTAAGCAGTGAAATCACCACCGGCATATCGGCACCACCGATGGGAATGACCACCATAATGCCGAAAACAAGTGCTAAACCAATCACCGTATACAAATAAACGGTATTGGTTGGGTCCATCACAAACAGGGTAGCCCCGCCAACAATCCCCAGCACCACGAGGGAATTGACTATTTGCTGTCCGCTGAAAACAATCTGGCCACTACCCAACTTCTCGCTCAGTTTGCCGTAAGCAATCAGCGAACCCGTCAAGGTAACGCCACCGATCAAGATTGAGAGCACAATGGTTATCAGCGTAAAGGTTGCGGCATCAGGTGACAGAGCGGCCCAACCCACGAGCAGTGATGCTGATCCCCCCAAGCCATTGAATAGGGCAACCATCTCCGGCATCGAGGTCATGGCGACCGAACGCGCAACAACAGCGCCAATTAGACCGCCCACCACCATGCCACCCGCAATGTAGGTGTAGTCAACGATACCCTGGTTCAAAAGTGCCACAACAATCGCCACCAGCATACCGGCAGCAGAGACCATGTTGCCCCTGCGTGCAGTTGCCGGTGAACCCAGCATTTTCAGGCCAAAGATAAACAGGCCTGATGCAACAACGTAACCCAATCCCGTCACAAGCGAAGTATCCATGATCAATTCTCCCGCTTCTTAAAGAAACCCAGCATGCGGTCGGTTACCAGATAACCACCCACGACGTTGATGCTTGCTAGGGCAACAGCGCCGGCACCCAACCATTGGGCGAGATCACCCTCACCGGTTCCGGCTAAAGCGACAGCACCAACGGCCGTAATGCCCGAAACGGCATTGGCCCCAGACATAAGCGGCGTATGCAGTGTTGCGGGAACTTTATTGATCAGCTCAAAACCTAAAAAGATTGAAAGCATAAGAATAAACAGAAGATATTCGGCACCATTCATGATCAGCTGGCTCCTTCGATGATGTCTTTAATAGTGGGGTGTACAACCGCACCACCGTGAGTAATAACGCAGCCCGGTAGGATGTCGTTCTCCATATCCAGAACGAACGTTTTCGCCTCTTCATCCCAGGTGTCTTCCACCAGATTAAACATATTGCTGGCATACATTTGCGTCGCATCTCGCGCCACCAAATTGGACAAATTACCAGTACCCACAATCGTAACGCCGCCTACATCCACGACTTCATCTGGAACTGAACCTTCAACGTTACCTCCGGTTTCAGCCGCCATATCGACCACCACCGAACCGGGAGCCATGCCGGCCACCATATCTGCCGTGACAAGAACCGGCGGCTTACGCCCAAAGACCTGTGCTGTGGTAATCACAACGTCGGAGTCGGCAATTACCGCCTTTTGTGCTTGTCGCTGTATCTCTACCTGCTCTGGCGTGAGCTCGCGTGCATAGCCATCTGCAGTCTGCCCGGTGTCACCAAGATCAATCTCAAGAAACTTACCGCCCAAAGACTGAACCTGCTCGGCCACGACGGGCCGTGTGTCAAAGGCTGTCACTCTGGCGCCGAGACGTTTGGCGGTCGCGATGGCCTGCAGGCCCGCAACGCCAGCTCCAATGATGAAAACCTTTGAGGGTTTCAGTGTTCCCGCAGGCGTCATCATCATGGGAAAAATTCTTGGCAGTCGCGTAGCTGCTAGCATCACTGCCATGTAGCCCGCGAGGTTAGCCTGTGAGCTAAGGGCATCCATTTTCTGCGATCGAGTAGATCGAGGGATCATCTCCATGCTCACGGCAGTGATACTTTTGGCCGCAAACTCTCGAATCAGCGCGTGTTCATTAAAAGGGTCTAAATAGGATACGTGAATACAGCCCGGCTTGAGCTTGGCCACTTCCTCTAGATCGGGCTTGCGCAAACGGAGAACCATATCTGCGCCGCCCAGTAAGGCATCACGGTCAGTGACCACTGAGGCACCTTCTGCAGCATATGCTTCATCACTAAAGCCGGCGCCATCACCGGTACCGCTTTCTATGGCCAGATCGGCTCCGAGTCGAACCAGTTTCTTTACCGTCTCCGGAGTGACAGACGCACGGTTTTCACCGGGGTGCGTCTCACGGGGTATCGCTAGTCGCATAGTGTCCTAACCTAATATTTTTATGTTTGGGGCGCGTGAGTGTACACAATGTGAATATTCACGTCTCGCAGAAATTAGGCGCACTGAATTTAGGGTCTTTGTTCAACCGCCATCTTCAGCTGGCGCGAAGTTTAAGGAACGGATTGAGCCATCGATGCTGCCAGCTAGTAAAGCGCAAAGGCGCATCCAGCACGGTTAGGCAAATACAGTCTTCGCCGTCGAGGGCAACCGGGGCATGCTTGTCTTCACTCGACCGGAAGATAAAATCTCCCGGGTGATAACTGTCTCTGCCGTCACTAAATCCCCCTTCAAGGACCAGTGTCATCTCGCTGCCGCCATGGGTATGTTCTGGAATACGACCACCCTCGGCAATGCGCAGAAGCGCAAACTCATGATTGGTGTCGCCCGTAGACAGGTAGCTCACGCTCAAAGCACGAGTAATCCGCTTCCATACCAACTGGCTAAAGTCTTTGTTTATTAGCCTTTCAAGCAAACCCGGTAGCTCGGTACCCTTGGTTTGATCACTGTAGGACAAGGGCGCTGGGTCCTCCAGCCGGGCCAAGACATTATCGAGCAGTGCCTCGGATACGGTCACGGGCTCAAGCCGCTCCAGCATGGCTCCGCCGAGTGTTCGCAGTTGACTGTCGATGCGCCGGCAGCGCTCACAGTAAGATAAGTGCGCGGCTACACAAGCCGCCTGGGCAACCGGAAGACTGCCGGCTGCGTGCTCCATTAAGAAGTCATTGGAGGGATGATGTTTTGCCATAGCTGAGTTGTCCTTTGTATCTTGGTTAAGAGAAACCCAAAATACCCACTGATTGTTTCAGAGTCCTACGCCTCAGCTCTTCAATCGGTTTACTGCCGGTCCATTTGTACCTGTAGTTTTTGTATGGCTAACCGTACCCGGGACTTTACTGTGCCCAAAGGCAGGTCAAGCTCAGCCGCCGCCTCAGAGTGCGACTTACCCTCCATGTAAACTTTGGCCAAAATTTGCGCCTGATCTGGAGGTAGCTGCCCCATCAAGTCTTTGATGCGGTCTGAACCGCGCCGAGTATGGAGTACGGTGAAGGGCTCCTCGCCCTCAAGCTCAATATTGAGATCGTCTGCCGCCAATGGCGTGTCAAACTTCTGTAGCCGACGAAACATATCTGTTCGGCAATTTCGAGCAATCGTGTAGATCCAGGTGCTGGCAGCCGCTTTTTCTGGGTTGAAACCGCTCGCTTTTTGCCAAACCTTGAGCATAACCTCTTGAACCAATTCGTCGGCATGGGCTGCGGACATACTCGAGCCAGCCAAGGCAAACGCCTTAATGAGGGGTGCAAAATGCCTAAAAAATCGGGTGAACGATGCGCGATCGTTACTTTTCCCAATTAATACCAAGCATTCGCTCCATTCGTCGGTCCGTCGCCCAGTAGGCACGGTCCACTTCCCAGAGCCACGCCCCGAGTCTGCCTCGCCATCGTTTTTGACTTCAACCATACCGCACCGCAAAACTTGTGAAATTTCAACATTCAGCATACACGAAGCTGCCGCCATCACAACCACGTTGATCCGCGACCCCGGGCAATACGTAACTTTGATACCAATAACTTAAGTATGGCAGGTGACACGCGGGTGAAGGTTGCAATAATCGGGTCGGGCATTTCCGGCTTGGGCTGCGCGCACCGGCTTGCAGCTCTCAGACACGACGTTGCTGTTTTCGAAGCAGCCGATCGTATAGGAGGCCATACAGCCACCTATGACGTGAAGCTGGGGGCCCGACGTTACGCCATTGACACTGGCTTTATTGTTTACAACGATCACACCTACCCTCATTTTATTGAACTCCTTGAGGGGCTGGGCGTGGCCACTCGAGCCACAGCCATGGGCTTTTCGGTTTCCGATGATACAACCGGCTTGGAATACGCCGGAAACAACCTGAATGCGCTATTTGCGCAACGGAAAAACTTGGTCTCCCCCCGATTTCTTTCCATGGTGAAGGATATTTTGCGCTTCAATAGAGAGTCGGTTGCAGACTTGGACGCCGGGAAATTGGCGACAGGAGAATCTCTGGGATCCTATCTAGACCGAAGACGTTACAGCCCCGCGTTTTGTAAAGACTACTTACTGGCCATGACTTCTGCCATTTGGTCAGCTGATTTTTCAGACGCCAGAGATTTCCCGGTAGAATTTTTTATTCGATTCTTTCGCAATCACGGGTTACTTCAGATCACCAATCGACCTCAATGGCGCGTCATAGAGGGCGGCAGCCGAGAGTATATTCCGCCGCTGACCTTCGGCTTTGAGGACAGAATCTTTGTAAACCATCCGGTTCAACGGGTTGAACGCATACCCGGCAGAGGCGTACAGCTGCACTTTAAGGACGGCACAAAGCGCCAGTTCGACCAAGTTGTGATCGCCACCCATTCGGATCAGGCCCTTGCCATGCTGGCTGAGCCATCAGCCAAGGAAAAAGCGATTCTTGGCGCCATCCCCTATCGTGACAACGATGTGGTCTTACACACTGACGATCGAGTACTCCCCAGCAACCGGCGTACCTGGTCGAGCTGGAACTATCGCATGCGCCCCGGCAACGACAGGGCAGTCGTCACCTACAACATGAACATACTTCAAGGGATTGAAGCGCCGGAAACCTTCTGCGTCACACTTAACGATACTGAATCTATTAACCCCTCGCGCATTCTGGGGCGATTCAACTACGCCCACCCCCAGTTCACCGTGGCCGGGGTTGAAGCACAGAGCCGCTGGGAGGAAATCAATGGCGTTAACAACACTTGGTTCTGTGGCGCCTATTGGCGAAATGGTTTTCACGAAGATGGTCTTGTCAGCGGTCTAAGGGTTGCAGAAGCCCTGGCTGAGACGGACTCAATGGCCGCATGATTTCAAAGTTATACCGTGGCACCTTGTTTCACTGCCGCCACAGCCCAAAGCAACACCGATTTTCTTACAAAGTCTTTATGCCCTTGGTGCAGTTAGACGCCCTTCCCGGCCTGACCGATGACATCCCCTTTTGGTCTGCACGGCGCTGGGCTCCCGCGGCGTTCCGACGGAGCGACTTTTTGGGAGACGCGCAAACTCCTCTCGTTGACGCGGTCAAAAACCGCATTGCAGAGCAGTGTGGGCCTCAGGATCTAGGCTCTATTTATCTCCTAGCGAACTGGCGCTACTTTGGCATTCAGGCCAACCCTATTGCCTGCTACTTCTGCTACGCCCCCGATGGCCATACCCTAAAGTTTGTTGTTGCTGAGGTGACCAATACCCCCTGGGATGAGCGTCGAAGCTATGTGATTCCGGTGACCGACTCCCAGGGCAAAGTCCACACAAAATTTCAAAAGACTCTGCATGTTTCTCCATTCAACCCCATGGATATGGTTTATCAGTGGTCTAGCAGCGCGCCCGGCGATCAGCTGGCCATAAAACTGAGCAATTTTCAGGACGACGAAAAGATTTTTGATGCCACCTTATCTTTGGAGGCCCACCCGTTTTCGGCGACTCAGCTAAACCGGGCTATTTGGGGACTTCCATTTATGACGCTGAAGGTCATTGTTGCTATCTATTGGCAAGCGCTGAAACTTTGGTTAAAAGGGGTTCCGTTTCATCCTCATCCGAACCGAGGATAGCCCCGTTTTTTTTGCTGAAGAGAACCACCGAGGTTACCCCCATGTCTGAATCTAGTGTGCGAAACATTTTAAAGCTGCCCACTCTCAGCCGAGCAGTACAGCCAAAAGTAGCTAGAGAGCTACTTTTACGTCTGCTTAAAAATATTCGTGTCGGCACGCTGACGCTGCACGACGGTGAAGAGGTGTTTGCTCTTGGTAACGATGAGCGGCCCGAAGCACCCCACGCACACGTTGATGTGCATGACGATAGGACGTATTGGCGCATCCTCACTGGTGGAACGATAGCTTCTGGTGAAGCTTATATTGATGGCGAGTGGAGTAGCCGAGATCTCACTGAAGTCACTCGATTGTTCAGTGCCAACATGGAAACCATGATGGCAATGAAAGATAAACAGAGCTGGATCATGCAAATAGGCTTAAAGCTCGCGCACTTTGGTCGTCGCAATACAGAGACGGGCTCGAAAGCAAATATTGCCGCACACTACGACTTGGGAAATGATTTTTTCAACCTGTTTCTTGACCCCACCATGATGTATTCGTCAGCCGCCTATCCCAGTGCTTCGGCAACCCTCGATGAAGCTGCGGTGCACAAACTCGAGCTCATTTGTCAGTCACTGGAACTTAAGCCTGAGGATGAATTGATTGAGATAGGGACGGGTTGGGGTGGCATGGCAATGTACGCCGCGCAGCAATATGGTTGCAAAGTTACTACGACGACAATTTCTAAAGAGCAATATCAATATACTCTGGAGGCGGTAAAAGCCGCGGGCTTAGAAAACCAAATCACGGTGCTGTGCCAAGACTATCGCCAGTTAGAGGGCTCCTTTGACAAACTGGTCTCCATTGAAATGATTGAAGCGGTGGGGCATGAGTTTTACGAAAGCTACTTTCGCTGTGTCAGCAAGCTACTAAAACCCACCGGCAAAGCGGTCATTCAGGCCATTACTATTCCTGATCAGCGCTATGATTTTGCCCGGCAATCCGTTGATTACATCAAGCGCTATATTTTCCCTGGGGGTTGCCTGCCGTCCTTAAGAGTCATTAGCGAAAACCTTGCCAAGCACACGGATCTTCAGATCACTCAGCTGCGCGACATCACCCTAGACTACGCACGCACCTTAGAAGCATGGCACCATGGCTTCTTGGGGCAGACTGAAAAGGTGAAAGAGATGGGTTTTGATGATCGGTTTATTCGCATGTGGCGCTTCTATCTCAGCTACTGTGAAGGTGGTTTTCGCGAAAGAATCATTGGAACTTTTCAAATAACCATGGCAAAACCCGGCTACCGTCCGGAATAACCGATGCTACTTTCTCTTGTGCCCATAGTCCTGCTGGTGGCTATGCTGGCAGGCGCCGTACAGCTGTTTGGTTCCGATGCGTCCTACGGACCGAATCAGATCGTTCTTGTCGTTGCCACAGGGGTTGCAGCTCTGGTGGGGTTGCGCCGTGGTCTTAGCTGGGCCGACATTCAGAAAGCGCTAACCGATGGCATTCAGGTCGGACTTGGACCTATTCTTATCTTGCTCGCTGTCGGCGCATTGATCGGCAGTTGGATTTTGGCCGGCACCGTGCCAGCCATGATTTATCACGGCGTTGCTCTGCTAGACCCCGCCCTGTTCTACGCCGCCTCTGCGGTGATCTGCGCGTTGGCATCCATCAGTATTGGCAGCTCCTGGACCGTCGCCGGCACACTGGGGATAGGCCTTATTGGTATCGCCGAGAGCTTTGGTCTCTCGAGTGCTATGACCGCGGGGGCCATTATTTCCGGCGCCTATTTTGGCGATAAACTGTCGCCATTATCCGATACCACGAATCTTGCAGCGGCTTGTGCCGGTGTCGATTTATTTCAGCACATTCGCCATATGCTGTGGACAACTGTTCCGGCCTTTGCCATTGCGCTCATCTTTTTTCTAATGATGAACAGTGAGCAAGCCACTCGCCCACCCGAGGATATCGCGCAGCTGCGCACAGCACTCGCGGCCGAGTTCGATGTTGCCTGGTACAGCCTGCTACCGTTGGTCGGCATGCTGATGCTTATTTTTCTCAGAGTACCCGCCTATCCTGCTATTTTACTCTCAACCGCTATCGGTATTGTCTTTGCCCTTTTGGTGCAGCCCGACGCGGTACAGCGTTTCGGGGAAAGCCTAGACAAAGAGGGTCCTGCACCCATTGTAAGAGGGTTGTGGACGGTATTGTTTGCGGGCTATACCGGCAGCAGTACAGACCCATCCCTTAATGAACTACTCAGTAAAGGTGGCATGGCAAGCATGCTGAACACGGTATGGTTGATCGTGACTGCGCTGTCCTTTGGCGGTGTTCTTGAGCGAACAGGCATTCTGGCGCACTTGTTAAATGCTGCCCTCAAGAGGGTGCGCAGCACGGGCGATTTGATACTAGCCACGGTGACAGGCGGGGTTATCACCAATGTTCTCGCCGCAGATCAATTTCTAGCCATTGCGCTACCAGGACGCATGTTTACGGTCGCCTTTGACGAGCGTGGATTGAGCCGACTGAACCTTTCAAGATCGCTAGAAGACTCTGCCACACTGACCTCAGTGCTCATTCCCTGGAATACCTGTGGCGCTTATATGAGCGCAACCTTAGGTGTTATGACCCTTGAATACTTACCCTTCGCCGTTTTCAATTATGTTTGCCCACTCGTCGCGATCACTCTCGGCTACCTGGTGATTGCGCAGAAACCCGCAGAGCCTGTAGCGGCGATATGACGAACCTCCACTGGGACTACCCTAATCCCCATATGATTTTGGTGACCGTCTGTCCCGAGGATATCGATGCGCTGTCGCATACCAACAACGGCGTTTACGTCAACTGGTGCGAACAGGCCGCTTGGTCCCACACCAGTGCCCTAGGCCTCGGGGAGGCTCAGTATCGATCGCTGAACCGCGCAATGGCACTCACACAGGCGCAATACCAGTATCTGCGGGCAACCCATGAAAACGATAAACTTCAGGTTGGCACCTGGATTACCCGGTGGGACCGAAGGCTGACCATGGAGCGCCAATTTCAAATCATTGATAGTCGCTCAGGTGAAACGGTGCTTCGGGCCAAACACCAGTTCGTCTGTATTGAAATCTCCTCGGGCAAACCGCGCCGCCCCCCCCAAGACTTCATAGATCGATACGGCCCTGTCGTGCTCAACCTCGAGCCCCTTTAGCTCCGTGACCACGCAAAGCTCAGGACAGCATCTAAATCCTGGGCACCTGTTTTGAGCGCCAGCAGACGATCTACGCCCAACGCAACGCCTGCACAAGGAGGCAGACCTGCTGTTAAAGCATCTAAAAGTTGCTCATCAGGCCTACGGTCGCTTTGGCCTCGCGCCTTCCGCAAACTGTTATCTTCGGCAAAACGTGCCCTGAGCTCCGCAGCATCACCGCACTCCCAATAGCCATTTGCAAGCTCTGTGCCGTCTACATAACACTCAAAGCGCGCTCCCCGAGGCTCCCCTGCCACATCCAAAATCCGTTGTGCCAACGCCGCCTGAGATGCCGGATAGTCAATAATAAAAACAATACCCCAACCGGTTATCGCAGGCTCCACGCAGTGACTCATTAATAAATCGAGCAAGCTATCGCGATCAAGGCCCAAGGGGATTTCTCCCAGATGGCCTATAGCCAGCGCCTCAAGTTCTTCCCGAGGGGCCGTGTGGGCACCTGCACCGAGGACTTCCTGAAAAATCGCCTGCCATGACCAAATTTGCCAGCCCGGGCGCGCTAGCACAGCCGCCACGAGCTCTCCCACTTCCCGTGCCAGTTGATAGTGGTCAATACCTAGGCGGTACCACTCGAGCAAGGTGTATTCGGGGTTGTGACGCACCCCCTGCTCCTCCCAACGAAAGGCCTTACAAATTTGAAAAATATCACCACTACCCGCCGCTAACAGGCGTTTCATAGCGTACTCAGGTGAGGTCTGTAAAAAGCGCATCTCATGACCGCAGGGCACTTCAAAATTTTCCAAGGCAGGGTCTGATACACCCGCCCGACACAGCAGTGGGGTTTCGACTTCCATCACACGTTGTTTTGCGAAGTAGTCTCTGAGATCGGCAAGCAAGGCGGCACGCTGCCGCTGGATGACGTGGTTAGCCCCTGGGCGCCAGTCTGTCACCGCTGCTTTTCAGTTTTTGCTGGCGCGACTGACGTAATCTCCGGTTCGCGTGTCAATACGAATACTCTCACCCTGGGAGATAAACAGGGGAACACGAACCACAGCACCCGTCGTCAAGGTTGCTGGCTTGGAGCCACCCTGTGCGGTATCGCCCTTCAAGCCAGGATCAGTTTCGGTAATTTCTAACTCAATAAAATTAGGCGCGCTCACGGTAATGGGGGCACCGTTGTACAGGGTCACCTCATACTTTTCCTGCTCCCTTAGCCACTTTTGGGTATCCCCAACGGCATCGGCACTCGCAGCATGCTGATCGAAACTAACCGGGTCCATAAAGTAGAAAAACTCACCATCGGTGTAGGAGTATTCGAGCTCAACGTCGAGCACATCGGCACCCTCCAACGAATCCCCCGATTTAAAGGTGCGATCCCATACCCGGCCCGAGCGCAAGTTGCGCAACTTAACGCGGTTAAACGCCTGGCCTTTACCCGGCTTCACAAACTCGTTCTCGAGAATCGAGCACGGCTCGCCATCGAGCATCACTTTAAGACCGGACTTGAATTCGTTGGTGGAAAAATTGGCCATAGGGCGCTCCTTACGTCAGTCGCCGCGAATCATACCGCAGCATTGCCAAGACTTCAGCGCTATGCGTCATTGAGTTCACTGCCGGCACCGAGGTAGTACAAGACACCATCGAGCCCAACATGGTTAAGTTGTAAATCTACCTGTGCCTGCACCAGTGGCTTGGCGGCATAAGCCACACCCAGGCCCGCAGTCCTCAGCATGGGTAGATCATTGGCACCGTCACCCACAGCTATGGTGTCCTCGAGAGCAATATTTTTTCGCTCAGCAATGTCTAATAAGGCCTTGCGCTTGTAGTCACCATCAACAATCGGCGCCTGTACTTTTCCCGTCAGCACGCCCCCATCGCTATCGAGACCATTGGCATGAACTTCATCAAAACCAAACTTTCGCTGTAAATACTGGGCAAAGGGTAAGAAGCCACCGGACAAAATGGCGGTGTAAACCCCCCTTGCACGCAGGGTCAAGAGCAGCTCACTCACACCCTCCGTAATCGGCATGACCTCTAGAATGCGATCAACCGCATTGAGCTCCAAGCCCTTAAGCAACGCCACCCGTTCTATAAAGCTTTCCTGGAAGTCGAGCTCGCCGCGCATGGCACGGTCTGTAATAGCGGCAACCTGCGCCCCCACCCCCGCGACCCGCGCTAGCTCATCAATAACCTCGCACTGAATAAGCGTAGAATCCATGTCAAATACCGCAAGACGGTAGGGGCGCACTCGAGAAGTCACGGTCTGTATTGCCCAATCCAGTGCCGCCTCTCGGTCAAGCTCTCTCAAGGATCGAGCCAGAAGATCGACATCGTAGTCGGCGGGCAAAGAATAACTCTGGGCTGATCTGCGCCCCGCCAGGGATCGAGGTACGGGCAAAACTCGCACCTCTAAGGTTGTCGCCGAAAAAGCCCGTAAGGCCTTATTCAACGGCGCAAAAGCATCCGGCTGACCATTCGCTGAGATCGCAGTCAGCGTGTATCGCGTGTTCGTCATAGTTTAATCCTTGAGGATGACAAGCATAGCGCAGACGTGACGTTTATACTGCGGGCTACTTCAAATAAGGCCGATAACAGTGCGCGCACTTGCAACAGTCATTAGTCGCCTACCCCTGCACCAGCAGCTGGCAGCAACCGCATGCCTTTGCTGTCTCATTTCTAGTCTTGCGCTGGTAGGGTTAGCCGCACAGTCCAGCAGTCACAGTCAGGCCACCCTTCAAGGGGAGTATGGACAGGCCGTGGCCGAGCAATTAGCGCGGCGACTCGGTGCAGAGATGGCAACCGGTGATCGCTTGGGTATTGCAGGCGAGCTGAACAAACTTGCCGAACAGAAGCGTATCGTTGCGGCCAGAGCACTCGATGTTGATAAGCGCGAACTCGTGGCAGTTGGCGATCAAAATTCTAGCAGTTCGATTTTCCAGGCACCCATCATGATTGCGGGTGATCAGGCCGGTGTTGCCGAAGTCGCCCTCAGTACAGCCATTAGTGACCGTACACAGTTCCAATTTGTGCTCAGCCTATCGGGTCTGGCAATTTTACTGAGCATTGCGGTTTATTTGATCACCCGAACTCTGGCTTTACGGCTGGGTAAAAATTTACAGGCCGTGGCCGCCGAGCTTGGGGTTGTTGGGGATACTGAGCAGGTGAGTGCCAACGAGATCGAAGCACTGAGAGAGCGTGTTGCCGCGCTGCCGCTGGACCTACTCAAGCCTCCCACACAACAGCAAAGTCTGGGGGATCAACACTACGTCGAAACCGCCATTTTATTTATCCACTTCAGAAGTCTTCCTGGCTATTTGGAAACGGTAGATGAGCGACGGTTACAGCGCTATGTCGCTCACATACATCGCATGATCTACGGTGCTGCAGGTTTTTATAACGGTGAGCTGCAGGTCGTTCGCCAGTTCGGTATTGCCGTATGGTTTAACGGTAAACATAAAATTGCTTCACCGACCGTCCGGGCAGCAAGCTGCGCCTGGTTAATTCAACAGACAGCACCAAAATTAGAGGAGCAGCTGAGATTGTCCGTTGGGCTGGGGCTCGCCGTCGGCGGCAGTGAACTAGGACGCGGCGATGGCGAAGACATTTACCCGGGCCTCTACACCCAAGCCGCGGTAGATGAACTGGAAGCCTTAGCGCGTCAGTCAGGAAACGAAATCCACCTGTCTGAGACCCTGACACAGGATGTCCAGCTCATGAACCGCGTAGGCATCGAAGAGGCGCCACCGGGGCGTTATCAGCTAGGACAATTCGCCGATGGCCACAGAGACCTCGTTGAGCGCCAGCGCGAAATTCTGCTACGAGCGCTCATTATCAGTGACGAACCCGAGGACTGACTTTAGCCTTCAGTCAGCCCCTACGACGCCAACAGCAACGACCTTCTGAAAGCCGTTAGGCAGTTTGTTACCACGCCTACCGCGCTCACCCCGATAATTTTCAAGGTCACTAAACTTGAGCTTTAAATGCCGTTTACCGGCGGTAATTTGCAGCACAGTGCCTGGGACCAGAACGACTGCACCCACCATTAATTCCTCTCGGGCAGCAGCCCTTGGCGTTGGAATGCCAATAATTTTATTGCCCTTTCCTCGCGAAAGCTCGGGGAGGTCGGTCAGAGGAAATACCAAGAGCCGACCCTCATTGGTCACCGCGGCAACCATTGCCGCCTCGTCTGCGCTGCCAACGCTTCCAGGCTGGAGCACGCCCGCACCCTTAGGCAGGGATAAAACCGCTTTGCCAGCCTTATTTTTTGTCTGAAGATCAGCGAACCGAGCAATAAAACCGTAACCCGCATCGCTAGCCAATAAATAACGGTCAGCATCTACCCCGGTTAGCAGGGCCTCGAAAGTCGCACCCGATGGGGGATTAATACGCCCGGTCAATGGCTCGCCCTGGCCCCGGGCTGAAGGCAGTTGATGACTCGGTAAACTGTAGGAACGGCCGGTAGAGTCAAAGACCACTGTAGGCTGATTACTTCGGCCTTTTGCGGCCAATTTAAAAGCATCTCCAGATTTATAACTCAGGGTTTCAGGGTCAATATCATGTCCCTTGCCCGCTCTTATCCAGCCCTTTTCAGACAAAACAATGGTCAGCGGATCTGCCGTGGTTAACTCCAGCTCACTGAAGGCCTTAGCTTCTTCCCGGGCCACTATTGGCGAGCGTCGCTCATCGCCATGATCGTTGGCAACAGCCTCCAGCTCTTTTTTAATGAGTGTTTTTAGCCGCGCATCACTACCTAGGGTCTTTTCGAGGTCGTCGCGCTCTTCAGCCAATTCATTTTGCTCGCCGCGAATTTTCATTTCTTCCAGCTTCGCGAGGTTGCGCAACTTTAAATCGAGAATAGCGTCGGCTTGCACCTCGGTGAGCTCAAATCTTGCCATAAGGGCTGGTCGTGGCGCATCTTCTTCACGAACAATCCGAATCACTTCATCGATATTGAGGTAGGCAACGAGATAGCCCTCAAGAATATGAAGTCTTTTGAGGACCTTTTCTAACCGATACTCGAGGCGACGGCGCACAGTGGTCCTGCGAAATTCCAGCCATTCGAGCAAAATCGTCGCCAAAGATTTGACCCCGGGACGGCCGTCGATGCCAATCACATTGAGATTCACACGATAGTTTCGTTCTAGGTCTGTCGTCGCGAACAAGTGACTCATCAGGGCATCGAGATCAACGCGGTTTGAGCGGGGCACCACCACAAATCGTGTTGGATGCTCATGATCCGACTCATCCCGCAGATCCCCAACCATGGGCAACTTTCTGGCCTGCATTTGCGCCGCAATTTGCTCGAGAACTTTCGATCCCGAGACTTGATGTGGCAGGGCATGAACGACAATGGCGCCGTCTTCTACACGCCACGCCGCGCGCATCTTAAGAGAACCGCGACCGGTTTTATACATCGCGCTAATTTCAGCGCGCGGGGTAATAATTTCTGCCTCGGTGGGGAAATCGGGGCCTTGAATAATGTCATCGAGCTCTTCGACACCGGCACGAGGCGCCTCCAGCAACCGAATGGTGGCCCTGACGACCTCGCGCAAATTGTGTGGTGGAATATCAGTAGCCATTCCCACAGCAATTCCCGTGGTACCGTTGAGCAGCAAATTAGGTACGCGGGCGGGTAGCACCATAGGCTCATCAAGGGTGCCATCAAAGTTTGGCTGCCAATCAACCGTCCCCTGCCCCAATTCGGCCAGAAGAATATCTGCGTAGTGCGTGAGCCTGGATTCTGTGTAACGCATGGCGGCGAATGACTTAGGATCATCGGGTGAACCCCAATTACCCTGGCCGTCGATTAAGGGATAGCGATAGCTAAAATCTTGGGCCGTAAGCACCATGGCTTCATAGACTGCGCTATCGCCATGGGGATGAAATTTACCAATAACGTCACCGACGGTGCGGGCTGATTTTTTAAACTTCGCGGTAGCCTTTAACCCCAGCTCACTCATCGCATACACAATGCGTCGCTGGACCGGCTTAAGCCCGTCACCGATGTTGGGCAGAGCACGATCAAGAATGACGTACATCGAATAATCGAGGTAAGCCTTTTCTGCATATTCGCGTAACGACAGGGTTTCAGGGCTTGTAGCGCCCATTACCGGATCAGACATGAACTGGAACTCTCAGTAGTTATTGATAACAGGGATAGGATTTAAGTTTGTGCTAACCGGTGGCGCAAGGTCACAACCTCTCCGTTAAGTGCGGTAATAGAGCGCGCCATATCCACCAACAAACCCTGCACCGCTTCTGGTCGTGTGCGGATGATTTCAAAAAATCGATCCTTGGGAATACGCGGTACCGAACAGCGCTTCAAAGCAGTAACCTTAGCATTCCTGCGCCCGTTCGCGAGCGCCGCCATGGTGCCAAACAACTCTCCGGTGGCAATTCTGGCCACGGGCTGCTCATCCACTAATAGCTGCGCAACACCCGCCACCATAGAAAACACATCGTCGGCCGGGTCTCCCTGCTGAATAATGACCGCACCCGGAGAGTAAACCTCGGTATCACCTCCCAGCCCGGCTTGTCGCTGAATATTCAGGCCACTCATGCGATACATAAGAGATTGCGTTTGTATCAGAGCGGCCAACCAGTGCTTTTGGCGAGCCGTGTCGTTACTGATAGCGCGCAAAAAAGAATCTTGTTCCCAAGTTCTAACCGTAGCTCCGTCGTCTGAGCCAAATTGCAGCGCGGTCACGGTTGCTGGTACCTGAGCGCTATCGCCTAAAACAAGATCACCGGGCTCTAAAACGCCGACCACCGTTTGCTCGTGGAGAACCGATACAAGACCCGATTCCACCCTGGCAATCGTGTGGTTAGGAAGGGGCGTAAAATGCACCGACCGGCTCGCAGGCAGCTCTACCAAATTCGATTCAATATCGAGGCCGACAAAAACCCCCGACAATGATTGCCTTGCCGCGCTGTTGAGAAGACCGATGTCGTCCTGTACTTGCCCAGTGGTCAGCATACTCTGCAGCCCTATAATGCCTGTCCGATTGAATCCTAACCCGATAAACTATCCGTGTCCTGAAAAGGGCGCATTCGATGGCAAAAAACTGGCAACACTATGTCTCATACCCTCAATTGGCGTTTTCGCCATTTCGATCTCTTCAGCGCATCACAATGGCACGCCATGCTAAACCTGAGGGGCAGTATTTTTGTCGTCGAGCAAACCTGCCCCTATTTAGACCCCGATGGCAAGGACCCAGACTGCTGGCACCTTGAGGGACTGTTACAGGGACAACTCGTTGCCTGCTTGAGAATTGCGCCTCCGGGGGCGGTTTATCCGGAGCTGTCTATCGGGCGCGTGGCCGTGGCTCCGGATAACCGGGGTCAAGGATTAGGCCGTGAGGCCATGGTTCAAAGCGTCGCGTACAGCAAAGCACTATGGCCCAATGCCAACATCAGACTTAGCGGTCAGGCTTACCTGCAGGAGTTTTATCACAGCCTGGGCTTCACACGGTGAAAGGCCCCTACCTTGAGGACGACCTGCCGCACTTTGAAATGCTGCTGAGCTGAACCTACTCCATTTAGCGACGGCCAACGCTTAGGCCACCAAATTGGGACCTTGTTTTAAGCCCAGGGATTTTACGCTGCGCTGCGAGCCGCTCGCTTGCGTTCGTGTTCAAGAAGCAATTTTTTACGTAGCCGAATGCTATCGGGTGTCACCTCTACCAGCTCATCATCCTCAATAAATTCCAAGGCCTGTTCAAGGCTGTGACGCACTGGCGGCGTTAGAATCAGAGCCTCATCGGTGCCGGAAGCCCGGACATTAGTTAGTTGCTTGGCCTTCGTCGGGTTAACAACCAGGTCATTGCCACGACTATGCAGCCCAACAATCTGCCCTTCATAGACATCTTTATTGGGATCCACGAAAAGGCGCCCTCGCTCCTGCAAGGTGTATAGCGCGTAGGCCAAGGTTTTGCCTTTAACCATGGAAACCAAGACGCCGTTTACGCGACCGCCCAGCTCTGCGCGCTTTACAGGACCATAGTGATCAAAAACATGAGTCATGATGCCCGAGCCTGAAGTTAGCGTTAAAAACTGTGAGCGAAACCCAATTAAACCTCTGGCTGGAACAATAAACTCAAGGCGCACGCGTCCATTACCGTCAATCACCAGGTTTTTCATTTCGGCTCTGCGTAGCCCTAACTCTTCCATAACGCCACCTTGGTGCTCTGACTCGCAGTCGATGACCAAATTTTCGTAGGGTTCACAGAGCTCACCGTCGATCTCTTTTTGAATGACCTCGGGCCTCGAAACACCCAGCTCAAAACCTTCACGGCGCATGCTCTCTATCAGCACTGACAGGTGCAGCTCCCCGCGACCGGATACGGAGAATTTGTCCGGGGAATCCCCCTCCTCCACGCGTAAAGCCACATTGTGTATGAGTTCGCGTTCCAACCGTTCCCGAATATTGCGCGACGTTACATACTTGCCTTCAAGCCCGGCAAATGGCGAATCGTTAACCTGAAAGGTCATGCTTACCGTCGGCTCATCGACAGACAAAGGCGGCAGCGGCTCGGGCGTTCCCGGACTGCATAAGGTGTCAGAAATATTCAATGCCTCGATCCCTGTCACGCAGACAATATCGCCAGCGCCAGCCTCAGCCACATCGACCCGTTCTAGGCCCTGATAACCCATAACCTGAAGAATTTTTCCGTTGCGACTGTCCCCATTGCGGTCAATAACAGCCACTTGGGTATTAGGGGTTACTGAACCACGGGTAATACGCCCAACACCAATAACACCCACATAGCTGCTGTAGTCGAGGGCCGAGATTTGCAGCTGCAAAGGACCCTCAGTATCCACTAACGGAGCGGGGACTTTATCAACAATCGTTTGAAACAACGGCTCCATATCGGCTGCCATCGCTTCGTGTTCCTCGCCCGATATGCCGTTAAGAGCAGATGCATAAATAATAGGAAAGTCGAGCTGCTCCTCATTGGCGCCTAAGGTATCGAAGAGATCAAAAACCTGGTCAACCACCCAGTCGGGCCTGGCGCCAGGGCGATCGACCTTGTTAATAACAACAATGGGATTGAGGCCCCGCTCAAAAGCCTTCGAAGTAACAAATCGAGTCTGTGGCATCGGTCCGTCAACGGCGTCCACCAACAACAGCACCGAGTCGACCATAGACAGCACGCGCTCCACTTCGCCGCCAAAATCTGCGTGTCCGGGTGTGTCCACAATATTGATGCGATAGTCTTGCCAGCGAATGGCCGTGTTTTTCGCAAGAATGGTAATGCCACGCTCTTTTTCCTGGTCGTTCGAATCCATGATTCGCTCGGTACCCGCCGCTTTTCTATCAAGCGTGCCGGACTGCTGTAGCAAGCAATCCACAAGTGTCGTTTTGCCATGATCTACGTGGGCAATGATGGCAATATTTCTCAGCTGGCTGATCACGCTGCGTGTCTCTCCAAGGTGAAGGGGGGTTAGGCGGCGCGGAGTCTACCAGAGGCGGCCGGTTAACAGGTCTGCAATATTACGGTTACTGTAAAGAGTAGGATCTTTAATTTCGGCCCCTCAGCGCCACATTTTGGGGCAATTAGCGGTTTATTTTGGTGCATAGTGCACTTATTTAGTGCATTCCGTGGGGCTCGAGTCTCACGGGCAAATAACCATGGCTACATTTTATGGTTTAAATTCAATAGTTTAAAAATTATACGCCCCATAATGGCGCGCTGGCACATACCTTGCACTATCCTCCCGAGATGATTCATGGCATGGTGCATGCCCCAATCATCAGGCATTGGGGCTACGTAAGGCCCCCATTTAGTTATTTCAAGGAGTTAGCCATGTCTGAGCGCACGCTCACTTTGATCAAAGACAATGATATTCGCTGGGTAGACCTTCGGTTTACCGATACTAAAGGCAAGGAGCAACACGTCTCCATACCCGCTACTGAAGTCGACGAGGACTTTTTCGACGAAGGTAAGATGTTCGACGGGTCATCTATCTCCGGATGGAAGGGCATTAATGAGTCAGACATGATCCTGATGCCAGACGACTCAAGCTCAGTCCTTGACCCCTTTACCGATGACGCCACCGTTATCCTGCGCTGCGATATTATCGAGCCCTCGACCATGCAAGGCTACGAGCGCGACCCTCGAAGTGTTGCGAAGCGCGCCGAGGCGTACCTTGCCTCTACCGGCATTGGTGACACGGCATTTTTTGGCCCTGAGCCCGAATTTTTCGTCTTCGACGACATCAAGTGGCACGCTGATATGAGTGGCGCTGGCTACAGCATCAATTCAGAAGAGGCGGCATGGTCTTCATCAGCACATTACGATGACGGCAATACCGGTCACCGGCCTGGCGTAAAAGGCGGCTATTTTCCTGTCCCACCCGTTGATAGCTTGCACGATATTCGAGCAGCTATGTGTTCTGCGATGGAGCAAATGGGCTTAGACGTTGAGGTACATCACCACGAGGTGGGCACGGCGGGACAATGCGAGATCGGCATTCGCTTCAATACCCTGGTGAAGAAGGCTGACGAAGTACAAATTCTGAAGTACTGCGTTCACAACGTGGCCCATGCCTACGGCAAAACAGCAACGTTTATGCCCAAGCCTATCGTTGGGGATAACGGCTCGGGTATGCACGTCCATCAGTCAGTCGCTAAAGACGGCGAGAACACTTTTGCGGGTGACGGATATTCAGGTCTGTCTGATACGGCGCTTTACTACATTGGTGGCATCATCAAACATGCCAGAGCTCTAAACGCCTTTGCCAATGCGTCAACCAACAGTTACAAGCGCTTGGTTCCTGGGTTTGAAGCTCCGGTTATGCTGGCTTATTCAGCGCGAAACCGATCCGCTGCTATTCGCATACCCTACGAGCCTTCTCCCCGAGGTAAGCGTGTCGAAGTTCGTTTCCCCGACCCCACCGCCAACCCCTATCTGGCCTTCGCAGCGATGCTAATGGCTGGCTTAGATGGCATTCAAAACAAGATTCACCCTGGGGATGCCGCGGATAAAGACCTGTATGACCTTCCAGCCGAAGAGGCCAAAGCGATTCCAACGGTGGCTTCAAGCCTGGAAGTGGCACTCGAGGCGCTCAATGCCGATCGAGAGTTCCTGACTCGAGGTGAGGTATTTACCGACGATATGATCGACGCCTATATCGATCTCAAGCGCGAAGAAGTGCAGCGTCTCGATATGACCACGCACCCTGTCGAGTTCGATATGTACTACTCGGTTTAAAGACCGACGAGAGTCCTTGCGCCTGATTGGGGCGTAAGGGCTCTATTTTCAGGAACGCTTTAAAAGGCATACCCGCTCTGGTTCAAAATGCCCAATCAGTGCAAGCTGTTTTTGGGACAACTCTTGGAGCCGGACCCATGATCAAAATTGCCAATGGACTAGTAATTGCGATCTTCGCGATTGCTGTGCTCAATACCCTGCCGTTACGGGCAGAGATTTTTAAGTACACCGACAAAAACGGTAACACTGTGTTCAGCGACAAACCCCCAGTAGACAATCGCTCAGAGCGTGTTCTTGAAGTTGAGCTGGGCCCTACCAATCTGTCGGAACCACCCCCGAAGCTCCCTACCCCAAGCCCAGAAGCCGTCAACTCTGAGGCGGCGGTGAAATATACCACCAGCATTACAAGCCCCGACGACGGCACGACCGTGCCTATGGGCCCTGGAGATTTTCTTGTGACCGCTTTATTTTCTCCGCCTTTGGCGGCTGGGGATTTGGCCGTAGTCAAACTCGATGGAGAAATCATAGCGCCGCCGCAAAGGCGTAATAGCTGGCAATTGCGGAATATCTTCCGTGGCGAGCACAAAATCACCATAGAACGTCAAAATGCTGAGAGCGATGTACTGAGTACCTCTCCCCCGATAACGGTCTATGTACTCAGGCCATCTATCCGGTGAGTGCTATTTGTCACAATGACCCAGACTACTCCGCAGCTGGTGCCCGAGATCACATACTTGAGGCCCTAGCCACTGCCGTGATCATGCTGGATGCAGACTTACGGATTGTCAGCTTGAATCCGGCCAGTGAGACCTTGCTACAAGCCTCCATTGAACGCACTCGAGGCATACACTTTGACCGTTTGGTAAATCTGAGCCCAGACTGGCAAAACCTACTGACCCAAGTACAAAGTGAAAATTTTGCGACAGTGAAGCGCGAGATGCCATTGGCATTACATAGCGGTGCTCAGTACTGCGTCGATCTTATAATTAGCCCCATTCAGCCCCCCGGTGAAGGCCCCAGCCTGCTGCTGGAACTCAACCCGGTAGACCGGCTAAATGCAATTAGCGAAGACGCGCAGCTACGAGAGGCACAGGCCTCTATGCGTCAGGTAATAAAAGGGCTTGCCCACGAAGTTAAGAATCCACTGGGGGGCATTCGTGGTGCCGCACAATTACTCGCACGAGAGCTGGGTAACGGCAAGCTTACTGAATACACCGACGTAATTATGGAAGAAGTGGACCGCTTGCGCACATTGGTTGACCGCATGCTGGGCCCCAGAGAACGCCTGTTAACTCGACTCATGAATATTCATGAGGTGCTTGAGCGCGTTAGGCAGCTCACAGAGGCCGAGTCAGGGGGCAATATTGTGATAGCCCGGGACTACGACCCGTCATTACCCGAATTCAAGGCCGACCCCGATCAACTCACGCAGGTGATATTAAACATCACCCGAAACGCCAGCCAGGCCTTGGCAGGAAAAGGCACCATAACGGTTCGAAGTCGTGCGAAGCGTCAGTACACGTTGGGTGGCAAACGCCACAAACTGGTCTGCTGCCTAGACATTATCGATGCCGGCCCGGGCGTCCCCAGCGATCAGTTAAATCAGTTATTCCTGCCCATGGTGACGTCAAGTACCAAGGGCAATGGCTTGGGTTTATCGATTGCACAAATGATTGCCAACAGACATGGCGGGCTTATCCAATGCGAAAGCAAACCTGGCCATACATGCTTTACCGTTTTATTACCGATGGAGACTTAAGACGTGTCCGACGATCGAACAGTTTGGGTGGTTGATGACGACCGTTCCATACGCTGGGTTATGGAGAAAGCTTTAACCCAAGCGGGACTTCTCTGTCAGAGCTTTGAAACGGCAGAAGCCCTGCTAGAAGCCATTGCGTCGGGAGCACCCGATGTTGTGATTAGCGATATTCGCATGCCCGGTATCGACGGCTTAGCACTGCTGGGCCAGTTGCGAACCGCACACCCTAATCTGCCGGTTATCATTACCACGGCCCATTCCGATCTCGACAGTGCTGTAGCGTCTTATGAAGAGGGCGCCTTTGAGTACTTGCCCAAGCCCTTTGATGTCGATGAAATTGTTGCGACCGTCATGCGCACCCCAACCATGCGCAAGGAACGTAAAGCACCTGTTGCTGAACTTCCCGACAAACCCACGGAAATCATTGGCAATGCCCCTGCCATGCAGGAGGTGTTTCGCGCTATTGGCCGCCTTGCCCACAGCCAGATCACCGTGCTTATTAATGGTGAATCAGGTACCGGAAAGGAACTGGTAGCCCGCGCCCTGCACCGCCATAGCCCACGCAAAGCCGGACCCTTCATTGCCCTAAACATGGCGGCTATCCCCAAGGAGCTGATGGAGTCAGAGCTGTTTGGACACGAGAAAGGCGCTTTCACAGGTGCATCAGCTCGACGGGTTGGACGATTTGAACAGGCCGACTCCGGCACCCTATTTCTCGATGAAATTGGCGATATGCCGTCTGAAACCCAAACGCGACTGCTGCGCGTTCTCGCCGATGGTGAGTTTTTTCGCGTCGGTGGAGCGGCTCCGGTAAAAGCTGATGTGCGAATTATCGCGGCGACCCATCAAAACTTAGAAAACCTCGTTGCGAACGGCCAGTTTCGAGAAGATCTTTTTCACCGCCTTAATGTGATTCGAATTCATCTTCCCCGCCTCGCTGACCGACAAGAGGATATACCCAAGCTTATGCAGTTTTTCTTGGGTAAAGCCGCTCAGGAACTCGGGGTAGAAGGGAAAATATTATCCAGCTCTGCGTCTCGTTATCTGTGCCAACTACCTTGGCCGGGTAATGTAAGACAACTTGAGAATACCTGCCGCTGGTTAACGGTGATGGCCGCGGGCCGGGAAATTCACCCCAGCGACCTTCCACCCGAGCTGCTAGAGCCCGCAAAACCCGTCCGCGACAACGACACGGCGACGTGGCAAGACACGCTGGCAGCTTGGGCCCAGCAGCGACTCGCCGCCGGTGAATCCAATGTACTGCGAAAGGCACTGCCCGAATTCGAGCGCATTATGATTACAGCCGCCTTGGCGCACACCGGAGGTAAGCGTGCCGAAGCCGCCGAAACGCTAGGCTGGGGCCGCAACACGCTGACACGTAAGATCAAAGAACTTGAAGAAGACGGCACCCCTGTGGGGGGTGCCTAGACGTTACTCGGCGTCTGACTCAACTTGCCCGGCAGCTTCCTGCTGCGCCTGGCTGGCAACAGCCTGTCGATAAAGCGCCTCAAAGTTGACCGGAGCCAGCATCAGGGGCGGGAATCCACCTTTAACAACTAAGGCGTCAATACTTTCCCGAGCATAAGGGAATAAGATATTTGGACCGACGGTGGCCAACACCTGTCGCAGTGCCTCACCCTCTATGCCGACAACGAAGAAAATACCCGCCTGCTGAACTTCGACGAGAAAAGCCGTGTCGTCTTCCATTTTGGCAGTCACGGTTAAGGTCAATACAACCTCATGATTACCTTCTTCATCGACCCGAGAACTTTTGGTGTTTAGGTCAATATTGACGTTTGGCTGCCAATTTTGACGAAAAATCTGAGGCGTTGATGGGGATTCGAAGGAGATATCCTTGGTGTAAATACGTTGCAACGTAAATTGCTGCTGAGGTGGCTGGTTATCAGCCGCGGCTTGTTCTTCAGCCATGGAACGACTCCTTTATGAGCTGTGTAGTTGAAAAAATGATGATGAAGTCTAACCCGTCAGGGCTGTCCCGACAGCATACTATCGAGACGCCCTTGCTGCTCGAGACTATAAAGCTCGTCGCAGCCGCCAATATGGGCATCGCCAATCCATATTTGAGGAACACTTGTTGCACCGGCACGCTCGGCCATAGTGGCGCGCAACGCTGGATCCCCGTCAACGGGTATCTCGGAAAACTCGGATCCCTTTTTATTGAGTAGCGCCTTAGCCCCGATGCAAAAGGGGCACCAGCGCGTGGTGTATATAACAACTTCAGGCATTAGGAGCTCACCACCGGCAGCTTCATGGCATCCCACTCCATCATGCCACCCGACATTTTCTGTGCGCGGCTAAAGCCTGCCTCTCGTAGTTGGCGTGTTGCGGTTCCCGAGGATTGACCCAGCTTGCAAATCACGATGAGCGGCTTCTCTTCAAATCCGGCAAGTTCTGCTTTGCGAGTTCCCAATTGCGTCAGCGGAATATGCTTAGCATCGGCAATGTGTGCCTTGCTGTACTCTGCCCCGTCGCGAATATCGAGAAAAATACCGCCCTCACCGTTGACCAGATTAATCGCTTGCTGAGGTGAAACAGCCGGGCCAGCCTTGCGGGATTCATGTAAGAAAAGCATGGTTAACGTTGCCGCTAAGGCAAGTACCAAGAGCCACTGTTGGCTAAAAAATTCTATTAAAAGGTCTAGTTGCACGGCTGTCTCGTGAGGTGACGGGCGCCCGCCGTATGCGGGACTGGCGCGGGAGTATAACGGTTTGCGCCAGAGCGCTCCAGCAGGGTTAATGGGCTTAGTGACGGTGGCAAGGTTACAATAGCGATCCACATTCAAAATTTCAGAGGATCTTTAGGATTATGAAGCAGGCCGAACAAGGACCCACCCTATTGATTATTTTGGACGGATTTGGCCACCGTGAGGACCCCAGAGATAACGCCATTGCAGCGGCGCACACCCCCACATGGGATCGACTTTGGCAAACAGCGCCCACAACGTTAATTTCGGGGTCCGGACAAGATGTGGGCTTGCCCGAAGGTCAAATGGGTAATAGTGAGGTGGGGCATATGAGCCTTGGCTCAGGCCGCGTTATTCATCAGTCGATCTCAAAAATCGACAAGGCCATTGCCGATGGCAGCTTTCACCGCAATCCAGCCTATTGCCAGGCGATTGAATCTGCTGTGAGCCAAGGCAAAGCTGTTCATATTATGGGCTTACTGTCTTCTGGCGGTGTACACAGTCATGAGCGCCATATTGTTGAGATGCTGCGCCTAGCCGCGGCCAAAGGTGCCGACAAAATTTATTTGCATGGGTTTCTCGATGGGCGGGATACACCGCCGCGCAGTGCCCTGACGGCAATTCAGGCTGCTGAAGAAGTCTTTGCGCAGTTAGGCGTGGGGCGATTAGCCACCATTACGGGTCGGTATTGGGCGATGGATCGCGATCAACGCTGGGATCGTCTGGAAAAAAGCTATCGCCTGCTCTGTAGCGGCGACGCCGAACAAACAGCAGTTTCTGCTACCGCAGGCCTGCAAGCCGCCTATGACCGCGGAGAGACCGATGAGTTTGTAGCTCCCACGTGCATTGGCGCACCCGCTACGCTGGCAGATGGTGATGCGGTGTTGTTTATGAACTTTCGTGCTGATCGAGCACGCCAACTTACCGAGGCACTGATTAAAGAAGACTTCGACGGCTTTAAACGATCGTCAGTACCGGCTATTAACCTTGTTTGCACCACCGAGTACAGCAGCCAATTTGACTGTCCCGTGGCTTTCCCACCCGACATCGTCAACGATAGTTTTGGCGAGGTTCTTGCAAAAAAAGGACTCTCACAGCTACGCATTGCTGAAACCGAGAAATATGCCCACGTTACTTTTTTCTTCAGTGGAGGGCGTGAAGCACTTTTTGCAGGAGAGAGGCGCATACTCATTCCCTCCCCAGAGGTCGCCACCTATGATCTGCAACCTGAAATGAGCGCAGCAGAAGTCACCGATGAAGTTGTAAACGCCATCGAAGACCGCAGCGTAGACTGCATTATTGTTAATTTCGCTAACGGCGACATGGTTGGGCACACCGGGGTCTTTGATGCGGCCGTTGTCGCCGTAGAAGCCCTCGATAGCTGCCTGAAAAGAATTGAAACGGCGGTGCTTGCTGCCAACGGACATGCGCTAATAACTGCAGATCACGGCAACTGCGAGCAGATGCTCGATTATGACAGTGGCCAAAATCATACCCAGCACACCACCGAGCACGTTCCCTTGGTGTATGTCGGCCATCAGGTCGCCGAGCTGCGTCAGGAGGGAGGAATTCTTGCCGATGTTGCGCCAACGCTGCTCAAGTTGATGGGAATTGAGCCCCCCTCTGCTATGACTGGCACGTCATTACTCGTGCCAAAAAGCTAATTCATGGCGCCGACACCCAAACGCTGGCTGCTTCTGGTAATCGTTGCCAGTTTGCTGGCCTGGGGTGCTATTGCTCGTGCACAGATTTCTGACAGAGAAGACACCGAAGTTCAGCTTGAGGCCCTTCGGCTACAAATCAGTGAAATTCAGGCTGGCATTACACAAAAACAAAGCGAAAAAGGTAATTTGCAAACGCGCCTCGCGGAGGCAGAAAAGTCAATTGGCGAGCTGGAACAACGGTTGCTAAGCATTGAACAGGAGATTGCCAGAGAACTTCCGCGCCTTGCAGCTTTGGAAAGCGAGCGTGAGCGGCTTCAAGCGGATGTGGTCAAAGAGCAAACCAATATGACCAGCGACTTTAGAACGCTGTGGGCACTGCGTGAAGGAGGTGGTCTACGGATTCTGTTCGGGGATCAGAGTCCCAACGAAATGGCCCTCAATCTCGCTTATTTCGACAGGCTCTTGCAGCAACGCAGCGATGCCGTAGATCGCTACGAGGCGTTACTGAAGCGCATTCAAACCAATGCCGATGCCCTGCGGACTTCCCAGGCTGAACTGGCACGGCAACGAACTGCCCTCGAAGCAGAGCGAATGCGCGCGGCAGGGCTGCAGAAAGAGCGCCGGCTCGCCCTGGTTGCCATTGAAGAATCCCTGTCCAACGACGGAGTCCGAATGGCGCAGCTGGAGCGGGATCAGGCTCAGCTCAGTGATCTGCTTGAGCAACTACAACAGCGGTTGAGTGAGCTCGATACACCCAGCTCTTATACGCCGTTCAAAGACGCCAAGGGTATGATGATCTTCCCCGCCCAAGGCCGTGTGAGTAACCGCTTCGGTAGTTCTAGAAACTCAGGGGATATGCTTTGGCGCGGCTGGCTGATACCGGCACCCGAGGGCAGTAATGTACTGGCTGTACATCAGGGCCAGGTGGTCTATGCCGACTGGCTGCGGGGTCAGGGGCTACTTATTATTTTAGATCATGGCGACGGTTATTTTAGCCTCTATGGCCAAAATCGGAGTTTGCGACGTGAAGTTGGCGACTGGGTAAAACCCAGCGATGTCATTGCGACCGTGGGTGCTAGCGGGGGTGCTCTGGAGCCCGCACTTTACTTTGAAATACGCAGTGCCGGTAAACCTGTCGACCCAGGCCTTTGGGTAAAGCGCTAATCGTTTACTCCAGCTAAGCACGACAATCGGGTAAACTGCGGATTCTATTGTTCAGGAAACCGACAGCCGATGCGGTCTCTCCCCTTTGTTGTTATCACAATGCTTGTAGCGGTTTTGGCGGCGAGTACTCACGCACAGGATGCACAACCCGTTGAGCCTACGCCTGAGGCTATCGACTCTTCTCCTGAGCCCCTCGAAACTCAGCCTGACAGCGAAGAAACTCTACCGGCCGACGGGGGGGCACTTCCCCTTGCGGAGCTGCAAACCTTTGCCGACGTTTTTCATCAAATCCGATCGGGTTATGTTGAGGAGATTGCCGATAGCGAGCTGTTTGAGTTTGCCGTAAGAGGCATGCTTGAGGGGCTGGACCCTCACTCTGCCTATTTGACCCAAGAAGACTACAGCGACTTACAAACCACCACAGAGGGCGAGTTCTCTGGGCTGGGCATTGAAATTGGTCGACGTGGCAGCTATATCGAAATCATAGCGCCGATCGACGGCTCCCCCGCCGTGGCGGCAGGCCTTCAAGCCGGAGACGTTATTCTCAAGCTCGACGGCGAATCGGTCAAAGGCATGACCATCGATGAAGCCGTGCAGCTTATGCGCGGCCCAATTGGCACTCCAATTGACCTGGAAATTGGGCGTCGCGGTGCATCAGAACCGTTGGAGATCACGGTAATACGCGATGCCATTAAAGTGGCCAGTGTCCGCTCTCGGATGTTGGCTCCCCATTACGGTTACTTACGTATTGCCCAATTTGGTCGCCCAACGGGGGAGGAGGCCAGCGCCGCGTTGGATAAGCTTTTCGCCGAGGGCGAGCTCAAAGGGCTAGTTATCGATTTACGTAACAATCCCGGAGGGGTGCTAGGTGCCAGTGTGGCGGTTTCAGATTTATTCATGGACGACGGCTTGGTGGTGTACACCAAGGGTAGACACCCCAATTCTCGCGAACGTTTTGAGGCAACGGCCGGTGATCGCCTAGCGGGGGCACCCATTGTCGTGCTTATTAATGGCGGCTCTGCCAGTGCCTCCGAGATTGTCGCCGGTGCCCTACAGGATGTTGGACGTGCGGTAATTATGGGGACTCGTAGCTTTGGCAAAGGGTCGGTTCAAACCGTATTGCCCGTCTCAGAAACTCGTGCTGTAAAACTCACCACGGCACGCTACTTCACACCCGCTGGCCGCTCTATTCAAGCCGAAGGCATAGTGCCCGATATTGTGGTGGAGCGTGCGCGGGTAACCTCTATGGAGGGACGGCAAATTAAAGAGTCCGATCTCAAGGGAAGTTTGGATAGCAGTACCGAAGCCAACCCTCAGGACGCAGGCGCCGAAAGCGAGTCATTAGCAAATTTGCGAGAAAATGATAACCAGCTATACGAAGCACTCACGCTCTTACGCGGGGTAAATCTTTTGTTGCCACGCAACCCCACGGAACCGGCCGATTCAGACACAAACGCCACCCCTACTGCTGAGTAACAAAACCTTTAGCGAGGCCAGAAAGATAGCGCCATGCCCACCCAAAAATTACAACCCACTTCGGCCCCTTAAACCTATCCGCCAAGGTATCCATTGGGCGCCTTTAGCATCTACAAGTCGCAGCCTGATGGAAAAAATTTAACCGGTAATCCGGTCTATCCACAGGCTTTGGCCCCGCGCCAAATCAATATTTTATTGTTTTAGCCTAGAGTAAGCGCTCACTTACGTCTAATAAACAGGTTTTACACAGGTTGTTATCAGCTCGTGGCAGTTGCAATCCTTTGTAGGGCAGCATATCTTGGGGTTTGGGTTAATAGATACCCCTAGATATAGGGGGTTAAAACAATGTCTAACACCCCAAAAACCCCGATAACTGTCGGAATGACGCACCCGGTTTGCAAGCGATGGAGTACAAGCCATTACGGTAAAACTGCACTTAGTGGGGTTTTTACTTCTTGGAATTCTGGCCAGCCAAGGGCTCAGAGCTGCAACCTGCCCCCTGCATAACCATGGCAATCTCGCGGTCATCATCGATGACCTAGGCTACAACCTCCGTACCGCCAAAGTAGCCGCAGCCATACCTGCACCATTAACAATGTCGATTATTCCGGGCACACCCTATGCCATGGAGGTTGCAGACCTTGGTGCACGCCGGGGTAAAGAGGTCATGCTTCACATGCCAATGGCCGCCGTGCGCACCGCGGTTTCAGACCCACTTGTGCTCGATAAACAATTACCCGTGGCAGACATCAGCCAGCGAGTTCAGGAAGCCTTGCTATCGGTGCCGGGAGCCGCGGGCATGAACAACCACATGGGCAGTGCGCTCACCACCAACCGACGCGCCATGGACGCGCTAATGTCAGAGTTGGCAGCCCAAGATATGTTCTTCATCGACTCCAGAACCACCGCTGAAACAGTTGCCAGAGATGCAGCAAAAGCGCAGGGTGTTCCCAGTGCTTCCCGAACGGTATTCCTTGATAACAACCCTGTCTTAGCGGCAGTAGAAATTCAAATCGAAGAGGCTGTTCGCCGGGCTCTAGTAGAAGGCTATGCCATCGCTATAGGGCACCCACACCCCGCCACACTGACAGCCCTGAGTAGGGCATTGCCACGATTACCGCCAGACGTCACGATTGTCAGCGCATCACAAATAGCACGCTGTCACGAGAATCATCGGCGCACTTCTATGCCTCGCGCAGCGAGGTAGTCTTTCGCTTCGGGAATCGTAAATTCCCCAAAGTGAAAAATACTGGCGGCCAATACCGCATCTGCACCGCCCTCGGTGATGCCGTCGGCCAAATGGGCCAGTGAGCCAACACCGCCAGAAGCAATAAGAGGAATATCGACGGCTTCGCTAATCTGGCGGGTAATAGTCAGTTCAAAACCGTCTCGGGTGCCATCTCGATCCATACTGGTTAACAAGATTTCCCCCGCACCCTTGTCTGCCATTTTGCGCGCCCAGGCTATCGCTTCAATGCCGGTAGGCTTGCGACCCCCGTGGGTAAATAATTCGTATCGGGGAGGTTCATGATCTGCACTCACGCGCTTTACATCCATCGCGACCACAATGCACTGTGCCCCAAAACGCGCAGCAGCGGCCTTAACGAGGTCGGGATTGTGGATGGCGGCCGTATTGATACTCACTTTGTCGGCCCCTGCGTTGAGCAGTGCCCGGATATCGCCAAGAGCCCGCACGCCCCCACCAACGGTTAGGGGAATAAAGACCTCTCTAGCGATACGCTCAACCGTTTGCACGGTGGTGTCGCGCTGTTCGTGACTCGCGGTAATATCGAGAAAGGTGATTTCATCGGCACCTTGCTCATTGTAGCGCCGGGCAATCTCAACCGGATCTCCGGCGTCTCTGATTCCCACGAAATTGACGCCCTTAACAACCCGCCCCTGATCAACATCGAGACAGGGAATAATGCGGCGTGCCAGCGGCATTAATCGACGCTCAGCATGGCACTAACGCAAGCTTGGGCTTCTTCCAGGTCAAGAGTTCCCTCGTAGATCGCCCGCCCTGTGATCGCGCCCATAATGCCCTGACGACCGTATTGGGCGAGCATTTTAATATCGTCAAGATGGGAAATACCGCCAGATGCAATCACCGGGATCGAGGACGCTTTGGCCATCTCCAGGGTAGCCACCACGTTCACGCCCTGCATCATTCCATCTCGATCAATATCGGTATAAATGATCGCGCTCACGCCTGCTTCCTCAAAACGTTTAGCGAGCTCTGTAGCCTGAATATCGGAAACCTCGGCCCAGCCGTTGGTGGCAACCCAACCGTTTCTGGCATCAATCCCTACCATGATACGTCCTGGGTACTCCCGACACGCCACGCGAACCAATGCAGAATCTTTGAGCGCTGCGGTACCAATAATGACCGACTCAACGCCCAAGTCTAGATAACGCTCAATGGTCCCAAGATCGCGAATACCACCTCCAATCTGTACCGGCATATCCCCGGTGGTGGCAAGAATTTCTACGACGGCGTCATCATTAACAGGTGCCCCTTCAAAGGCACCGTTCAAATCAACCAGATGCAACCGCTGCGCGCCTTTATCTCGCCATATTTTGGCCATTCCGGCAGGGTCATCAGAAAATACCGTGCTTTGCTCCATCAACCCCTTGCGCAGGCGCACGCACTGTCCATCTTTTAAATCTATTGCTGGTATTACGAGCATGTTCCGTCCCATGTCAGAAAATTAGAGAGCAACTGCAGCCCTGCCACATGACTTTTCTCAGGATGAAATTGCACGGCAAAGAGATTATCTCGAGCCAATGCCGCACATCCCGTTACGCCATAATCGAAGCTGCCTACCGTTAACGAGGCGTCGCTAGGCTCAACCCAATAACTGTGTACAAAATAAAAACGTGCGCCATCTTCTATGCCCGCCCACAGTGGATGGGGTTTATTTTGTACCACCTCATTCCAACCCATGTGGGGCACCTTAAGGCGCTGGCCCTGTTCATCCTGCAACCCGGCACCAAAGTAATTCACACGACCTGAAATGATACCCAGCGTATCTACACCGCCATTTTCTTCCGAGTGATCAAGCAGTGCTTGCATACCGACACAGATCGCCAAGACCGGCTGATGGGCTGACGCGAGCACCGTCTTTAACAATTGGTCACAACCTAGGCGATTGATTTCCGCCATGCAATCCTGAATTGCGCCTACTCCCGGAAAAACGACGCGGTCGGCTTGGGCAATAACGTCGGGATCATGGCTGACCAAAACACGGGAAGCACCGGCATGCTCCAAAGCGGAGGCAACCGAATGCAAGTTACCCATTCCATAATCGATAACGGCTACATAACTTGTCACGGCGTCAGAGCGTGCCTTTTGTAGAAGGCGTAATGCCCGCCATAGCCGGGTCTGGGGTGAGTGCCATACGCATGGCGCGACCGAAGGCTTTAAAAACAGTCTCTGCCTGGTGGTGCGCGTTGTGACCGCGTAAGTTATCAACGTGCAGCGTCACCAAGGCATGGTTCACGAAGCCCTGAAAGAATTCCACGAAGAGATCGACATCAAAAGATCCGATCATGCCGCGAGTGAAAGGAACCTCCCAAACAAGCCCCGGACGCCCTGAAAAATCGACCACGACCCGAGACAAGGCCTCATCTAATGGCACATAGGCGTGGCCATAGCGTGCCAGACCTGTCTTTTCGCCGACTGCTTTGTAGAAAGCCTGACCCAAGGTAATTCCAATATCCTCCACCGTGTGGTGTCCATCAATGTGAAGATCTCCCTTAGCAACGATCTTCAAATCAATCATGCCGTGGCGAGCTATCTGGTCCAGCATATGCTCGAGAAAAGGCACGCCAGTATCGAACTCAGCCTTACCAGATCCGTCGAGGCAGAGCTCGACACTGATGCTAGTCTCCAAGGTGGTGCGCTCAACACTGGCGCTGCGCGGCGTCGTTACCGTAGCCATGACCTTTGCTCCTGGGAAATAAATGCCTTTTGGGCTAATGCGCCTTGGGCGCGCTACAATGGTTCACATTGTATCTGAGAAGCGCTCGCCATACATGTGATCAATTGCCTAGCTTAGCGGTGAGCCGTTGCCAATCATGACCTCTTTATCTTCAAAACTTTTAGCATGGTTTGACCACCACGGGCGTCATGATTTGCCTTGGCAGCAATCGAAAACAGCCTACCGAGTGTGGCTGTCAGAAATCATGCTGCAACAAACTCAAGTACAAACCGTTATTCCCTACTTCGAAAGGTTCCTAGAACGCTTCCCTTCAGTGGAAGCACTTGCTGCTGCATCTGAAGATAGCGTGCTGCACCTTTGGACGGGCCTCGGATACTACGCCAGGGCCCGTAACTTGCACCGAGCCGCCAAACTTGTCGTCGGTGAATATCAGGGGCATTTTCCCGAGAGCCTTGAGGGTTTAATGGCACTGCCCGGTGTCGGGCGCTCTACAGCGGGTGCGATACTCAGCTTAGCCATGGGCGCCAGAGCACCCATCCTCGATGGCAACGTTAAACGTGTACTAGCAAGACACGATGCGGTGCCGGGGTGGCCCGGCACAACAAAAACCCTCAACAAGCTTTGGGTACTCGCCGAACAATACACACCTACCGAGCGCGTGGCAGACTACACTCAAGGCATCATGGACTTGGGCGCGACACTCTGCACGCGCAGCAAACCCCGCTGCCAAGATTGCCCTCTGATCGCCAGCTGTGTGGCCTATACTCGCTCAGAGCAAGTTCAATTTCCGGGGAAGAAACCGCGGAAAACCCTACCTGAACGGAAGACCTACTTTGTCATTGTGCAACGAGCAGATGGTTGCGTGCTCATGGAAAAAAGACCTGAACAGGGTATCTGGGGCGGGCTTTGGTGCTTTCCTGAAACCAGCCACAGGGACGACTTCCCCTCAAGCCTCGCCACCCTGCGGGCATTCGCAGGAGAGCCACCGATTAATATGGAACCTATTAAGCACAGCTTCAGTCACTACCGGCTGACCATCTATCCAATAGTGCTAAAGATTAACCGCGCACCCGAGGCAGTGGCTGAGGTAAACTCCACCCAGTGGATTGACCCGCACAGGCCCGCCAACATTGGTCTTCCGGCGCCAGTTACCCAAGTCATTAATACTTTGGTGCGGTATTGATGACGTCAATGAAGACTAAATTCAGCACTCAGGGAGCCTCACCGTGACGAGAATGGTGTTTTGCAAGCATTTTGGAGAGGAACTGGAGGGCCTTGAGCGCCCGCCACTACCCGGCCCCAAGGGACAAAAGATTTTTGAGCAGGTATCAAAGAAGGCTTGGCAAGCATGGCAAGCCGAACAAACGATGTTGATTAACGAAAAACAATTGAGCCTGATGGACCCCGAGGCGCGTAAATACCTGCAAGATCAAATGGACAAATACCTTTCTGGTGAAAGCCACGATCGCGCCGAGGGTTTCGTGCCCCAAGAAAACGACTGAATTAACCCTGGCGGCGCCTCATGTTTGTAGCAGCGACCTTTACCTGAAAGTTCAACTCTGGACCTCACCATGCGCATAATTTCGTGGCTCATTACATTGCTTGTATGCCTGTCGGTCACAGGCGGCCTTGCCGGCTTTAAGTACCGGCAAGTCACTGATGCTATGGCCATGGCTGCGAGCTTCCCACCCCCCTATTCTGTGGTAACGGCTACCTCAGCTCAGCAGCAACAGTGGACCGCCGTGCGTCGGCTGACAGGTACGGTTAGGGCCCCGGAATTTGTCGAACTCACAGCGGAAGCCGCCGGACGCATTGTGAAATTGGGTGCTGCCGCGGCTGCGGTTGTTGCTAAAGACGACGTTATTGTGCAGCTGTTCGATGAAGATCTAAGGGCGCAGCAGCAGGCTTTGAGCGCAGATCTTGATCTTGTAGCTTTGCAGCTGAAGCGCACTAGGCAGCTCAGAAATGAGGGTATGGCGTCGCAAGACCAGTTAGATACCTTAGAGGCACGTGGGTTAAGCCTCAAAGCACAGATCGCTGCGACAGAGGCCCAAATCAGTCGACTGACAATGCGAGCACCCTTTGCGGGAAAGCTCGGAATCTACACGCAGTCTGTGGGTGATCTCATGCAGGCTGGAGATCAGCTCACCACATTAAGCGGCATGGGTGAAATCCGATGGATCGACTTCAAAATACCCCAGGGTGTAGCGCGAGTCGCGGTAGGCGATACGGTGCGATTATTTTCCCTAGATCGAGAGGTCATTGGTGACGCCAAAATTACGGCCGTCGCCGATGCCCTGGGCACCGGCCTTCGCGCTTTTGATGTGCGCGCCGAAATAGCCGATGCACGACTTCGCCATGGCGAACTCGTCCTGATAGAAGTCAGAACCCGGCAACCAGAAATCGTCTTCACGTTACCGGTACCCGCGGTTCGCTGGGATACCGAAGGACCCCACGTCTTTGTTTTAGAAGACGGTGAACCCGATGCCTACGTACCCCTGGAAGCCCAGCTTCGACGTATCACTATTATTGGCGAAGAACGCAGCGTCATTATGGCTCGAGGGGATTTGCAGATCGGCGAACAAATTGCCGTCAAAGGTGCCTTTAAGTTGCGTGATGGGGCCCTCGTTAAGCTGGCGGCCACGAGCGCCGGTCAATGACTGAGCACCCCGAAAGCCGATCGCGCTGGACTGACATCTTCGTTCGAAGGCCCGTAGTGTCTGTCGTACTGTCCCTGGCACTGCTCTTAATCGGCGTGCAAGCCGCGATCACTCTACCCGTTATTCAGTACCCTGTTATTGAAAGCACTTCTTTAGAAATCAATACGTTTTACCCGGGCTCTAGTGCCGAGACGGTACGCGGGTTTATTACCGAGCCTATCGAGAGGGTGGCCTCGAGCATTCCGGGGGTTAACTACGTGGAGTCGACGACCACCGCGGGTCGAAGCCTTGTAAAGGTATGGCTAAAACTCAACGAGGACAGCACCGACGCGCTGGCAGAACTCAATACACGGCTTAGCCAAATACGATTTGAGCTGCCCACTGGCGCGGAAGACCCGGCTATCGAAATTGTCAGAGCTGACAGCCCCTACGCCAGCTTTTATCTGGCCATGTCGATTCCCGAGGGAGAGACCAGTTCAAGCATTACCGACCTCTTACAGCGAGACGTGCTGCCAAGAATGACGTCACTACCCAATGTTCAAAATGCGATTAACTCAGGTATTCGACCCGCCATGCGCATTTGGGTCGATACAGCACGAATGGCGGCATTGGATATTAGCGCGCGAGACATACAAGACGCCCTCTATCAGAACAACGTTATTAGCACCTTGGGCCGCTCACAAAATAATCTGCAGCGCATTAACTTAGTCACCAACACCGAAGCGAAAACCCCTGAGGACTTTGCCAATATTTTGCTGCGCGCTGAGGGCAGTGTAGATATTCGCTTGGGCGATATCGCCGAAGTTGTCGCGGGGTCTGAAGAACAAACCCAGCTCTCCCGGCACTCCATGCTCGACGTTGTTTTCATTGGTATTTACCCGGCACCCGGGGCGAATGAAATCGCGGTCGCTGATGCGCTTTATGCCGAGGTCGATGCCATCAATGCATCTCTACGAGAGGATCTCGAGTTCTTTATCGCCTTCGATGTTACGCGCTACATGAGGGACTCCCTTAAAGAAATTTTTATCACCCTGGGTGAAACAATCTTCTTGGTGGGGTTTGTTGTTGTTGCCCTGATGGGGTCGCTGCGCACGGCATTGGTCCCGCTACTCACCATTCCCATCTCCTTGCTGGGGGCCATGGCCGCCATGTCGCTGATGGGATTTTCACTGAACCTGCTGACCATTCTTGCCATTGTCTTATCAGTAGGGCTTGTCGTGGACGACGCCATTGTGGTGGTTGAAAACGTGGCGCGTAATCTACGGCAAGGCATGTCGCGTCGTGAAGCAGCCCTGCGTTCATCCCGCCGTCTGCTCGCGCCCATTATCGCTATGACCCTCACGCTGGCAGTAGTCTATGCGCCCATTGGTCTTCTTAGCGGTCTCACCGGCGTGCTCTTTAAGGAGTTTGCGTTTACGCTCGCCATCGCCGTTTTAATCTCGGGTGTGGTCGCACTAACGCTCTCACCCATTATGAGTGCTTGGGTTTGTCCCTCTCACGGCGAAGAAACCGGAGCCACCCGCTGGGTCAATCGACGCTTTGATATCACCGCCAAACAGTATGCGCGGCTGGTCGACTTTTCAATTCGTAACCGCTGGCAACTCATCTTTGCAGGCGTCTTTTTTAGCCTTCTCACCGGACCGCTGTACCTGTTTTCCCTCAAAGAGCTGGCACCTGTAGAGGATCAGAGCGGCGTTAACGTAATAGCAGATGCCGCGCCAGAAGCGGCCATTGAAGACACGTACGAAGGCATGGAAGATATCGTCAGTACCATGGGCTCCTTCGAGGGTGCCACGGAGATTTGGCAAATGATCATGCCTTCAGCCAGTTATGGCGGGCAAGATTTTACTGCGCCAGGAGACCGCAGCCAGTCGATTCAGGACATGCTTTTTTCCATGTATGGCGCGTTGCAAGAAATACCCTCTCTCAACGCGTTCCCCGTGGCAGATTCAGGCCTCCCCTCGGCAGGCCAATTTGATGTCGAAGTGGCAATCGCCAGTTCAGATGATGCACAAACCATGCTGCCCTACGCGCAGGCTCTCGTGCGTGCGGCGAAAGAGTCGGGGCTATTTTTATTTGCCGAAACCGATTTGCGGGTTGATCTGGTGGAAGCCCGTATCGACTTTGACAAGCAGCGACTGGCAGATCTGAATATGAGCCTCGATGATGTTGCGCGGCAGGTCGGACTGCTCAATTCAGAAGGCTACATTACCCGTTACGATGACCGTGGCAGAGCGTATCGCGTAATACCCAAAGTCGCCCAAACAGAGCGTGACTCTCCAGACGCCATCCTGGACTTTCCCATCCGCACCTTGGAAGGGGAGCTTATTCCGCTGGGCGCCATTGCTACTCTGGAACGTACGACCTCGCCTCGAGCACTCACCCGTTTTCAACAAAAAAATGCCTTCAAAATTTTTGGCGGTGTGATTCCCGGAACCACCAAGGAACAGGGCCTTAGCTTTATCGAAGACGCTGCCGCCGAACTATTGCCCAGTCACTACATGCTCGATTACACCGGCGAATCAAGAGAGCTTCGCAGCGAGGGCAATACACTTTTGGGCGTGCTGTTAGCGGCAATGGCGCTAGTATTTTTTGTTTTAGCCATTCAATTCAACAGCTTCCGTGATCCGCTGATTATTTTGTTGGGCTCTATACCACTCGCGCTATTCGCGGCACTGTCAATTACCTTTGTCGACCTCACCACCGTCAATATTTATTCTCAGGTTGGACTCATTACCCTTGCCGGCCTGGTCGCAAAAAACGCGATTCTAATTGTTGAATTTGCCAATCAAGCGCAGCGTGAAGGTCTCGACAAAATCGCTGCGATTCGTGCGGCCTCTGTCGGACGATTACGCCCGGTGCTGATGACAACGGGTGCCACGGTACTGGGGCACTTGCCTCTCACCCTCGTTACCGGGGCGGGTGCTGAGGCACGCAACAGCATTGGCTTTATATTGGTCGTGGGCATGCTCATAGGCACTTTTTTTACCCTTGTACTGCTTCCGGCCATTTATGCGGTGTTAGCGTCCGACCATCGTTACGATGAGGAAGGCGCAAAATCAGGCCAAGCCGAGACCACGATGGCAGGTGCTGAGAGTCTGCCTTGACCTCAGCCTTCTCCGCAGGTTTAATACGCGGCCTCCGTAGTAGGTCAGCAGCACATTGCCCAGGTAGCTCAGTCGGTAGAGCAGGGGATTGAAAATCCCCGTGTCGGCGGTTCGATTCCGTCCCTGGGCACCAAAAACTGATACCCGATCGTCTCTTGTGTGTAATCCCAAAGCCGTTGCGCCTGCACATCGTCTGCCGCCCAAGGCTTCACTTTAGTCAGTTTGCAGTTGTACC
>OBPT01000003.1_pt1 | contig 84914 bp, 82 predicted proteins | sample 1534671 | NCBI WGS metagenome assembly OBPT01 (sample SAMEA3275494, study PRJEB22092) | marine metagenome | biome: ENVO:00000447 marine biome; feature: ENVO:00002042 Surface water; material: ENVO:00002010 seawater | collected 2014-06-21T11:00:00+00 | depth 1 m | reverse complement strand
GATCTTTGAGGAGGTGTGCAAGATGCGAGGCGCACGGCTTATGTGGTCCGACCTGCTCAAAGAACGCTATGACATCAAAGATAAGCGGGTTGCGAAATTGAGAATCAACTGCGTAACCGCAAGTTCAAAAATGGCCGACCAACAGCCCATGAATAAACTGGTCCGCGGTGCCCTGATGGGCGTGAGTGCGGTTTTGGGCGGCGTACAATCATTGGGCGTGTCCGGCTACGATGAAGCACTTTCAATACCCTCCGAACATGCCCACCAGATGTCGGTGCGCATTCAGCAAATTCTCATGGAGGAGACCGGACTCACTGATGTCACTGATCCTCTCGGGGGCTCTTACTATGTTGAGACCTTAACCGCACAACTCGTCGAAAAGGCCTGGGCATTCTTTGAGGAGATTCAGACACGAGGGGGTTATCTGGCCTGCCTTGATTCAGGGTGGCTTCACGCAAAAGCGGAAGAAAACCAGCACAAAGAATTTATGCAAACCGAAAGTGGCGAGGCCAATATTGTTGGCGTCACTATGGCTCACGACGATAGTAGTCCCTTTGAAATAGACGGTTTTATCGGCACTGATGATGCTTTTGACGTGGCGCTGGAGCGCCTAAAGGAAGTTAAACGGACTCGGCACGAGAAGGGTGCAGTAACGGCGCTTAAAAATTTAGAACAAGTCTGTCGCAGTAGTGACAACATTATGCCCGTCATGATGGATTGTCTCGAAGCCGAAGCGACTCTTGGCGAAGTGGGTGACGTATACCGAGAGGTTTTCGGTGACTGGCGTACACCGATTCAGTGTTGAGGAGGTAATCACGTGAAGCCAAAACGGATCCTAATGGCCAAAACCGGATTGGACGGTCACTGGCGTGGCCCAACCATTGTCGCCCGTGCCCTGCGGGATGCAGGCTTTGAGGTGATTATGATTGGCATGGCGACTACAGCAGAAATTGTTGCAGCAGCCATTGACGAAGATGTTGATTTGGTGGGGCTGAATATTGGTGGCCACATCGATGTAGCACTGAGGGCCGTTGACGCGGTGCAATCTGCCGCGCCAGACATGCCGATCTTTGCCGGGGGGACTATTCCACCCCATGCCTGCAAGCAGCTCGAGGCAAAGGGACTGGAGGTTTTCCCCCCCGGATCCATGTTGACCGACATTGTCGATTCAGCCAATCGGCTGACAGGACTCAGCGAAGCACCATGAACGATTCGGCAGCCGCTGGGGGAGCAAACGACTTCGCCGCGCGCAGGGCCCTTGCCAAATCGATTTCGACCATTGAATCGGGAGGAGCCGAGGCGCTGGCTATTGAACAGAGAGCCCTGCAGCAGCCCGCCGCCGCACACGTACTGGGAATCACCGGCCCCCCCGGGGCCGGCAAGTCCTCACTGATCAGCGCGCTGCTACCCCATGCCCTAGATCATTATGGCGCTGTCGCCATTCTCGCAGTTGATCCAAGCTCATCTTTAACCGGAGGTGCACTGCTAGGAGATCGTGTGCGGATGGACTACCGCCACTTCGATCAAAAAGTATTCTTCCGCTCCATGGCCTCCCGGGGGTACCAAGGGGGCATTGCGGCTGCAACACGAGCCTCAGTCAACGTGCTGGACGCCGCTGGCTGGCCGCTGGTGATCATTGAGACGTTAGGTATTGGGCAGGTCGAGCTGGACGTCATGGATCTTGCAGATCGCGTCGCGGTAGTTCTTAACCCCGGATGGGGAGACAGCTTTCAGGCCAACAAGGCGGGCCTCACGGAGCAGGGAGATGCCTTTGTGTTAAACAAAGCCGATCGACCCGGTCTTGAAAACGCCAAAATTTTGCTCGAACAGTCGCTGCAGTGTCTGCCAACAGCCACGCCACCTAGCGTGTTCACCACCATCGCCACCGATAACGAGGGCATTTCTGAGCTGTGGCAGGCGCTGACCAAATTGATGCAGGATGCTCCTACAACCCAACAGAGCAAACGCCGCTCTGACGCCCTCAAGGAAGGGGCGAAAACCCAGCTGTTGCAGGACTTCGAAAGGTTTCTGGAGTCACCCGCAGCTGCCAGTCCAGAAAACGCCTCATCCGATGACGCTGCCGACCTCTTGCGGCGCTTCTACCGCCAACGGGACTAGCCCATGTTCCCTAAAGACTCACAGTCCTGAAAACATTTATGGGGCACTAAATGCTTTCCGCCAAGAAAGAAGGCTATTCAACCGGTTAGAGCACTGCAGCTTTGGGGGCTGCGTAAAAACCGCCGCTGGGCATGGCGTCGGCGTTTCATCATCGGCCCTTGTACTCGGGGGCCCTTCGCTGCTGAAAGGCATGCATAGCTTCAGCAGCGTCATCGGTCATAGACAACAGCGTCTGGTGGCGGTCTTCCAGGGCCATGGTGGCCTCCATGGAAGAAGAATCAATGCCCAAATGCACTGCTTCCTTGGTCAATCGGAGGCCAAGGGGGGCCGTCGCCAGCATATCAGTGACTAAAGCTGCCACAGCAGGCTGCCTCTCCCCCGGCTCGGTCAGGTGAGAGAGAAAGCCACGCTTATCCATAGCTTCAGCCGGATACGCCCGTCCCGTCATCATCATCTCGGCGGCAAAGGAGCCGCCCACCAACCGGGGCAGAAGGTAGCTGCTGGCCATGTCGGCGCCCGTGAGGCCAATACGAATGTAGGCCGCACAAAATTTAGCCGTGCTGTCGGCGACACGCAGGTCCGCCGCCGCCGCAAGACTCAACCCCCCGCCATAGGCAGCACCCTGCACGGTGGCAATAATCGCCTGTGGACAGCGCCGCATAGCCAGATACAGCCGTCCAATGCGGCGCTGCACACCAAGCAGCATGCCCACAGAGCGCTCGTTAAAACCCCAGCCACCATCGACCAGATCAAGGCCCGAGCAGAAATGTTTACCCGCGCCTTCCAGAACCACAACGCGGATGTCGTCTCTGCCCATCAGATCACTGAAGATCTCAAAAAGCGCATCGACCATGGCCCCGCTGAATGCATTGCCTACCTCGGGTCGATTCAGTGTAAGTGTCATTTGGGCGCCCTGCTCATTGATAAGCACGGGACTGTCGGTGGCGGCTGACATGGGATCTCCTGAGGGTTTACTACGTTGAAAGACTGCCAACCCTACCACCAGCAAACTGTCGGATCACCCAAAATCCAGCGGTAGGCCTTGCTGTCAGTCCGTTAGCAGCATGTTACTAAGCCTAGACGCCGGGCCAATGATCGCTGTTTTTCTGTGGCGCTAGCCGAGTCAGCCTGTCGCAGCACTGGAGGCCTATCAAAAGGTATCAGAGTTCAGGACAAACAATGACGAACCATAGCCTCGTAGTAAGGCCACATCGACTCGGCCAGGGTTCTGGCAGACCCTTGCAACTCAGGCGTGTCTGCTTTTGGTTTAGCAAAGCCTTCTGACGCCCAAACCGACTGGTACCAGTGGCTGGCCCACACACCGTCAGTGTCTCGGGCCCCAGCAGGCCATGTGGTCATTTCACTCTCGCGCCAGGACACATCGAGAGCAGCACATAGGCTCTGTAATACTGCCGCCGGCGCTCGCAATACATCGGCACTGTCAATCACGAACGGCCGCCTACCGGTGAGGCCAGTAATCGCCTCGTACAACTCCCACTGCCGGACAATGCCAATGTCCTCGGCGGTAACTGTGGGCATCTTGTTTAGGTAGGACGCAATCACCGCCGCGGGATCGCGAATCAGAAACACGTGGCGCATGCCTACCGCCCAAGACAAATCGCAATCGGCTGGCATGTGATGGGTCATGTGTTTTTGGTAGTAAATAGGCGCGGGCTTGGCCAATGTAAGGTCTTCGATCACCGTTTCCCGCCGCGTGGATTGGGACTGCAAAACCGCTTCGCGACAGGGGTGATCCGCACCGGTTTCAGCTAGATAGCAGGCATAGAAGGGCTCATCGACAACGGCGCAATCAGTTCGGTTTTCCCAGGCGCGCATCATCGCCGTGGAAATATTGCGCGGCCCCGACCACATGGCAATACGAACGGTCACGGTTGGCTAGCCGGCTGCAGACCGGCGAACTTCTGCGCTAAGCAACTCGCCATAAAGGGCCTGCAACCGGTCCACCAAAGGCCCGCGCCTAGCCTCCCCTATTTGGCGCCCGTCTATTTCAAAAACAGGTGTCAGGCCGGCAAAGGTGCCGGTGACAAAGGCCTCGTCGGCACTGTAGGTCTGCATGACGGAAAAGTTCTTCTCAAAGACGGGAATACCGTTGGCCTTGCAAAGATTGATGACATTGCGCCGGGTAATGCCGTCGAGGCAATAATCACCGCTGGAGGTCCACACCTCGCCGTCTCGGACAATAAAAAAATGCGTAGAGTTACAGGTGGCAACATGACCGTGGGGGTCAAGCATGAGTGCCTCATCATAGCCCGCCTTGGCGGCCTGAATACAACCAAAAATACAGTTCAGCTTGGAGTGGCTGTTGATACGTGGATCCTGCACATCGGCGTAACCACGCCGCACATAAACCGTATACAGACGAACTCCCCGATCATTGAGTGATGGGTCAGGAGATTTGTATTCTGGAATGATAACCACAGTCGGAGGGCTGATGGTCACAGCAGGATCCTGATAAGGCGTCGACTTGATGCCTCGGCTCACCATGAGTCGAATATGAACATGCTCGTCCATACCATTGGCAGTGAGGGTGTCGTATAGCCGTGCCGTCAGGTCAGCCTGACTGAACCCCAGATCGAGATCTAACGCTTTGGCACCCTCCCAAAGGCGCTTTAGATGCTGCGCAAGAAAGGGGATGGTGCCGCCGTGCACCCGCATGCCCTCCCAAATGCCATCGCCCAAAATGAAACCGCTATCAAATACGGAGACCACGGCTTTATCCCGGGGAAAAAGCTCACCGTTGATATTGATCAATATCGATGCATTGCGAGGGTCGGCCTCGAAACTGTGGGTGCTGTTACTCATATCTGCTCCAATAAAGGCCAACACATTATTAGAGCACGTCCCTAACGTAAACCCACTCGAAACAGTGCGTCGACTATTTTTCAAAGGCCCGTCGGCTTTTGCAGCAATCGATGGGTACGGTCTCGTTATCAGGCGCCATTGATCGAATATTCACTCTGAGATCTGCACGATGATGCACCGCCGTGTGAAAACTCGCTGTGACCGCACCCCAGGATGCGGCGGAGCCGGGCAAGTAGTCATACAGCGCAACATGCCACTTGCGTTGCTGCTTGTCCCAGCCCATGATACGTCACATCCGTACACGACAACCCATCCCCAGCAGACAATCGCCAGTAACGACAGGAGTGCAGGGCTATGCAGGCAAAGACAGAGCAGCGCGCCAAGTTCCACCACATGAAGGACGGAACGGCAGAAGATTGGGCCATCATTGGGGGCGAGGCCGCGCAGCACGCCAAGGGGTTGTCGGCAAGGGTGATAAAGCACCTCGAGCTCTTAGAGGGTGATTGCGGCGGATTTCCGGTCGACCGTCTTACCCATTGTTTACAGACTGCAACACGGGCACACAAAGACGGCAAAGATGAAGAGTACGTGGTCTGTGCCCTGCTACATGACATTGGCGATACCTTAGGTCCTGCCAATCATGCCGACATTGCAGCCACTATTTTGGAGCCCTTTGTCAGTGCCGATAACGCTTGGATGGTGCGCCACCACGCCGAATTTCAGGGTTATTATTTCCTGCATCATTTAGGTCTTGACCGCAATATGCGTGACCAATATCGAGATCATCCCCTGTATGACTATACCCTCGAGTTCATCGACAAATACGATGCCCCCGCCTTCGACCCAGAGGCAGAGACATTGCCCCTCGCCTTCTTTGAACCCATGGTCGAACGGGTCTTTGCGAAGCCAAAAAAATCCATGTACATGGCCGAGAATGGTGGCATGTATGAGGTCGCTAAAGCCTAAGGCAATCTGGTAAAAGGCGATGAACCGAGACGAGTTTCACCACGGAAAATTCGCGGCAAAATTCGTTTTGAGCACCGCAATACTCGTAAGCTGCATGGCATCGGGCAACGCCTATTCCTCCGGCGAAGAACCGTCGATTTCCAAGGCGCAAACCGCGACATCCCTGCCCGTCAGCTTCGAGGACCTCTTGGCCTTACCCAACGAGGGCACGTCACCCCAGACCGTCCCCTATGGCCCAGCGGTAGAACAAAGTCTGCTGCACTTTCAATCGCCCATTCCAGCGCGAGCAACGCTGCTCGTCATTCATGGCGGCTGCTGGTCCAACGCTTATGATCGCCAGCATCTGATCCCCATGGCCAGGACTTTGGCACTGGCGGGATACAATGTATGGCTTGCCGAATATCGTCGAGTAGGCGACGCCGGTGGCGGCTGGCCGGGCACGTTAGACGATATTGCACTGGCCATACAACGGGTGGCTACGCTAGGTGGAGAAGCCCCTTGGCTAGTGGGCCATTCGGCGGGCGGGCACCTTGCCTTGTGGGCTGCAGCTGACCCCGCACTTCCCCTCAAAGGCGTGGTGGCACTTGCAGCTATTACCAACTTAGCCCAATACGCTCAGCAAGAAGGCTCGTGCCCGAGCATGGTGGCAAAATTTTTGGGGGGATCACCGGAATCACTTCCTGATCGTTACGCCCAAGTAACGGTACATGACAAAGTTTTTCTCAAACCCATAAATTTAATTTTGGGGGAGGCAGATCCCATTGTTAGCCCAGACCAGCTTGCCGGCTTTGCAGAAACCAACACCCAAATTATTGCCGAGTCAGGACACTTTGATTTGGTATATCCAGGCACCCCTGCTTTTGACCAAGTTATTGAAACCCTGCGCAACTTGATACAGATCGGGAGTTACGGCGATGACTGATCAAAACGAGGCACTAGCGGCAATCCGCTCAGGCTTTCACCTGTCGCCTGAACGCATTTATCTCGACGGTAACTCATTGGGTGCCCTTCATAATACGGTGCGACAGCACGTGGATACCGTAATAAACAGCCAATGGGGTGAGGACCTCATAGCGGGTTGGAACCACCACGACTGGATCAATCTACCCAGTACTGTAGGCGACCGTATCGCCCAACTTTTGGGCGCCAGTGTGGGAGAGGTTTTATGCTGCGACAACCTGTCAATCAATCTGTTTAAGTGTCTGGCCGCCGCCCTTGAACTTAATGCACCACGCACACGGATTGTGACCGAAGCGGGACACTTTCCCACCGACAACTATATTGCGGCCGGACTGGCACAGCTGTTGGGCCCCCACCGCTGCCAGATTGAACCCGTTGCGGTGGAAGCACTCGATACCCTCGACTTCAGCGACGTCGCCGTGCTGTCGCTATCCCATGTCAATTTTCGAACGGGCACGCTACGGGATTTGTCGGGTATTACGGCACGTGCTCAGGCTGCGGGCGCTCTAGTGATCTGGGATCTCGCCCACAGTGCAGGTGTTATCGAAACCGCGCTAAATCGCCATAGCGTCGATATGGCGGTGGGCTGCACCTACAAGTTTTTAAATGGAGGCCCCGGCTCACCGGGGTTTCTTTATGTCGCCCAGCGCCATCAGGGTGCCACCAACCCGCTTCCCGGGTGGATGGGCCATGCGGATCGCTTTGCCTTTGAGCCCGACTACCGGCCCGCGCCAGGCATTTCCAGGTTCCTAACAGGAACCCAAAGTGTCATTGCTATGGCAGCCGTTGAGGCAGCGCTGTCCATCTTCGATTCAGTCACCGTAAACACACTGCGCCAACACAGCCTGATGCTCACTCAAAACCTAATGGATCAGTTGGCCAAAAATCCAGCAACCTGCGGTATTGAGTGCTTAACGCCCTCGGACGCCCATGCACGAGGCTCGCAAGTCAGTTTGCGCCTTGAACATGGGTTCGCCATTAGCCAAGCGCTTATTGATCGTGGCGTTATTGTCGACTTTCGCGAGCCCGATATTATTCGCTTTGGCATTGCACCGCTGTACAACCAGTCCGGTGACATTGACGTCGCCGTCTCGACGCTGGCAGATATTCTAAATTCGGGGGTTTATCGGGAGCAAAAATTTTCAAAGCGAGCAACCGTCACTTAGGGGGTAAGCCCTTAAGCCCGTCAGAGACTATTGACGCCATGCCGAAATATTCAATCCCGCGAGTCGAAATCAACCGCTGCTGTTGTGATCTCCAACCGCCCAAGTTTGGTTAAGTCCTGGCGCCTCGACGCGAATCCAGGTAACCGCATTTGGGTGCACGTCTGTCAGCAACGTGCTCTTAATATCAGGCAGTGCTGTCGGCCTTGAACGATGCCACTCTTGAAAGACATACAAAAAATCGCCTTCCGCCTCAGCGCCAATCAAATCAAGCCGCACGGGTTTGCCATCTTCAGACAGCAAAAACCGATCCTCAACATAGAGCGCAAGATGCGCCAACCCTTCGGGGCTGTCCAGACTGCTGTCCACCTTTAAAGCCGCCAGAATTGCATGGGCGTCCTGAAGGTGCATGTGGTGCGTAATCTCAAAGTGATCCTCCCGCCAGATAAGCTCGGTCCAAACACCGTGCTCACGATGGGCCTGAGTGGCCTGAATACTCAGCAGCAGCAAACAGAGCACTGCCACACTCACTAAGGTTACAAGGCCTCGAGGCAGTGGCGTCTCTGCGATTGCGGCAGACTCGCGTCGAGGGCGCGTCTCTGGTGTCTGCGTTCTGCCTCGGGCGACGCCCTGAGTTGCACCCGCGGTGCGAGCTTCTTTGTTAAAGAGATGCATTGTTAAACAGGGTCAATCCTGAACAGGTTCAAGCTCAACACTGCCACCCTGATCGGCACCTTCGCCCGATTTCTTCTTAAGCTCCACGAAGAGATCCGCCATGAGATTACGGGTCTCTCTGTCGCGTTTATACGTTTGTAATCTCGACGCTCGGATTTCCGGTGGGTATCGATTGTTGGCATAGTCCGTATCAGCGGTTTGATGCCCTGCATCAATTTGCACATAGGCTATGGGCTTTGCCTCTACCAATCGGTGGGTCACTTTCTTCGCACTTCGACGCCAAATTTCAGCGGGAATCATCAATGGGCGGCTTGAACCGTCTTCATAGACAATCTCAAGAGGCATCGGCGAGGGCACACCGCCCACATTCTCGAAGTCTAAAAAATAAAACAGGGGGTCTTCCTCAAGCGCTCTGGCGAGTACGGCCTGCTCCCAGGGCTCAAGTTTCTTATACGCTTTTTCGGCCTCATTACGATCTTTATTCGTCACGGTAAATCGATCGTTTTCACTGTAGAGATCTTCGAGGTCTTGAAAGCGCGTCTCGCGAGGGATCCGCCCCTCGTCTCGATTACGCAGCACCGACATCGACTCAGGATTGTCCTGCGCAGCCTCGAGCCGATCTAATGGTGCGTCAATATCGGGGTCGCCAGATTTCAGTCGGTAAACCCGGATATCGCTAAGGGCTACATCGACATGATCTGTTCCGTAGAACCAAGCCCGCCAAAACCAGTCTAGATCAACACCCGAGGCGTCCTCCATGGTGCGAAAGAAGTCTGCGGGGGTTGGGCGCTTGAACTTCCAGCGCCGGGAGTACTCCCTAAAAGCAAAATCAAAGAGTTCGCGGCCCATCACAGTTTCTCTCAGCACCGTAAGCGCCGCGGCTGGCTTCACGTAGGCGTTAGGGCCGAACTGTAAAATAGAGTCTGACTGGGTCATGATCGGAACTTGATTTTTTGACGTCATATAACCGGGAATGTAGTCAAGAATATTGGTGTCATCTCTGAAAGCCGGGTAATCCTCCTCCCACTCGAGCTCAGCCATATACTCTAAAAATGTATTCAAGCCCTCGTCCATCCAGGTCCACTGCCGCTCATCAGAATTCACAATCATGGGAAAATAGATGTGCCCTATTTCATGAATGATCACACCGATCAGGCCGTATTTAACACGACGAGAATACGCGCGCGCCTCGTGGGCTAGCGTCTCTGCTGACTCCGGATTCTCGGGTTTCGCCCGGGGAGGGTCGGGTCGATATCCGTTAAAAGTAATCATGGGATATTCCATCCCGCCACTTTCCCAGGTGTTTACCGACTGAGCGGTGGGATAGGGGTAATCAAAGGAAAAACGACTGTAAACGTCCAGTGTATGAACCACTGCCTGAGTCGAATACTTAGACCAGACCGGCTCAGCCTCATTGGGATAAAAAGACATCGCCAGTACCGACGCATATTGGGCGCCGGGTTGCTCGTGAATCATCGCGTCCCAGATAAACTTGGCGGAACTTGCCCAAGCGAAATCTCGAACATTCTCAGCCTTGTAGACCCACGTTTTTTCCCCGGTGGGCTGCGTCTTTTCATTTGCCAGAGCTTCCTCTGGCGTCACGATAAACTGCGCCTTAAGACTATCAACAGCCTCGAGCCGGTTGCGTTGCTCGGAGGACAGCACCGCCTCTGGATTAGCAAGAACGCCGGTTGCCGATACGATGTGATTGTCTGGAACCGTGAGCGCCACTTGGTAGTTGCCGAACTCAAGGGTGAATTCACCCCGTCCTAAAAAAGCCTTATTTTGCCAGCCCGCGTAGTCGGTGTAAGCCGCCAGTCGCGGAAACCACTGCGCTAAAAAGAACAGTTGGGTATTGGTCTCCTCAAAATACTCGTAACCGCCCCGACTGCCGACGGCAACCTCCTCAAGAACATTGAATCGCCAGTCGATAGTAAATTCGATGCGCTCGCCGGGGAGCAGCGGGGTGTTCAAATCAAGACGGGCCATAGTGTCAACAAGCACGGCCTGCATTGGCTGGCCGTCGAGATCTTGGAAAAGTAAACCTTCATAACCATACTGGTGGTCCGCATAGGACTGTTGCTCCCGGAGCGCTCCGTAACTCACCTGGTCTTCTGCTACCGTGCGTGACCGCTGATCAAGGGAGTCGCTGCGAAACCGATTTTGATCTAACTGCAACCAGAGATACGTCAAAACATCGGGGCTGTTGTTGGTATACCCCACCACCGCAGAGGCCGTAATTTGGCGAGCGGGCGCATCGAGTGCAGCGGTAATGTCGTAATCTACCCGCTGCTGCCAATAGGCGTGACCCGGCGCCCCCGATGCTGTGCGATAGCTATTGGCATCGGGTAATTCCTGACCCAATTGGGCGAATGCAACGCGGCCACTACCGACGTCATCAGCAGCATCGGCGACACTAAATGCAGCGAGTCCGATACAAACAAAAAACAGTAGGCACCGCCGCGCGATGAAATAAATGCATAGAGACTTTTGGCACATGTCGCTGAATACTCGCTGTCTAAGGCTTCGAATGAAAGTGGGCAGCGTGAATTGGAATACGCCTGCTGCGCACTCAGGAAAACTTGACGCTAAAGCTCGTTTTCCAAAGGTAATATCCTAATTATGCGCCAGAGCAGCCTGTCCCACCAACTACTCCCAGGGTCGCGGCTAAACTGCTCCGCTTCCCCTTCTGACTCGCCGGTCCAAACCAGCGAATCTTTCTCATCAAGGGACAACCGCCAGGCCGCCTCCGGGGAAAAGTCGCGTTCCATTTCTTGCAGTACACTCGCAGCGAAACCGGCATCTTCTACCACCAATGCAATTTCTGAATTCCAAACTCTGGAACGTGGATCCATATTGTAAGAGCCAATCACACTGAGCCGGTCGTCCACCACCATGGCCTTGGTATGCAAGCCCGCGTGGGCATCCTCACCCACCCGATCGAGATAAGCCGCCAGAGAGCCCGTGCCCTTAACTTCATACAATTCAATATTTGCGGTCAACAATTGCTGTCGATACTTCGCGTAATAGGCATGGACAGAACCGTGATTGGTAGACGCCGCAGAGTTAGTCAGAATGCGAATATCGACCCCTGACTGACTGAGGCCCTGCAAATTTCCCAACATGGGTCCATTGGGAATGAGGTAAGCGGTTTGGATAACTGCCGTGTTTGACGGGGTTAATTCGGGGTCTTCTGTAAATGCCGTAAACGCCGAATCAGGATAATCACTACCGCGGTCTGGGCGATCAACCACAATCCGAGCTGTTGTCCACAGTAAATCCTTGGAAAGTTCGTCCAAAAAAGACTGTGCAGCCATCGAAGTAGACCCCTCTACATCGGGGGAGCGCACCCGCTCCCTAGCCGCTGACAACCTCTCACGTTGCGCTTGGTCTATTGCTTTCAACCCGCGCTGACTCAACGCCTCTACAGGAATTGCAAATTCCGAATTCCAGAAAAGATCAAAAGCCGCCCCCGCCTCTTGAGCCACCGCCCCCACGGCAATCGCGTCCATATCTTGAAAATTAAAACTGGGATTACGGCCGAAGTATTCATCGCCAATATTGCGCCCTCCCAACACCGCTGCAGCACCATCAACAAGAAAGATCTTGTTGTGCATGCGGTAGTTCAGCGTCGACTTATTGAGCGCATAATTGGGCATCCTCGCGGCACCCCTATTACCCATGGGATTAAACAGCCTAACCTGAACGTTGGGGTGTGAGTTGAGTGTCTGATAGGCTGAGTCTCTACCCGAGTGATAAATATCATCCAGCAAAATACGCACCCGCACACCGCGATCACCAGCCGCTAATACTTCATGACTCAAACTCAGACCACTGTCATCGCCCTGCCAAAGATAATATTGTAAATCGAGCGTGGCCTGCGCCAGCTCGGCTAAGTGCAGTCTCGACTGTAAGGCCTCTTCCGGATCCGCCAGTAAAGCCACCCCCGAACCCGTCTTAGATTGAGATAACGTCACCAGTGGCGATGCCGCGGGCTTTATTTCATCAAAATAGCTCAGGGGCTTGTCGGGTAATGAGGGCGCCGTCGAACAGCCCGCAATAAAACACGCAAGCAAAGCCCCACAGAACAATCGAGACAGTACGGCAGCGGCTCCCTTGCTATCTGCCCTTACCCGGCCCCACCGAAATGGCGGTAACCCTGTGCCTAATAGACAAACCTGTCTGTAGAAGCTAGTAACAATCACTAGGATTCAGCGAGGGCGGTCAGGGCAGCACCGGTCAGCCGATAGCCCACCCATTCGGATTGAGGCTCAGCGCCCAAGGATTCGTAAAAATCGATAGCAGGTTTGTTCCAATCCAGAACATTCCACTCAAATCGAGCGCAGTCATGCTGAAGGGCGACTTTAGCAAGGTGGCTCAGCAGCGCCTTCCCGGCGCCACAGCCCCGGTGTTGGGGCGAGACATAAAGGTCCTCGAGAAAGAGCCCGTGACGCCCTGTCCAAGTCGAGAAATTAAAGAAATAAAGTACGAAACCTATGGCCTCACCATCACGCCGGCAAATATCAGCCCACACTCTGGGAGCGGCTCCAAAAAGCGCCTTACTTAAATCGTCTTCGGTCGCATGCACCAAGTCGATAGCGTTTTCATATTCCGCCAACTCTCGAATAAAACGAATGATGATCGTAATATCCTCGGGTATAGCGCGCAAAATTTCGAAATCTGACTTCATTTTTGCTCCAACACTTTCCAGCAGGCCTCAGGGCTCAAACACATACAAGCGTCTTATGGGGATCGACATCACTTTGACGAGCCATCACGAGTACTATTAGCGAGCATGACCCAGTCGCAATCGGGTTTTAACGATCACGTAGACATATAATCGCCTCACATAGGCTACCTCAGCCTAAAAGGGTTTGCTATTCGCGGTCGGCCTGTTTTGATAGGTGTCATATTCGCATCACACAAGAGAGCCTTTGTTATGACCAGCCCGCAAACCTGCTCGGAGCTTCTTGTTAATCTTGAACCGCTTCTATGCCCTGAGATCTTTATTTTTGAACGCATGAGTGGTGAGTCACCAGCGACGTTAGACAGGGAAGACCTGTTCGCGCTCATTCGGGAATCCGAGGGCATTACCGTTATCAGAGCGGTGGCCCCAGAGAAAGAGCCTCAGACCGAAAGCCTGCAACAATTCGCGAAGATTACCCTGCAGGTTTGTTCAGACCTTGATGCAGTAGGGCTGACTGCCGCAGTCGCTAGGGCGCTAACAGACATCAATATGTGCGCCAACGTTGTCGCCGCAGCGCTTCACGATCATATTTTTGTGCCCTATGCGCGTCGGCTAGAGGCTCTAGAATGTTTGCAAGCGTTGTCGGCCTCAGCGCGGGCACAGAACCATAACGAGTAACCCGCAGTCACGGTACAACGCCATAGTACAAAGGAAATTCGATTACGCTTCCTGAAATGAATCACGGCCAGCTTGTCACACCCTGAATGTAGCCCCCGACCTTAGTCACAAGCCCACCACTGGCGATTTCCGCACTCGGACTATGGCATGTGGGTAAATCCGAGGCCTATAATGTGATCTACCGCACGTTGCCAGGTCGCCAAAGGATAAAACGACCTCCCATCAGTTAACGGGCCCCCAAGTCTGAAAACTCCACGACCCTAATAACGATAAGGTAAAGAAAAAGATGGATGTTTCATCACTCAAAATACTGGTGGTCGATGACGAAGCCTTTGTACTTAAACTCACGGTCAGAATATTAGCTAAGCTTGGTCTTGATGACGTGGTTACAGCGAGCAACGGCTTAGTTGCACTCGATGAAATAGACAACGCGGCACTGCCTTTTGATGTGATCATCTGCGATTTGAACATGCCCGAAATGGATGGCATAGCTTTTATGCGCCACGCCGCCGATAAAGATGTCAGCGCCGGCATGATTTTGTTAAGCGGTGAAGATGAGCGCATGCTAGAAACCGCAAAAGATCTGGCCGCAGCCCACAACCTAAACATCTTGGGCGTAATTCCTAAACCGTTAAAGCCCGACGCCCTCAGTAATCTTCTCAACACATTCCAACCCGCGACAGCCGCTAAACAAAATAACTGGCATCAGGAAGGTATTTCGGAAACCGAACTGATCAATGGTATGGATTCAGACCAGCTACTCTTGGTATACCAACCCAAAGTCAGTATCGCTACCGGTGAGGTGACCGGGGTTGAAACACTAGCGCGATGGATGCACCCGGAGAGAGGCCTCTTGGGTCCCGGGGCATTTATTCCCCTCGCCGAGCAAACCGGACATATCGACGCCCTAACCTGCGCCATTTACAAAAAGGCCATGCAGCAAGCGGGCGACTGGCTAGCCCAAGGCATTACAATGAAAGTCTCGGTTAACATATCGGTCAATTCCTTCACACTCCCAGACTTTACAGACTTTCTCATTGAAACTGCACAGAACGAAGGCATGGATCTAGCCAACGTAGTGCTAGAAGTCACTGAGACTCAGGTTATGGACAACGCCCTAGGCATATTGGAAACGCTAATGCGACTGCGTATGAAACGGTTTGCGCTGTCAATCGACGACTTTGGTACCGGTAATGCCTCGATGGAGCAGCTGAAGCGCATCCCCTTCAGTGAGCTGAAAATTGATCGCGCCTTTGTTTACGGTGCGGCCCAGAACGCCGGTGCGAAAGCCATACTCGAGTCAAGTGTGACGCTGGCTAAAAGCTTGAAAATGGATATCGTCGCCGAGGGTGCAGAAAGTCGCGAGGATTGGGATCTCCTAGCGTCTTTGGGTGTCCATACCGTGCAGGGATTTTATTGCGCAAAGCCCATGAAAAATGAAGACCTTCTCGCTTTTTTAGACACTTGGACAGGGCCTCATTAAATGCATTGCCTTCCGAAAAAAACCCAACGAACCGACGGGTTTCATTTGTTGAAAGAATGAAACTCAGCCAATGCCTCTACTAGACAACTGCACATAAAGCGTAAGGAATTTCACTATGAGTACTCCCGAAAATACAGATCAAAATGATGCTTTAGTTGCTGCCATCCAAAAGTCCCAGGGCGTCATTGAGTTCAATATGGACGGCACTATTATCACTGCCAATGAAACTTTCCTGAACCTAATGGGTTACTCACTATCGGAAATACAGGGCAAACACCACCGCCTATTTTGCTCAGAAACTTACAGTGAGAGCGCCGAGTACAAGGCTTTCTGGGACAAGATGAACCAGGGTGAATTCGACACCGGTGAATACATCCGCTTCGGAAAAAACGGTGATGCCGTGTATATCCGAGCTTCCTACAACCCCATTCTTAACAACGATGGGCAGCCTTTTAAGGTTATTAAGATCGCATCTGATGTCACGGCACTGAAGTTGGAAACTGCCGAGGCACAGGGAAAAGTAACGGCGATTGACCTGTCTCAAGGTACGATTGAATTTGACATGGACGGTACCGTTATTACTGCTAATGAGACCTTTCTCAATATTATTGGCTATTCATTAGATGAAATTAAGGGCAAGCATCACCGCATGTTCTGTGATGATGCTTACTCAGAAAGTGCTGAATACGCAGATTTTTGGGCCAACCTACGATCAGGGAGTTTCCAGCGCGGCGAGTTCAAACGTATTGGGAAAAATGGGCGTGAGCTTCATATACGTGCCACCTACAACCCCATCTTTAACCTGAAGAATGAGCCGGTTCGGGTTCTAAAAGTTGCTGACGACGTGTCCAAGCAAAGGCGCATGGAAAATGAACGGGAAAAGCAGCAAGCACTGATCATGGAAATGTCCACGCCGGTCATGCAACTATGGGACAACATACTTCTGTTACCTGTAGTGGGTTTGGTGGACTCCAAGCGGGTTCAGTTGATTATGGAAACCGCCTTACAAAAAATCTTGGATTATCAGGCCAAGCTGCTCATCTTAGACATTCAGGGCGTACCCGCTGTTGACAGTGCCGTTGCCAACCATCTTATTCAAATAACCAAAGCAACTCGGCTTATGGGATGCACCTCGATTGTCACGGGCATCTCCCCCGAGATATCACAAGCACTGGTTAACTTAGGTATCGACCTGGGTGATATTCAGACCCAAGCAACACTAAAAGACGGGGTAAGTTTTTCCCTAGCTAATTTGGGAATGAAGCTTCAACAGATCAACGTAGACGCCTGAAGATCTGTGAATTAGGACCTTACTCATGAGCCGTTCGTCACAGCCACATCGAATTACCATGCATGAAACACAAGGCTGCCTGATTGTCCCTATTCAAGAGGAACTGTCTCAGGGAGCGGCGCAAAGTATTCAGCAGCAAATTCTCAATAGAATTCATGAAAAGCCCGTTCACGGGGTCGTGATTGATCTCGCAGGGGTGCAGATCATTGATAGCGCACTATGGACTATTTTTATTAACACGACCCGAATGATTGAAGTGATGGGTGTGCCTTCGGTCTTGACCGGACTCAACCCTGGGGCAGTTGCCTCAATCATTGATTTACAGTTGGACTGTGACGCAATCGCCACGGCGATGCACCTTGAGGATGCCTTACAAATACTCACTCAAAACAAACAGATTGCTTCTGAAGCAGACACAAACACCGGCGAACAGCTGGAAGCAAACGCTGCCCCAGCAATGGGCACAGTATTAGCCTCATTAGAGACTTAAGCACTTTCTGGAGAAGTTTTTTCGAGCGGGATTAAAAAAATAGTGAGAAATGCCGTAAAACTCCAAATCTCAGAGACGTCCGACGTTGCGTATGCGGCCTTAGATGCGAAGAACTTTGCCCGGGATTTAGGATTCTCGATCGCTGATCAGTACACCATAGCAACGGCTGTGAGTGAGCTCGCACAAAACATCGTTAAATACGCCGATTTCGGCCACCTCAGCTTTAAGACAATACAACAAGGTTCTGATGTTGGCATAGAAGTCTTGGCCAAGGACTCGGGCCCTGGCATTGAGAATATTAATCACGCCATGACAGACAATTTTAGTACCGGGGGAACAATGGGTGTTGGCCTGCCGGGCACCAAGAGACTCATGGACGACTTTCACGTAAATAGCGCTCCCGGCCAGGGTACCGAAGTGATTGTTAAAAAATGGCGCTAACCTCCACTCTAGATATTGACCACTGCATTGCAGAAAAACCTCTGGAGTCTGTCAATGGCGATCAAGCTTTTCTGACTCGAAGCGACAATTCGGTTTTTTTCGGCATCGTCGATGGGGCCGGTCACGGTCAAGATGCCCATGACATCGCCGTCAGTGCCTGCGCTTTCCTTGAAGAAAACAGCAGCCTTGAGTTACCGACACTGATGCAAGACCTCCATGCTCACCTCAAGGGCGGCCGAGGCGGAGTAGCCATTATCGGGAGGATTGATCTCAATAACGCGCAGCTCAGTTGCGTTGGCGTGGGTAATATCGAAATGCGCATGTTTGGTTCTCAGACAAAGCGGTTAGTACTGACGGCTGGCGTGCTGGGCTACGATATCAGAACACCCAAAGTCCAGATCCTACCGTTACAGGCGGGTGACGTATTCGTGATGCATAGCGATGGCATTTCCTCTTTCTTTGATCTCGGTGATTACCCCAACCTGCCCTGGGACAACCCCGATAAAATTGCAAACACACTTATCGAACAGTTTGGTAAGCGCAATGACGACGCCACTGCGCTTGTTATCCGAATCATGTGAACCAAAATGAGGCTTTTTAATGTCGACCTACGCCCTCAAACAGCGGCCGAATAGCCCAAGGAAACAACATGCTTGAGCTGGGTAAACTTTTAATCCGCAACGACAACGGCATTCTACATTGCCGGAATAAAATTCGAGCTCTGGCCATGGAGTTTGGTTTCAGTGCCATTCAAGCCACACGGGTAGCAACGGCCTCTTCTGAAATATGCCACCAAATTCTAGACGAAAAGCCTAAGACCTCGGTCAAAATATCGGTCGATGAAATTGATGATCATCTCGGACTCGCCCTCAACTTTGATGGTTCAAGCTCCGCGCTTTTGACGGAAGATTATGCGCTCATATTTGACGAAGTTAGATTAGATGAAGGCAACATCGCTGGTTCCAGTTTCTACGCTTTTAGACACTTCCCCCCGGCTAGCCCGCCACTCACAGAGTCGCTTTTGAGCACCCAAAAAGCCATTATTTCTGAGCTCAGCACAGAAGAGCTGATGGCAGAGTTGCAAGAAGCGAAGGATGAGGCTGAAGTGGCAGCACAAGCCAAAAGCGAATTTCTGGCCAATATGAGCCACGAAATCAGGACGCCAATGAACGGCGTCGTTGGCATGATAGAACTGCTCAACCTGACCAAACTCGATGCTGAGCAGCATGAAATGTTGCAAACCATTAGTGACTCTGGCCAATCACTGCTGACCATCATTAACGACATTTTAGATTTTTCTAAGTCAGAAGCAGGAAAACTTGAGATTGAAGAAGTCGATACGACTTTGGTGACATTTCTTGAGACGACTGCCCAAACTCTGGCACCCAGCGCACTCAAGAAAGACGTGCAAATCATTATTCACGTTGACGCAGACGTTCCCAGACAACTGATGTTAGACCCCGTTCGAACCGGTCAAATTCTGATTAATCTAGTGAGTAACGCTGTTAAATTTTCAGATGGAGGGGAGGTGCTGATCAAGGCGGAGTGCCTCGCACCAACACACGACACCAAAACCACCCTGCGCCTCAGTGTCGTTGACCAAGGTATTGGTATATCTGAAACCGCGCAAAGTCATCTGTTTCAAGACTTTAGCCAAGCCGATTCATCAACGACGCGTAAATACGGCGGCACGGGGCTGGGACTGGCTATTTCCAAGCGGCTCACCGAGCTGATGGGGGGCACTATCGGCGTTACAAGTAGCCCTGGAGAAGGGTCTACTTTCTATTGCGAAATTCCTTTTACGGTAATCACCAACGACGAAGCTCAACCTCGACACAATCTTGAAGGTTTACGAGTATTGATAGTAACCCCCAGCACTAACTATCAGGCAACGTGCATCAATTATCTGAGTGCCATGGGTGCTTCGGTCGCTGCATTGGACACACCGCAAGATGGGCTTCAGTACTGCATCGATTGCCAAGCCTCGGCTGCGGCTGTTGATGTCGTAATCATTCCCAGTGTCAAAAACCAAACTGATATACCCAACGCCCTGACCCTATTCTCAGATGCGCAGCTTGCTGCACTACCCAAACTGATCATCGGTGTAGATCCAAGACAACCTGGGTCAGCCTTACCGGTAGACAGCAACGCAACCACCCTTGATATAAACCCATTACGCCAAGACAATTTATTTCGCACCTTGGCGGCTGTAACCGGCAGAGCGGCCACAGAGGCTCAGTCTAAACCCGTTGAAACCGATATCCCTGCCAAAGTTGCGCCGTCGCCTGAAGCGGCGTTGGCCCAAGGAAAATTGATCCTTTTAGCCGAAGATAATCCAACCAATCAGAACGTTATACGGCGGCAATTAAATCGTCTGGGGTACGCTTGCGAAATTGCGGATGACGGCCAGGCAGCCTTTGAACTGTGGCGCGAGAAATCCTACGCCCTTCTGCTCACCGATTGCCATATGCCGCGCTGGGATGGCTTTGAATTAACAGCCGCCATTCGCAGTCACGAGGCCCAGACTTCTGACCACTTACCGATTATTGCCATTACGGCAAATGCACTGCACGGAGAGGCTGAGCGCTGCATTGAAAAGGGCATGGACGACTTTATGACCAAACCCGTCGAGATGACCGTACTGCTGTCTAAGCTGGAGCGCTGGATGGGCGATGGCGGAATTGCACAAGACGTCAATGACGGCCTGGTCGTAACTCAGGAAGAGCCCCACAGTGCCAAAACCGCGCCGGTGGACGACAACACGGCTGTTAACCCACAAGTGTTGATGGAAATGTTCGGTGACGACGAGGAAACCTGCACTGAAATATTGAAAGACTTCCTCGATCCATCCTGGGTAATTGTTGAAGAAATTCATGCAGGCCATACCGCGCGGTCATCAGAATCGGTGCAGCAGGCAAGCCATAAGCTTAAGTCCGCAGCATTTAGCATAGGCGCTGAAGGTTTGGGCGAGCAATGTCGACTCATTGAAGCGGCGGCAAAAGCCGATGATTGGCAGACTATTGATGAGGTTGTACCGGCCATTGGTGGGTCAATGAAACAGGTCGCCGCCTACATCGATCAGCTATAACCTAATTGCAAACCCGCTGCTCCAATGGCCCTGCTCTACCGTTAACGGAGAACTCCAACCTGGGCAATTCAAATTAGGGGGCAAAAAAGCCCTCATTTGACGCTATGAACCGTGGCAAGGGAGGTTTACAGACAGCACTCACCTAGCCAAATCATGGCTAGCTGAGTGCGACTTGGGATAAAATGGTGGGTCGTGCTGGGTTCGAACCAGCGACCAATTGGTTAAAAGCCAACTGCTCTACCGACTGAGCTAACGACCCAAAAAGAATGCGCTATCACTGCGAGGTGCGTATCGTACTTATTCTCAAAAAAAGTGCAAGCTAACTATGACATCTCAGCCAATACAACCCTTTCACCTTGCCCTTCCCTGCAAAGACTTGGCCAGTACTCAGGCCTTCTATTGCGACGTTTTAGGGTGCAGCCTAGGCCGAACCAGTGAAACTTGGATTGACCTAAATTTATACGGACACCAACTGGTTTTTCATGACTGTGGCGGTGAAACCCTTCCAGAGCGGCATAACCCTGTAGATCGACACGCTATTCCCGTACCGCATTTCGGCATCGTCCTCACACCTTCAAGCTGGGAGGCCCTCGCAGCCCGTCTCAGGGGCAAGGTTAACTGGATCTTAGAGCCTGACATTCGCTTCGAAAATACGCCCGGCGAACAGCGGACACTGTTTTTTAGAGATCCCAACGACTACGCACTGGAGTTTAAGAGTTTTGCTGACGACCGGTTTCTTTTCGAGCCTTTCGACGACTGAAGCAGCCCGCAGTAGGGCACAACTACCGAACTCTAACCGTCACAAGGCCCAAAAAACCGCCTGTAAACTGGCCTCACAGGTATCGGGTAGGGTCGTTAACACCGGCATCCAAAAAGCCCTGTGCCCTAAGCCTACAGCTGTCACAGCGACCGCAAGCCATACCCGCCTCAGTAGCCTGGTAACACGACACCGTCTGCCCATAGTCGACGCCCAGCGCTAGGCCACGAGTAATGATTTCCGCTTTGGTCATATCAATGATCGGTGTGCAAATCTTGATCGGGTCTCCCTCGACACCCGCCTTAGTAGCAACGGCCGTTAAAGCACCGAAGGCCTCAATAAATGCGGGCCGGCAATCGGGGTAACCCGAATAATCGACCGCGTTGACCCCTATATAAATCTCCGAGGCACCAATAACCTCTGCCCAGCCTAGGGCAATGGATAAAAACACCGTATTGCGCGCTGGAACATAGGTGACGGGTATACCCTCTGTGGGCTCAACGGGCACATCAATCGTGTCGTCAGTGAGTGCAGATCCACCAATACCCCTGAGATCGAGACTCACGGTTTTATGAACCGTACCCTCAACGCTCGCCGCCACTCGGGCCGCTGCGATCAACTCAGCGCGATGGCGTTGGCCGTAGTCGAAACTCAAGGCGTAGCACTGCCGCCCTGCATCATGGGCCATAGCCAGCACGGTGGCCGAGTCCAAACCGCCCGAAGTTAGTACTACCGCTTTCATCAGCTTACATCCCTCAATGGCCCGGGGCATCGTTCCAGAGCAACTTGTGCAACTGCAGCTGAAATCGTGCGGGAACCCGGTCGTGCAGGAGCCACTGCGCTAGCTCTTGGGGGGCCAGTATTCCATGAGTGGGGGAAAACAAAACATCTCCCACCCGGTCTGATAACCTCAGCTCATCCAATTTAAAACAGGCCCAGTCATAATCCCGGCGACTACTGATCACAAACTTTACCTGATCATGAAGGGTCAACTCAGCGATGTTGTCCCAGAGGTTTCTATGGGACTCGCCTGAATCTGGGGCCTTGAGGTCCATAACCCTGCTCACGCGTTTATCAACATCGGCTATCGGCAATGCGCCGCTAGTCTCCAGCGATACCTCGTACCCTTCTTCACACAACCGGTTCAGCAGCACCAGACATTCAGGCTGTGCCAAGGGCTCGCCTCCCGTCACGCACACACGCAAGCAGCCAAAGCTCTCAATCTGCGTGAGGATCTGGTCCAGCGATAAAATTTCTCCGCCAGAAAAGGCATACTCGGTGTCACACCAGACACATCTCAATGGACATCCGGTCAACCGCACAAATACAGTAGGCAGCCCTACGCTGCGGGCTTCCCCTTGCAAGGAGTGAAAAATCTCCGTGATGCGAAGTGTTGGATCCAACGAGGCCGTCATACTGAGCGCTTAAAAATTCTCGTCCAAAAAATCTCGAGATAGCTGTGCCGCGGGATGACCAGAGTATTGCCGAATCACTTGGTCTAGATACTCGCGGGAACGCTCCCGATTACCCTTCAGGAAATGTACCTTACCCAGTTTGTAAAGTGCGTCCGGCACCTTCGCATTCTCAGGATACTGATCGAGTAACAGTTTAAAGTTTTGTCTCGCAAGTTCTGGCTCAGGTGGCTCGACTACGAGATAGAGCTCTCCCAGCCAGTAGTGTGCATTAGGCGCGTAAGCACCGAGAGGATAACGACCCAAGAACTCCTGAAAAGCCTCAACAGCCGCGGCAAAATTACGTGATTTCACATAATCATAAGCCGCTTGATAAGCCGACTCCTCTGCGGGATCAGCCACTGCAGGCGCCGTCACAGGCCTCATGGGTATGTCCGTCATGGTGTTTGGCGCATTCGTTGGTGCCCCCCCGCCAAAGGTCAGACCGGCAGTATCTCCAGAAGTTATGTCAGGGGCCCTAGCTTTAGCCAGCTCAGCAAGCCGTCGATCAAGATCGATGTACCGCTCTAAGCTTTGTTCCTTGAGGCGCCTGATTTGAGCAGTCTGTTCCTCAACGACACCGTTTAGGCGGCGCACCTCCTCCTGCAACTGCTGCAGTTGAATCACCAGCTCCCCCGCATTAGCCGAGGCGTTTTCAGGGCTTAAGTTGGCCTCAACAGGGACCGCTGTCGTTGTGAAACCCGAGTAGGGTTTTACGCCACCTTGCACTGAGGGCTGCACTGAGGGCTGCGCGACAGGCGTTACTGCGGTCGTCGCACCCATACTGCGAGAAGCAGCGGCATTTTCTCGCTCGGCCTCAACATCAATATAATCCTGAGCTGAAACCCCGGTAACCGCCATAAGAATCGGCACTAAAACAAAAAAGCCGGCTATGACAACCGGCTTGGACTGACTATTTTTCAATGGAGGCTGGCCTTATTTGAGCTCGACACGGCGATTTTGTGACCAGTTCGCTTCACTAGAACCAAACGCCACTGGATTTTCTTCGCCGTAACTAATGCCTTCGATTCGGTAGCTAGGCACGCCATTGGCAACCATGTAATCGCGAACGGCATTAGCTCTGCGCTCACCCAGCGCCAAATTGTACTCGCGGGTACCACGCTCATCTGTATGGCCTTCAAGGCGCACACTATCGTCGTTTGTTAGCAACACTGCGATATGCGCATCAACCGCCATCCGGCCCGCATCGGTCAAAGAAGAGCTGTCAAAATCGAAGTAGAAGACTGTACCGGCCGACATCGCCGCATCTTGCAACTGCTGTTGCTCTGCAGCAGCAGCGGCTTCAGCTTGCGCCTGTGCCTCTTTAGCTGCGCTTTCGGCAGCAGCTTGTTCTGCTGCGGCAGCTTCAGCCGCCGCGGCCTCAGCTGCTGCGCTATCGTTTGTCTCGCTGCCTGAACAAGCGACTAATAATAAGGAACCGAAAAGGATACTGGCAAATTTACCGGCTACTGGAAATGCTTTCATGAGTCCGTCCTGTTTAAAAATTGGTTGGATAAACCGCAACCGTTAATGTATCGCATCCTTCAGCAAATTGCTGGTTCATTGCCAAATTTTATGTCAATTCGAGTTTCAAAACGCCAAAATTTGCGCCTTGAGGACCGTTATTTTGAGATTGTTCACCAATTCAAGGCAGATACGGCGACCAAGCCGGCTCCTGAACCTCACCCTCTCGGGCGGGCAGATTAAAACTAACACCACCATCAACGGCCACAGCACCCAAAATACTTTGCCCATTTCGCTTAGTTGCGTAAAGAACAATCGAACCATTGGGTGCGATTGTTGGGCTCTCATCCAAGCTCGTTGTCGTTAACACGGTCAATCGCTCGGTCACCAGGTCGTGAACCGCAATGTGATAGGCGCCATCCTGCTGATGAACTAACGCCACGTTACGGCCATCCTGAGCAACCCGCGCCCTCGCGTTGTAACGCCCCTCGAAGGTTACCCGTGTGGTGTTCCCACTTTTCAGGTCATAGCGATAAATTTGAGGTCGCCCACCGCGATCAGAGGTAAACAAAAGAGACTGCCCGTCAGGCATCCACGTTGGCTCTGTGTCAATGGCGTAATGCTTGGTGAGGCGGGTAAGACGCTTAGATGCAAGATTCATCAAATAAATATCTGGGCTGCCATCCTTACTCAGCACCATCGCCATAGAATTGCCGTCGGGGGAGAAAACTGGGGAGTTATTGAGGCCCTTATAATTTGTCAGCTGCTCCCGAGCACCGGTTCGCAAGTTTTGTCGGTAAATAGCGGGGCGCGATGTCTCAAAGGAAACGTAAGCGACCTCTTGGCCATCCGGTGACCACGAAGGCCCAAGAATAGGTTCTCGACTCTCCAAAAGCACAATGGGTCTGGCGCCATCTGAGTCGGCGAGCGTCAGTCGGTAAAAGTCCTTCCCCGAGGGATTACGCGTTACCGAGACATAGAGTAAACGTGTCGCAAATGCGCCCGGTATACCCGTAAGCGTTTCGTAAACCTCGTCGGCTATTTTGTGCGCCAACATTCTTACTTCCGAGGCGTCTCCGGTAACCACCCCCTCCTCAACAGACTGTTCTCGAGTGCTGTCAAACAGCTGCCAGCTCAGCTTTAAATTACCTGCCGCCGCCAATTCATAGCGCCCAATCAAGACATAGTCGCTGTTAATTGCACGCCAATCGCGAAAATAGAGGTCTGACCCGCGGGTGGGATAACTGAGCATGTCTCGTCGACTCACGGGGGAAAACTGGCCGCTGCGAGCGAGATCTGAATCGATAATACGGGCGACATCTTCTGGAGAGGCGCCGGGCCCTGACCAGCCAAAGGGCACCACAGCAATTGGCGTTGGATTGTCGACACCGCGGGTGATCTCTATTTGGAGCTGGGCTAACGCAGGTAATGTCACTGCACACAGCGTAAAAACAGCAACTCGTAATAAGTAGAACATCAGTACCTCAGGTCTTCTGGACGGAAAATTAATTGGAAACGACGAAAATCACGTTCGAATACAGCACGGTCCAACGATTTTACCTCGGAAAAGCGCCCCACTTTTTCTACCGCATTCACCGCGCTGCTATCAAAGGCAAGATTACCGCTCGACTCCAGCACCGTCACCCCCACAACATCGCCGGTTGGCACTAGCGCTATCTCAAGAATAGCGACCATATTGTTACGGGCCGACGGGGGGCGAGTCCAGCGACCAATCACTGCCTGTTTAATGACCGCTGCTACTTGATCACTCACAGACCCCACGCTGCCTTTTTGGGTCAGCTGTTCGGAAGCCAAGACTGACTCAATATCATTAAGAGTTTCCTGACTCAATTGCTCTTGTGTGCGCTCGGGTTTAGGTACCTCTTTGGGAGTTTCAGGTTCAATAATGGGTTCAGGAACCACCGGTTCCGGGGCCGGTGCGGTAGCGGGTTGGGGCTTGGGTTTGGGCTTGGGCTTGGGCTTGGGTTTGGGTTTGGGCTTGGGCTTGGGCTTGGGCTTGGGCTTGGGCTTGGGCTTTAAGGTATCGGCTGAAACCAAAGTTGCCTTAATAGCCACGGGTGTCGATGTGCGCGCCTCAATCGTTACAGGACTTGCCCAGCGCACCATCAGCAAGCCCGCAACCACGAGGTGAATGGCCAGCGTCAGCACAACGGGCATTCCAAACCAAGTGACGCGATCCGAGAGGTTACTCACGGGACCATGGGGTCCTCGGTAACCAGCCCAACCGAGGACGCGCCTGAGGCCTGCAAAGCCGACATCACTTCAACCACCCGGCCGTAGGGTACGGCGGTATCACCCCAAACCAATACCGGTTTGTCGGGATCGCGGCGGAGTACCGCGGAAACACGCTGCTGCACGGTTACCAACTCAAGGGCCTGCTTGTCATTTCGACCCAAATTTATAAACAGTTGCCCGGCTTTATCGACCGAAACAATGAGAGGCTCACTATCCTGATTTTTAACCGGCTCAGATGCGGCATCGGGAAGATCAACTTGCACCCCCTGCATGAGCATAGGCGCAGTCACCATAAAAATGATAAGCAGCACGAGCATCACATCGATGTAGGGAACAACATTGATTTCGGCCACCGCTCGACGTTTTCGCATGGCGCTAACCCGCGCTGCGCCGTGCACGCTGGGTGTAGGTCTGACGTTGAAGAATCCCAGAAAATTCGTCGACAAACGTATCGTAGCGATTAATCAAGCTGTCGGACCGAGCCGCAAATCGGTTGTAAGCCAATACGGCCGGTATTGCGGCAAACAACCCCATAGCGGTCGCAATGAGCGCTTCGGAAATACCGGGGGCCACCGTTGCCAAAGTCGCTTGAGTTGCATTGGCAAGGCCGCGAAACGAATGCATGATTCCCCAAACCGTACCAAACAAACCGATGTAGGGACTGGTGGAGCCAACGGATGCCAGAAACGGCAAATTCGACTCCAGGCGGTCGCTTTCTCTTAAGGTGGCAACACGCATCGCACGACGTGCTCCCTCAAGCACGGCGTCAGCTTCTATATCTGACTGCTGAGACAGCCGCGAAAACTCCTTAAAGCCCGCTCGAAAGATGCTCTCCACACCTATCGGCGTGGCACCATCTGCCAAAGCATCATTACCTTCGCGATAGATTTGCGCGAGATCGACACCCGACCAAAAATGCGCCTCAAACCCTACCAGTTCGTCAGACATTCGCCGGTACAGCATGACCCGTTGAACAATCAAATACCATGACGAGACTGACGCCAATAAAAGAATCAGCATGACCACCTGAACGGTCCCACTAGCGCCGATAATCAGCTCCAGAATGCCTAACTCTTCACTCACATGAACCTCCTGAATTCTCGCAATACGATAAATCTGTAATTTTCTGGCGCATGTTGGCGGGAAGGCGGCGTGGGCGACCTTGCTCGCTGCTTACTAGCGCTAAAGTGACCTGTCCCTCTACCAGACATGTTGCACCCCGCATTACGGTTTGGTGAAAAGTCAGCGTCGCAGCACCCATTGCCGAAATACGTGCTGTTACTTGAATAGACTCGTCAAGTCGCGCAGGGCTTCGATAACTAACATTCGCTTTCGAGACAACAAACATAAGGTTCTCACCCGGGAATGCCGGCTTTTCATAGCCTAGCGATCGCATAAATTCCGTTCGGGCACGCTCAAAATACTTCAGATAGTTAACGTAATAAACAATGCCTCCGGCGTCGGTATCTTCTATATAGACCCGCACTGGCAGTGAAAATTCCCCAGACTGAGGCAATGTCACTGATCGGCATCCAAGTCTAAGGAGAGAGTATTGCTTTGATCTGTTTTGGGCATTGGCATCCCAAAATGCCGATACGCGGCTTGCGTCACCATACGACCACGGGGCGTGCGCAACAGATAGCCCTGCTGAATCAGGTAGGGCTCAAGCACATCTTCCAAGGTGCCGCGCTCCTCTGACAAAGCAGCAGCTAGGCTGTCGACACCCACAGGGCCGCCTTCGAACTTCTCTATGAGCATAAGCAGAAGACGACGATCTAAATGATCGAGGCCAAGTTGATCAACATTGAGCATGTCCAAAGCCTGCTGGGCAACTGACTCCGTAACACTGCCGTCTGACTTAACCTCGGCATAATCGCGAACCCGGCGTAGCAGTCGATTGGCAATGCGAGGGGTACCCCTAGCGCGTCGCGCCATCTCCCGGGCGCCCGCATCATCGACCGGAATCTCTAGTAATTTAGCCGAGCGAGCGACAATTTTTGCCAAATCGTCGACTTCATAAAACTCAAGACGCTGTACGATGCCAAATCGATCCCGAAGGGGCGACGTTAAAAGACCAGCGCGGGTTGTCGCGCCCACCAGAGTAAAAGGCGGAAGGTCGAGCTTGATGGACCGAGCAGCGGGCCCTTCTCCAATCATAATATCCAGCTGATAGTCTTCCATAGCCGGATAAAGTATCTCTTCAACGTAAGGGCTCAACCGATGAATCTCATCGATAAACAAGACGTCCCCCGGTTCGAGGTTGGTCATTAGCGCGGCAATATCTCCCGCCTTCTCAAGGACCGGACCACTGGTCGTTTTTAAGGCCACACCCATCTCGTGAGCAATAATGCTGGCAAGGGTTGTTTTGCCCAGCCCAGGGGGGCCAAAAATGAGCGTGTGGTCGAGAGGTTCGCCTCTTTGTTTTGCGGCAGCCAGAAAAATCTCCATCTGTTCGCACACCACGCGCTGACCTAGATAATCCTCAAGGGATTTAGGCCTAATGGCTCGATCCAGCTGCTCATCAACGCGAGCGCCCTGCTCTGGAGCGATCAACCGGTCCGTCTCGATAGTCATCGATTTGCCTTCGGCGCTGACGCCTTCAAGGCCCGACGAATAAGCTCTTCACTAGTTTCAACCGTATCGTCATCGACCGCGGCCACCAGCCTAGACGCCTCAGGCAGTTTGTAGCCCAGAGCCACCAGCGCCTGCTCAGCCTCGGTACGATTGTCAGTCGTTGCCGCTGCCGAAGCCAATTTGCCCTGAGCCCCAGGTATTGAGGGCGACAACTCTTCTAGCCATTTCCCCGCCTTATCGCGCATTTCCACCAGTAGTCGCTCAGCGGTTTTTCGTCCGACACCGGGTAACGCCACCAATGTCGCTACATCATCACGTTGCAAGCATTGGGCGAAGGCCCGGGCATCGAGACCCGACAACAGGGCCAGCGCAAGCTTGGGCCCCACCCCACTCACCTTAATTAAATCACGAAACAGACGCCGATCAGCCTCTTCTCTGAACCCATACAATAACTGAGCATCTTCTCTCACGACAAAGTGAGTCAGCAGCGTTACTTCCTCACCCACCTCGGGAAGATCAAACAGCGTCGTCATCGGGACTTGCACCTCGTAACCGATTCCGCCTACGTCTAGAAGCAGTTCAGGCGGCCGCTTTAAGACCAAACGCCCGCGTAAAAAACCAATCATCAGCCGCTCTCAGCGAGACCGACCACGGCTACGTGCCGTGGCAGGAATGTGTTGTAAAGATTGACTCGAATGCAAATGGCACAGCGCTGCGGCCAGTCCATCCGCCGCATCTTCCTTAGGTGCAGCCGGTAATTTCAGCAATATTTTCACCATATGTTGTACCTGCTCTTTACTGGCGGCTCCGGTGCCAACGACGGCCAACTTAATTTGACGGGCGGCATATTCGTGCACGTCCATGCCTTTGTGCACACAAGCTGCCATCGCAGCGCCACGAGCGTGCCCAAGTTTTAGTGCTGCATCGGGGTTTCGCGCCAAAAACACCTGTTCAATTGCCAACTGATCAGGGTGGAATTCATCAATAATGCTGATCAGTGAAGAAAATAGCACACCCAGCCGCGGCCCTATGGGTTGATCCACGGGTAGTCGAATAATACCGCTAGTCACGTAAACAGCGGTTTTGCCCTCGGTTTTTATGACGCCAAACCCGGTTTTTCTCGAGCCGGGGTCAATGCCCAGAATCGTGGCCATGGCAACTCCCTTGTCGCTGACTGCATTCTGACTGAAACCAAGCCCAACGTCACAGAAACCGTTGCTTTAACGTTTTAATCGTTTTTAACCGCGTTCTTACCGCGCAATTTAATACTCAGCTCTCGAAGCTGGGCGTCACTGACCCGCCCTGGTGCCTCAGTCATCACACAGGATGCTGTTTGAGTTTTAGGGAATGCGATGACATCTCGGATCGATTGCCCACCCACCATTAGCGTCACCAATCGATCTAGACCAAATGCGAGACCCCCATGAGGCGGTGCGCCGTACTGCAAAGCGGTGAGGAGGAAGCCGAACTTCTCAGCCGCTTCATCGGGATCGATCCCCAAAACATCAAAAACGGCCTGCTGCATATCTGGACGGTGTATTCGAATTGAGCCACCACCAAGCTCGGATCCGTTGAGCACCATGTCGTAGGCACGTGATAGAGCCTCGGATGGATTGTCCCTCAACGCGGCCTCATCACATGCGGGAGCCGTAAACGGATGATGCAACGGTGTTAACCCACCCTTGCCATCGGCTTCAAACATGGGGAAGTCAACAACCCATAAGGGAGCCCAACCCGCCTCAACAAGACCCAAATCTTCGGCCACTTTCAGGCGTAGAGCCCCTAAAGATTCATTGACAATGCTGCGCTTGTCGGCGCCGAAGAAAATGATATCGCCATCTTTGGCCTCAAGCCGTGCCATGAGTTGATGAACAACATCTTCAGGCATAAATTTCAGAATGGGCGACTGCAAACCCTCAAGACCCTTAGCCAACTCATTGACCTTGATCCAAGCCAATCCCCTAGCGCCATAAACGCTGACGTGACGGGTATAGTCATCGATCTCTTTGCGCGACAACTTAGCGCCACCATCAACCTTCAATGCGGCAACACGTCCTGATGCATCGTTAGCGGGACCACTGAATACTTTGAACTCCACCCCAGCCATCAAGTCGTCTATGGAAACAAGCTCTAACTTAATGCGCAGATCTGGCTTGTCTGACCCGTAACGTTCCATGGCTTCATGCCAGGTCATATGCGGAAAGTCACCGAGATCCACGTTGAGATGTTCCGTGAAAACCGATCTCACCAAGCCCTCGGTCAGAGACATAATCTCTGGTTCATCCAAAAATGATGTTTCTAAATCAATCTGGGTGAACTCGGGCTGGCGATCGGCACGTAAATCCTCATCTCTGAAGCAGCGGGCTATTTGATAATACCGATCAAAGCCAGACACCATCAGCAACTGCTTAAACAGTTGAGGAGACTGCGGCAGGGCAAAAAAATCACCCTCGTGGGTGCGACTTGGCACCAAATAGTCCCGGGCACCTTCCGGTGTAGCCCGAGTCAGGATAGGTGTTTCGATATCGAGAAAACCGTGCCCATCTAAGTACTGTCGGATCGAGGACGTCAACCGAGCACGAAACATCAAATTATTTTGCATTTCCGGGCGGCGCAGATCCATGTAACGGAATTTGAGCCGGACATCCTCGCCAACGGAATGATGTGCATCGAGAGGAAAAGGCGGCGTTGCTGACTCGCTTAATACATCGATCTCTTTACCCAGCACCTCTACTGACCCTGTTGCCATCGCAGGATTTACTGTGCCTTCGCCACGAGCCCGGACACGACCTGTAATTTTCAATACGTATTCACTGCGCACTCGATCAGCTAAGGCAAAGGCAGCCTCGGTATCAGGGTCAAAAACCACCTGAACAATGCCCTCGCGATCGCGCATGTCCAAGAAAATAACCCCACCATGATCACGGCGGCGATCCACCCACCCGTATAGCGTTACTGTGTTATCGATATCCGATTCACTGACCAAACCGCAGTAATGTGTTCGCATACTATTTTCACCATGTCCTTGCAGGGATTCGATCGTCCGTTACTTTGTGGTCGTATTACTTGCCTGACCAGAAGGTTTTTTCCCATCGCCAGACGACCCAGAGGAACCCTCAGAGCTCGCCTTAGCACCACCCTCACTTTTTCCGGAATCTGACTTCTCAGCGGAACTGCTTTTCTCTTTACCATCACCCGCAAGGTTTTTCTGATTTCCAGTCTTAAAATCGGTCTCATACCAACCGCTACCCGCCAATCTAAAAGCAGGCGCACTGACTTGCTTGCGCAGCGTTTCCTGGCCACACTCGGGGCAGGTCGTCAGGGGCGCAGCCGACAGCTTCTGTAAGGCTTCGAGCTCATGTGAGCAGTTACTGCACCGGTAATCATAAATCGGCACGTTGGTGTCTCCCAGCAGGAACAGCTAAATCGTTCCGGGCAAATAGAGTGAAAATAAGAAACTTCTGAGGGTGCGCAGGGTACCGGAAAAGGCGAGGTGTTTAAACCAGAGTTGGCTTAAACCTTGAGTAGTCGCGGTATTGACCTTCCGTTTTCAAGCTTACAAAGTCTATAGCCCGTCAGTTTCATTAGCGCGAGCAAAGCTCAGGTTACAGTTGACTGTCATTTAGAAATTCCCTCGGAGCCGTAGCTCCGAGGGAATGACAGGAAAAGCCTATGAGTTAGCGAATTCTTTCATTTTCTTCAAGGGCCGAATCTTTACCGCTGTACTAGCGGGCTTGGCCTTGAACATCGTTTCCTCACCGGTAAAAGGGTTGATGCCCTTTCGTGCTTTAACGGCTGGCTTGCGTACTGTCGTGATCTTCATCATACCCGGGATCGTGAATTCCCCGGCACCGCGCTTTTTGATACTTCCTTCAATCAACGCGTCCATTTGCTGCATCACGTCAGAGACCTGCTTTTTCGTCAAACCCGTATTGTCCGCGATAGTGCCAACGATCTGGGTCTTGGTCATCTTGGTAGAGATAGCCTTCACTTTTGCAGGAGCTGCCTTGGCTGCCGGCTTTTTAGCGGGTGCCTTTTTAGCTGCTGCTTTTTTCTTTGCGGGTGCTTTCTTTGCTGCTGCTTTTTTGGTTGCCATGGGTCTTTATCACCTTTTAAGTAGTGGTATGGAGACTGGGTAACCGACTTAAAACCCTTTCAGTGCAGGGCTAAAAGTGCAGTTCTGCAGATTCAACACGACTATATGCTATAAAACAAGGGGTTTTTTTCTAAAAAAGCATAAAAACCCCTGTATTTTCAGTATTTTTATCAATACACAAAGTTGCACCAAGTTTGCTTCCGCCCATTGCCGTCTCTCCGTACAATTGAGGCCTTTGTTTTCGGAGTCGCACTATCATGCGTGCCAGCCAGTTTTTGTTATCCACCTTGAAAGAAACACCCGCCGACGCTGAGGTGATCAGCCATCAGCTTATGCTGCGAGCTGGTCTCATACGTCGAGTAGCCGCGGGAATTTATAACTGGATGCCGTTAGGGCTGCGGGTCGTTCGCCGTGTTGAGCAAGTTGTCAGGGAAGAAATGTGCCGTGCCGGCGCCTTGGAAATCAGCATGCCCGTGGTTCAACCCGCGGAGCTTTGGTTTGAATCGGGTCGCTGGGAGCAATACGGCCCGGAGCTAGCACGACTTCACGATCGACACGGTCGTGATTTTTGTCTTGGACCCACCCATGAAGAAATCATTACATCACTGGGCCGAAACGAAATTAAAAGTTACAAGCAATTACCCTTGAATTTCTTTCAAATTCAAACCAAGTTTCGCGACGAAATTCGACCCCGTTTTGGCGTGATGCGGTCTCGCGAATTCATCATGAAAGACGCCTATTCTTTTCACGTCGATCAGACGTCTCTGGAAGCCACCTATTGGCGTATGCACGAGGCCTACACGGCTATTTTTACCCGGCTTGGTTTAAATTTTCGATCGGTGGAGGCCGATACGGGCTCCATAGGTGGCAATCACTCCCATGAATTTCATGTACTCGCAGATTCCGGGGAAGATGCCATCGCCTTTTCAGACGTTAGCGACTACGCGGCTAATGTCGAGCTGGCACCTGCGCTGGCACCACCAGATTCCACAACAGAAATCAGCGCGTCGACACAATTTGCGACCCCAGGGGTCAAAACCATTGATGACCTCATCAAGCAAGCCGGTTTCACCATTGAGGAGACGGTTAAAACCTTATTCGTGAAGGGCGAAGATGGCGAAATCGTTGCCTTAGTACTGCGTGGCGATCATCGCCTTAACGGCCTCAAAGCGGAAAAAATTCCCGGCATAGCTTCACCGCTGGAAATGGCAGATGAAGCCCAAGTCTTAGCGATCACTGGCGCCGGATTTGGCTCCTTAGGCCCGGTTGGCCTAGATGTGCGCATCGTGGTTGATGCGAGCGCTGCGGCGCTCAACAGCTTTGTCTGCGGCGCGAACAAGGATGGCTTCCACCTCAAGGGGGTTAACTGGGCTAGGGATGTACCTCGCCTAGAAACAGCAGATATACGGGAGGTCATTGCCGGGGACGCCAGTCCTTGTGGCCAAGGATCCCTGGAAATTCGTCGCGGCATCGAAGTGGGACATATTTTTCAGCTAGGCACTAAATACAGTGAAGCGATGAAGGCTGTCGTCCTGAACGAAGAAGGGAAGTCGGTGCCCATGGCGATGGGATGTTACGGCATAGGCGTAACCCGGATTGTGGCCGCGGCCATTGAGCAAAATCACGATGCACAGGGCATTATTTGGCCCGAAGCCATGGCACCCTTTGAGGTGGCTTTAGTGCCGCTGAATATGGACAAGTCAGAAGCGGTGGCAGCAGCGACTGAGACACTCTACGAACAGCTTATTGGCAAGGGTGTGGAAGTTTTCATGGATGATCGTAAAGAGCGACCGGGCGTTAAATTCGCTCAAATGGAGCTCATCGGCATACCCGTCCGTGTCACCTTGGGCGATAGATCTCTGGCAGAGGGCAATATCGAACTGCAGGCGCGCACCAGCGATCAAAAACAATTGATTCCAGTCTCAGAGGCTGCCAATGCCATCATCGCCATGATTCGCGGTGCTTAGTGTCGCGAGGGCAGGTTTAGTTCTATGCCTGTGGGGCTGTGCAGCCACCTCTGCAGCTGACACTGATGCCGCCGAAAGAGCCGCCATGCAGGCGTTTCTGGAGCAGTCCATTGCCAGCGCTACCAGCTTCGAGGATCGATTTGACGCCGAGGTTTGGCTGCTCGATATGCAGGCCCGCTTGACGCCCTTCATGCAAGACCCCGAGGAGCGCGTGCAGTTTTTGACCCTGTTACACCGCGAGGCCCTCGCAGCTGAATTGCCTCCCGAATTGGTGCTAGCGCTCATTGAGGTTGAAAGCCACTTTGATCAGTTTGCGGTATCGAGAGTTGGCGCCCAGGGCTACATGCAAGTCATGCCGTTTTGGAAGGAAGAGATTGGCAGGCCCGAAGACAACCTAACGCGCAGTGACACTAATCTGCGCTATGGCTGCAGAATTCTTCAATTTTACTGGCAGCGAGAATCGGGGAACTTACATCGAGCGCTGGCAGCTTATAACGGCTCACTGGGTAGCCGCACTTACAGCGATAAAGTGTATCGCGCCTGGCAAAGCCGCTGGCGCATCGCACCACTCGACTGGTAGTTTATCTGCGGCCATAAATAACGACGATGCTTTTATCGTCGCCAACAGGCATCCAAAACGAAGGAATGGCTCACCATGGTCGACCTACAGGCATTTACTCGCTGGAATTCTGATCTCGCTAAAACCGTGGGTGCCATCGGTGGGGAGATATTTTTCAATCAGTTATTCTCGGCTCTCGCTGATCAGGTTGCCCACATCTATCCTCAAATTTGGCTATACCACCGCGACCTCCCACCCAGAATTCTTTATCACGAGATACCAGCCCATGCCGTCGAGTTACAAATAGACCGCTACCTGGAAGGGCCCTACAGAGAAGACCCGTTCTATCAAATTTCGATGAACAGCCCGCGCAGCAGCATCTACAAGCTGGGTCGCCTCACAGGCAATACCTTTGAGGACAGCGGCTACTACCGCGATTACTACGGTGACACCAAAACCTGTGATGAGATTATTTTTCTCACGCGTCTGGATGACGGCAGCGTCGTAAACTTTTGCATTATGCGCAACGCCAGTGACGCTCCCTTCAACGATGAAGAATACGATCTGCTTTATAGCGTGTCTGAAATTGTGGCGTCGCTTATTCAGTCACACTGCCATCGGGACGATTTTGCAACCACCAACCTATTGCAGCCTGGTCTCGATGCCCAAATAGACCTCGCGTTTAAAACTTTCGGCAGCGATTTTGTGAGCCCCAGGGAACGCGAGGTCCTAGAACTCATGCTTAGAGGCTACGGCGCAGACACCTCCGCCGAGCGGCTATTAATCTCCCTTGAGACAGTACGGCGACACCGAAAAGCGCTTTATAAGAAGCTGGATGTGTCCTGCCAGGCCGATCTATTTGCACTTTTCATCAACACGATGCCATATATCGGCAGTGCCCAGGGCGGTGACCCTTTGTCTGTTTACATGAAATAGACCGCAAATCTTTGAACTAGCTCACAAAAATGCCCCTGGCACTGCCCTTTTTGGGGCATTGCTTGCCCACTTGTCAGCACTCAAACTTTCACCTTTACACATTCAGCGGTGATTCCCGTGCAACGCGAAGTTGACTTGTTCCTAAAGGCCTACCCCTCTGTTGAGATGATTGAGGCACTCATTACCGACTGTAATGGTGTCGCAAGAGGTAAGTGGATTCCCCGTGGAAAAATACAATCTGTCTTGGATGATGGCTTAAAACTTCCCAAGTCTGCTTTAGGTTTGGACATTTGGGGACGAGATATTCCGGAGCTGGCCCATGCCAATGGCGATATTGACGGCTATTGCATCGCCGTGGAGGACTCTCTAAAGCCGGTGCTGACCCCTAGAGGCACAGACCAAGGGCAGTTGATCATGACCATGGTCGATGAAAATAGGGCCCCTTACATGGGTGATCCTAGGCAAATTCTCGCCAAAGTTCTTGCAGGGTTTACCGAGCGTAACCTGAAGCCCTGCATGGCGGCAGAACTGGAGTTCTACCTGCTTCCCGATCCCGGTCGTGACAAACCACTCCGAACTGCCCTCGATAGCCTAGATACTTTGGGCGGCAACTTGTATGCACTCAATGAACTCGATCACCACAGTGAAATGCTGGACCTTCTGCGAGAAACTTTTAAAACACAGGATCTCCCCTACGAAGGCATTATCAAAGAATCTGCGCCAGCTCAGTTTGAAATCAATATGGCGCACAGCGACGACGTGATGCTGATGGCCGATCAAATCATTCGAATGCAACGCTGCATTCGCAGAGTCGCCAGCCAATGTAATTTGATCGCCAGTTTTATGCCCAAGCCCCTAGATAATGAAGCGGGAAATGGTATGCACATTCACTGCAGCGTATTGGAGGAACGCGGCCTCAATATCTTTAATGACGGCAACGATGAAGGCAGCCCCCTACTGAAACAGGCAATCGCAGGATGTTTAGAATTGATGCCAGACGCCATGCTCATTTTTGCACCCAGCTTCAACGCCTACCGGCGCTTTCAAGCGGGCAATCATGCCCCTACCGTCCCAACCTGGGGTTATGACAATCGCACCACTGCACTGCGCGTTCCCTCAGGCCCACAAACGGCTTTGCGTATCGAACACCGGGTTGCCGGTGCCGATGCCAACCCCTATTTAGTCATGGCCGTAATGCTCGCGGGCATTCTTCACGGGCTAGAAAATAAAATGGAACCCCCCGCTGCGATTGAGGGTAACGCCTGGGGCATGAAGCACGACACACCAGATCTGCCCTGCTTGATGAACGTCGCGGTGGAAAAATTCCTCAACTCAGCGCTGATTGAAAAGTACCTAAGCGCAGAGTTTCAGTTGCTCTACGGCAAAACCAAAGAGCAAGAACTGAATGAGTTTCAGCGCCGCGTCACCGATTTTGAAATTGAGAGTTATCTACGAGGTTAATGGTTGTGCTGATCCATAAAGCGCTATTACCCTATGATTTAACATTCAATGATGCTGAGAGATTAACCCCATGACGACTGCTTACGACTTTCAAGCGAGCGCCGCGAATGGCGATACGGTCAACCTAGAAGATTATCGAGGTCGAGTTTTACTTATCGTGAATACCGCATCGAAATGTGGTTTCACACCACAGTATGAGGGGCTTGAAACCCTACAAGCCCAGTATCACGACAAAGGGTTTGATGTTTTAGCATTCCCTTGCAATCAATTTGGTGGTCAGGAGCCGGGTAGCGAGGAAGAGATCGTGGAGTTTTGTACGACGCGATTCAGCTCAACCTTCCCTATTTTTGCGAAAATTGAAGTCAATGGTGCAGACACACATCCGCTTTACAATTGGCTCAAGGGACAAGCCAAAGGCATCATGGGCACCGAGCGCATCAAATGGAATTTCACAAAGTTCCTCATTAATGCCGACGGTAAGGTGGCTAAGCGCTATGGCTCTCAAACCAAGCCCGCGGCTATTGCCAACGATATTGAAGCGTTGCTCTAGGGTTTTACCCATAGCGCCCTTCCATGCAACATGGGGCGCCTTAGAGCCAATGCAAGCCGCAGGTAAACGACGGTGCGATTAAAAGAAGCGCGAATCAAACCCCTTGCCGATGAAATGATTGGTGATGAAATTCGCCATCAGCTGGGTGAACAATTCAAAGACCAGCCAGTTTTAAACGTCTTTAAAACACTGGGTAAGTCCTTGAAAGCCTATCGCCGGTTCATGGCTTGGGGTGGCTACATTCTCTCGTCCAATAACGATCTTAATCCGCGAGATCGAGAGCTCATCATTCTTCGCACCGGGTACAACTGGCAGTCTGGATATGAGTGGGCCCAGCACGCTCGCATAGGGCGTGCCTGCGGGCTTAGCGAAGAAGAGATTAGCCGCATCAAAATCGGCCCCGAGGCTCCCCAATGGAGTGATCGGGATCGCGCACTACTCAATGCCACTGACGAGCTCACCAGCAACGCCTTTATCAGTGAAGGTAGTTGGGCCGCCCTGTCAGATTTTTCCGAAAAACAGCAAATGGATATCGTCATGACGGTGGGCCAGTACACGCAGGTTTCGATGATGCTCAATAGCTTTGGAGTACAGCTAGACGCGGGTTATACATTGGATCCTGATTTAGACGGGCGTCAATAAATCAGGCCAGAAAAGCTCTAAGCACCACAACCGCCAGGATCAAAAAACGGCCATCAGCTGATCAATGCTCTCGAGTTTCCCGAAACTGGATATCAGGCCACCGCTCTTCCATCAGTGCAAGGTTGACTCGGGTCGGCGCCAGATACGTCAGGTAACCACCGCCATCTTCGGAAAGGTTATCCTCGGCCTTTTTGCGAAACTCTTCTAGCTTCCGCGGGTCTTCGGCTTCTATCCAGCGCGCGGTATACACGTTGATTGGCTCATAAATCGCTTCAACTTTATATTCGTCCTTTAATCGATAAGCCACTACGTCAAACTGCAACTGGCCCACAGCACCGACCACCAGATCGCTAGACATGAGGGGAGAAAATACCTGCGTTGAGCCCTCCTCCGAAAGTTGCTGAAGACCTTTCTGTAGGGCTTTAAGCTTCATGGGGTCTTTGAGCCTAATACGCCTGAAAAGCTCCGGGGCGAAGTGGGGAATTCCCGTGTAGCGCAGCTCCTCTCCAAGGGTGAAGGTGTCCCCTATTTGAATAGTCCCATGGTTATGAAGACCAATAATGTCGCCAGACACAGCGTCATCGACCAGAACCCGCTCACCGGCTTTAAAGGTCACTGCATCGGCAATTTTGACGTCTTTGGCTGCGCGAACGTGGCGCATTTTCATACCTTTAGCGTAGCGCCCAGAACAAATCCGGACGAAGGCAATTCGATCACGATGCTTAGGGTCCATATTGGCTTGAATTTTAAAGACAAACCCGGAAAAAGGTTCTTCACGGGCATCAACAACGCGGGTTAGGGTTTCTCGGGGTAAGGGCTTAGGTGCCCACTCTACAAACTTGTCGAGCATCTCCCGGACACCAAAGTTTCCCAAGGCGGTCCCAAAAAACACAGGGGTCAACTGCCCCTGAAGAAACGCATCCTGATCAAAGGGGTGGCTCGCGCCTTTTACAAGCTCAATTTCATCACAAATTGACTCGTATTCATCATCGAGCAGTGCTCTCGCCTCGGGTGAATCAAGTCCTTGGATTCTCGTATCGGGGGGCAGCAGCGCGTTGTGACCTGACTCAAAAATATGAATCACGTCCGCGTGCAAGTCATACACACCCTTAAAATGGCGCCCCATACCGATGGGCCAGTTTATAGGCGCTCCGGCAATACCCAGCACGGCTTCTATTTCATCCAGCAGCTCAATAGGGTCACGTATGTCTCTATCCATCTTATTAACAAAAGATACGATGGGCGTATCTCTTAAACGACAGACATTCATAAGCTTAATGGTGCGATCCTCGACCCCTTTAGCGCCATCAATCACCATCAGCGCTGAATCGACCGCGGTCAGCGTTCTATAGGTATCCTCGGAAAAGTCTTCGTGGCCCGGGGTGTCGAGAAGATTAACCGTCCGATCTCGATAGGGAAATTGCATCACTGAGGAAGTGACCGAAATACCGCGCTCCTGTTCCAAGCTCATCCAATCAGATGTGGCATGAGGTCCCCGCTTGCCCTTGACCGAGCCCGCTACCTGAATGGCATTGCCCAGCAGTAACAGCTTTTCGGTAATGGTCGTTTTACCCGCATCTGGGTGGGAGATAATGGCAAAGGTACGCCGAGCTTCAATATCGCGTTTCAAATCTGCGGCGGTTTCGGACATGTTGATTCCTCCTGAAGCGCGGGATTATGCCAGTGCCAATGCGCACCCGCCATGACGACGGTGATGAAAACAGGACAAAGGGGTGAAATACCCATAATCTCCGTGAAAAACCAACAAACTCAGCTGACGGGGCGGGTAAACTCATGTTCCAGGCTATCGAGCAACGCATGACCAATAGCCTCTTTGTCCACGGCCTCGTGGCCCAGCAAAGACGCCATGGAAATCACCTCAAGCCCCACGTGACCACAAGGGTTTATTCGGCGAAAAGGCTCAAGATCCATATCGACGTTCAACGCGACACCATGGTAGCTGCAACCCCGGGACACCTTGAGCCCCAGTGCCGCAATTTTTTTCCCGTCTACGTAAACCCCCGGCGCCTTGGGATCGGCCAATCCTCGAATACCATATTGCGCTAGCAAGGAGATTACAGCGCGCTCGATAGCCGTCACCAAACCTCTTACGGTGAGACTTCCCCGTCGGATATCAAGCAACACGTACACCACCCACTGACCCGGCCCGTGATAAGTGACCTGCCCCCCCCGATCAATTTTTACAACGGGGATATTTCCGGGGGCCAATAAGTGCGACGACTTTCCTGCCACACCCTGGGTAAATACGGAGGGATGCTCAAGCAACCAAAGCTCATCGGGGGTATTCCCCTGTCGGCTTTGAGTAAAAGTCTTCATGGCTGAAAACGTTTCGTTGTAATCAACTAGCCCTAAAAGGCGTCGCGTAATCACGGCTCAAATCACCATAGAGACGCGGCCCGTAGCCATCAAATCCTTATGGAGCGCCTCAAGTTGCTCCGGGCCTGTCGCCTCGATTACGAGGGTTAAGGACAGGAACGTCCCGGCTTTGGAAGGGCGACGCTGGGTTAAGTTTCGGTCGAAAGCCGGCGCGTGCTGCTCGAAAATCTCATTAATAACGGTCTCGAAATCCTGACCTGCCCGACCCAAAACCTTGATGGGGTAGCTGCAGGGAAATTCTATCTTCGGGGCGTCCTGTTCCATAGGTATTCCCTAGCAAGATCTCAAGGACTGAAAATTTGGGAGAGCCACAGCATAAAACCATCCCATAGGCGCTTGAAAAATCCGGCGGGCTCAACAGTTTGCAAGGCTTGCAGCGGCCTCTCTAATAACAGCTCGCCATCGAGAAAAACCTGCAGCTGTCCCACCACGTCACCTTTAGCGATCGGGGCCTGCAGCGGATCATCAAATGTGGCTACCACTTCAGAGGTGGCCTGAGTTCGAGGCACAACAACATTGACAGTCTCCAACAGCCCTCCATCAACAGTTTCTGTCTCACCCTTCCAAACACGGGCACTGCCCAGTGACGCCGAAGCGGTGAGGACCTCTAGGTTTTCATAAAAACGAAAACCGTAGTTCAGCAGCGAGCGGGTCTCTGCCTTGCGGCTGCGCGTGCTATTACTGCCTAGCACCACTGAAATAAGACGCATCCCCTCGCGCTCTGCTGAAGCCACAAGGCCGTAGCCCGCAACGCTGGTATAGCCCGTTTTCAAACCATCAACCGAGGGGTCTTCCCGCAACAGGTGATTCCGATTGTGCTGGGTTATATCGTTGTAAGTATAGGATTGCTGCCGATACACACGATATCGATCTGGGTGATCACGAATAGTCGCGCTCGCGAGGGCGCCAAGATCACGCGCCGTGGTGAGGTGATCTGAATTTGGCAGGCCGTGAGTATTTTCAAAATGGGTTGCCGTCAGCCCCAACTCCTCAGCATAGCTGTTCATCAAGGCAACAAAGGCCTCTTCACTACCCGCAATGTGCTCGGCAATGGCAACTGTCGCATCGTTGCCCGAAGAAATAACAATGCCTTGCTCAAGCTCACCCACAGTGACCTTCTTGCCCGGCTCAATCCACATCAAAGACGACCCGCGAAACTGCGGGTTTTGCGACCAGGCATTGCGGCTGACTGTCACTTCGTCATCAAGCGACAGTCGCCCGGCGTCAACCTCTTCCGCGAGAATATAAGACGTCATCAACTTCGTCAGACTTGCCGGTGGCAATCGGGTATCGATATTGTGCTCAACCAGAACTTCCCCCGTCACGAAGTCCATAAGGAGATAGGCGTCTGCATTGATCCCCGGTGGCGCGGGAACAAGTGTAACCGCCCTAGCAGAGGCGTGGCAGAGCAGGGCAAATAGAACAACTAAAACGTGGGTTTTCATGCCGTCGTGTAGCACCGTAGCAACAATAAGAACCGCAATGGTATCAGTGACGCAGTACCAGGGGTGAAAATCAAAAAATTCGCCCAACTAAGGAATGGGCTGCCCTTGCGGTAAACCCGCAGTGCGCAACTGGCTTTGCGCTTCCCGCAAGGCCGCTTGATCATCAAAAGGCCCCAATCGCACGCGAAAAATCACCCCGCTTGGAGTGGTGGCCGGCAACACCTCTGCAGGAACCGCCATCAAGCGCTGGGCATCCTGCGCCAATGCGGTGGCCGTGGCGCTATTCATGAAGGCACCGAGTTGCAAGGTTCTATATTCATCAGCCACATGACTACGAAGGTCTGACACTCCCATGACCTCTACAGCTTCAATTCGGACTTTTGCGGTTCCCTGATCGGCAAATCCCAGTCGCACTGCGGCACCGTAGGAGAGATCTATAATGCGATCCGGGTGGAACGGCCCCCTATCGTTCACCCTGAGCACCATACTGGCTTGATTCTCAAGGTTGGTGACTCGCACAAACGCGGGGATAGGTAGAGACCGATGGGCCGCCGTCGGTTCATAAGCACTGAAGCGTTCACCATTAGCGGTAGCACGACCATGAAATTTCAGTCCGTACCATGACGCAGTGCCCTCTTCCGAGTAATTTTTGGCACTGCTCAAGACGGTGTAAGTTTGGCCGTTTACGGTGTAGGGGCTGGTATTCCCTGCACGGGTAATGGGTGCTGCATAGGGAATGGCGTCAGGCACAGCGCCAGGAGAGATCGGCGGCGGCGCCCGGTCTCCCATTTCAACCGGCTGTGCGCATCCCTCGAGTAAACCTAGGCCGATGAGAAAACCAACCCTAAAATAATTAGTCACCTGCCGCTAAGCTCTCGATCTCTTGGCTCAGCTGCCAAACACTTAAGGCATACATGGCGCTGTGGTTGTAGCGGGTTATCACATAAAAATTATCAAGACATAGCCAATATTCATAACCTTCTTCGCCCTCAAGGCGCAAAGGGGTCGCCATAAGGGACACATCGGTAGAGCTACGAGGCGCGAAACCCTGCTCGGCAAGCTCGCCAACCGTCATTGTGGGCTTAAGCCCACCCTCAAACAGTTCTGAACTAACGCCGTCATAGTTGGCGGGGACAATAACCTCTGCTCCGGACTGCCAGCCGTGCCGCAAAAAGTAATTGGCAACGCTGGCGATAGCGTCATCGGCATTGGTCCAAATATCGACGAGGCCATCGCCATCGTGATCGACAGCATAGGCGCGGTAACTCGAGGGCATAAATTGACCATACCCCATAGCTCCCGCATAAGAGCCCTTCAGTGTTAGCGGGTCTTTACCGCTTTCGTAGGCCAACACGAGAAAGTTTTCGAGCTCACGGGTGAAGAACGGCGAACGTTTGGGGTAATCAAAAGCCAGTGTTGCTAGGGCATCAACGACTCTGTAGCTACCGGTGATGCGACCATAAAAAGTTTCAACACCAATAATGGCCGTAATTACTGATGCCGGGACCCCTGTTTTATCACTCACTTCTGCCAGCGTCTCAGCATGCTGTTGTAAAAATACAACGCCCTCCTGAGCCCGCTTGTCAGTCAGAAATATTTTACGGTAGTCATACCAGGGCTTGGTTTTTTCTGCAGGCCTAGAAATAGCATCCAAAATACTCTGCTTACGCTCGGCTTGGTCCAACAGCGCGGCCGCCCATTCTCGATCGACCCCCTGTTCTACAGCATTGGCAATCACCTTTTCGCGTTCAGGTCGCTCCGAATATTCACCCCCTAGACTCATCCCGGGTATCAATAATCCAAATGCAACCCAAAAAATTATGTGCACAGGCAACGCCATACTGAACTTCCCTTTACCAAGACTGAACTAAAAGTTTACTGGGTAATGACGCGTTTCTCGGCACTGACAGCCATCAGCACGCCAAAACCCAGCATTAACGTCACGATTGAAGTGCCCCCCGCACTGACCAAGGGTAAGGGCACACCCACTACGGGGAGGATACCTGCGACCATGCCCATATTGACAAAAACGTACACAAAAAACGTCAGTGTGATTGATGAGGCAAGTAAGCGCCCAAAACCGGTTTGAGCCTGAACGCTTATGGTGAACCCCCGAATAATGATCAATGCGTAGATGGCCAGGAGTAAGACAACCCCCCGCAGGCCTAATTCTTCGGCTAACACAGCAATAATAAAATCGGTTTGGCTCTCTGGCAAAAAATCCAGATGCGATTGAGTGCCTGACAGCCAGCCCTTACCGGGCCAACCACCGGATCCAATGGCGGTCTTTGACTGAATAATATTCCATCCAGCTCCCAACTTATCCGACTCCGGGTCCAGTAAAGTCAAAATTCTTTGTTTCTGATAGTCCTTTAAAAGAAACAACCACGCAGGCCACGCACTCATTAAAAATAGCGCGACGGCACCCGTGATATACCACCAGCTAACGCCAGCCATAAAGACCACAAAAAGGCCACTCGCCGCCACCAGCAGCGAAGTGCCTAAGTCAGGCTGTATGACAATAAGAGCGGCAGGGAGAGCAATAATCAGCAGCGCACCCAGCAATGGCCAAGGGCGAGGTGGTATGCCATAGCGACTGAACCAGGAAGCCACCATGAGTGGCATCGCCAGCTTCATCAGCTCTGATGGTTGAAAGCGAATCACGCCCAGGCTAAGCCACCGCTGCGCGCCTTTTGCTCCAACACCAAACAGCGGTACTGCAACCAGAAGCAGTAACGCCGCCACATAAAATAAGGGCGCCCACCGATAGTAAGTCGTTAACCGAATTTGGCTTGCACCCAGCATGACTGCCGTCGCAATGCCAAAGTTACGCAGCTGCCTCACCAGCGCGTCCTGACTGCCGTCTGAGGCACTGAACAAAACAAACAGACCAAAGCTAATAAGCGTACCCAGCAATAGCAGCAGCCAGCCGTCTAAATGCAGGGCTTCCAATATGGAATTACGACGCTTGAAATCACCGCGACTGTCCTGGGCTAGGTACCGGTCGTATTCAGCCATCGAGCCCCCTCGTCAGCCAAGCATCCATCACTTTTCTAGCCACAGGGTAAGCGGCACTGCTACCGCCACCGTTTTCAGCCAAAACTGCAATAGCAATACGCGGCCTGTCGACTGGGGCAAATGCCATAAACCAGCCATGATTGCGGTGGCGAGCGTTAATATTCTCTTCGTCATAAACCGCGTCTTGCGCAATACCAATCACCTGAGAAGTGCCTGTCTTGCCGGCAATGGTGTAGGAAAGGTCGGTGCTAATGGCTGCAGCAGTGCCGGCGGGGTCGTGTACGACATCCATCATGGACGCAATAACTGCCGACCAGTGTGCCGGGCTAGCAAGAACTTCTTCAAGAGGCATTGAGGCCTGCTCCTCGTCACCGATTCGATTCACCAGTGCCGGTTTATAGGCAACGCCGCGATTAGCCAAGATCATCGCCGCCTGAGCCAATTGCAAAGGCGTGGCCAGCATGTAGCCCTGACCGATACCGACACTCAGAGTCTCTCCGGGGTACCAAGGCTGACCTAGCTTAGCTCGCTTCCACGCTCTCGAAGGCAAAATACCGCGCTGCTCACTCGTGATATCGATACCCGTCGCCTGACCAAACCCATAAGGCGCCAAACCCTCAGACAGTCTATCGATGCCCAGCTTTCTTGCTAAGTCGTAATAATAAACGTCACAAGATTCGGCAATGGCCATGCGCATATCAACTTCTGGCGCATGGCCCGTACCTCGAATACGAAGAATCCAGTCGCGGTAGCGACGTGAGTCACCGGGAATCCGGTACCAACCCGGGTCTTTGACCGTCGTTTCCGGCGTAATGATGCCGAGCTCAAGGCCGGTCAGGGCCAGCATAGGCTTCACCGTTGAACCCGGTGGATACTGACCCTGAATGGCCCTATTCAACAATGGCGTATCAGGGGAGTCACGCAGTGCACTGTAAGCCTTCATGCTAATGCCGTTAACGAATAAATTGGCATCAAAACCGGGTTTTGATACCAGCGCTAAGACGCCACCATTGCGAGGGTCTAACGCAACAACAGCACCGCGCTGGTCACCCAGTGCCGCAGACGCAACACGCTGCAGCTCTAAATCGAGATGAAGATTCAAATCTAAGCCCGAGCGGGGTACCTCTTGATCAAGCACCCGCAGAACTCGACCGTGGGCATTAGCTTCAATGTTTTGATTCCCGACTTTACCGAGTAAAACGTCCTCGTAGTATTTTTCTAAACCCAACTTGCCAATATGGAAGGTGCCGCGATAGCGGTCTTCTTCAATCCGACCGGCTTCCTGCGTGTTAATGCGGCCGACATAGCCCAAAACATGGCTGAATAATTCACCGTGAGGGTAAGCACGGGTTTGTTGCGCCTCGATCGTCGCACCCGGCAGCGTATGGCGATTAACACCGATAACGGCAGCCTCGGCATCGGTCAATCGCAACCTTAAGGGGACCGCATCGTAGGGTCGACTGCGCCGACGCCGATCCTGAAAGCGTGTGCGCTCCTCGGGGTCCAGACCAATAAGCGATTCGATGCGATCCAATAGCGCCGATAGGTCGCCTGCGCGCTCCACCACAACGGCCAATAACTGACTGGACTCATTGCTGGCAAGCAGTTGTCCATTTCGATCGAATATAAGACCTCTGGTCGGAGGCAGGGCCTCTAGACGGACTCGATTCCTCTCTGACTGCGTTAGGAACTGCTCGTAGTTAACAATTTGAAGCCCGTAATAACGGTAGAAGAGCGCCAGCAGCGCCAGCAGCACGATCAGTGACGCTGTAAACACCCGGCCTCGATGTATCGCGGCCTCACGACCTGTATCCCGAATGGCATCACGTGGCGCCATTAAGATTTAGGCTCGATGGTAGGGGTGGCGGGCATTGATAGACCAAGCGCGGTACAGCTGTTCAGCCAAGACAACTCGCACTAGCGGATGGGGTAAGGTAATTCGTCCCAGGGACCACCGGGCGTCTGCACGACGCAATAAATCCGCATCAATGCCGTCGGGACCACCAATCAAAATAGCCATGGGCGCACCCTCATGCCTGCTAACAGCAAAACGTTCGGCCATATCTTCCGTTCGAATCAGACTGCCTTGGACATCCAATGCCACCAACGTTTCGTCATCCTTTATTTGCTTTTTTATGGCAATGGCTTCCTGAGCCCGAAACTTGTCGCTGTTATCACCCTGACGCTTGGCGGGCGTTATTTCAACCCACTCAACGCGGAAGTCTTTAGGCAATCGCTTACTGTACTCAGCGACAGCGGCCAACACCCACCCTGGCATGCGTGTTCCCACCGCCAGAACTCTTATGCGCATTATTCAGCGCTAGGTGGCGCGGTCCATAACCGCTCGAGATCATAGAAACTGCGCGTCGCCGGCTGCATCACATGCACCACAACGTCGCCAAAATCGACCAACACCCACTCACCGGCTGTTTCACCTTCTATACCGATAGGTCGCATGGCCTCAGTTTTGGCCCGCATGATGACATTGTCTGCTAGTGACTTAACGTGACGCGTCGACGTTCCGCTGGCAATCACCAGAAAGTCCATCACCGAACTCAACGCTTTGACATCGATAACGACCGGATCGACGGCCTTAAGATCATCAAGGGCATCAAGTACCAGCCCCGTTAGCGCGTCGTACTCCGACGCGGTTAAATCAGTCACTCAAACCCCCTGAGAAATCACTTAGCACAACGGTATAAACCGTGAGCGTTAATATACTCCAATACGCGGTCGGGCAGGAGATATCTCACGTCTCTCCCTACCTCAATCGCTAGCCTCAGAGACGATGATGAGATGTCCAGTTCCGGCTGAACCAATCGCGACACCCTACCTTTTGCCTGTCCTAAAAGTTGTGCGGGCGGAACTTCATGTTCTTCCAGCCAACTCTGAAGCTCGGGTGGCAGCTGCAAATCCGCTGAAGGCCGGGACAGCACCGCAATATTGGTGAGCTTTAGCAACAGCCTCCAATCGTGCCAACAATTTAAACGTTGCAAGGAATCAGCACCCATAATAAACACGATCACCGCCTCAGGCCCCAACTCTTCGCGCAATTCTCTCAAAGTATCCACCGTGAAGGAGAGGCCTTCACGTGCTAGCTCCCGTCGGTCAACGGTCAACCCGTCAATGTCTTCAATGGCCAAGTCGAGCATGCACGCCCGGTGTGCAGCACTGACCCCCGGAGTCTCCTTAAGGGGTGGCAAAAAAGCAGGCATGAGACGAATCGAAGTGAGGCCCAACATTTCACGGCAATCTAGCGCCCCGCGCAAATGGCCCACATGCACTGGATTGAAGGTGCCGCCGAGTACACCCACAGGCGGGTGGATCACTGGCGTATGTGTCCGTCGCCAAAGACAATGTATTTGCTGGAAGTGAGCCCCTCAAGACCCACCGGACCGCGTGCATGAAGCTTATCGGTGGAGATGCCAATTTCAGCGCCCAAACCGTATTCAAAACCGTCGGCAAAACGTGTCGAGGCATTAATCATGACCGAGCTAGAGTCTACTTCGCGCAAAAACCGCATCGCGGTACTGTGGTTTTCCGTAACAATACTCTCCGTGTGACCCGAACTGTACTGCGCAATATGCGCCATAGCACCCTCCACGCCTGCAACAACCCTAATGGCTAATATGGGCGCGAGGTATTCTGTCTGCCAATCTTCTTCGGTGGCCGCAGAGCCGACTGCCGCGCTGGCAGCACAGGCTTTGGGACACCCCCGCAGCTCGACGCCAGCAGCGACCAGGGCCTCAGCAATGGGTGGCAGCAGAGCCAGCGCAGCTTCGTCAACGAGCAAAGTCTCCAAAGTATTGCAGGTGCCGTAACGCTGGGTCTTCGCGTTGATCGTAATGGCTTGCGCCCGATCAGGACACGCCTCAGCATCGAGGTATACATGGCAAATGCCATCGAGATGCTTCAAGACAGGCACCGTCGCCGAGCCACTGATTCGCTCTATTAACCCTTTGCCACCACGGGGTATCACCATATCCACGTAATCGGAGAGCCGAATAAGCGCATCCACCACGGCGCGATCAGTTGTTGCTACCACCTGGATAGCCTCACTGGGCAAACCTACTGCGGCCAAACCTTCCTGAATGTAGCGCCCTAACGCCAAGTTAGAGTTAATCGCTTCCGATCCCCCCCGTAAAATGGCAGCGTTGCCCGCTTTTAAGCATAAACTGGCAGCCTCCACGGTTACGTTGGGTCTAGATTCATACACAATACCAATGACCCCGAGTGGCACACGCATTTTGCCAACTCGAATACCCGAGTCCATTGTTCTGACGCCGTCAATAGCGCCAACCGGATCGGGCAATCCGGCGACCTGCTCGAGGCTTACCATCAAACTGGCAATTCTATCGGCATTGAGCTCAAGTCGGTCGAGTAGCGCAGGCGCCAATCCGGTCTCCGCGCCCGCCGCTACATCCTGCGCGTTGGCCGCCAAGAGATCGTTGCGGTTGTCGGCAATCGCATCTCGAATGGCCAACAGTGCCTTATTGCGCGTGGCTACAGTACTTGCCGCGACAACGCGCGAGGCTTCTCGGGCCTGCCGACCCAGCTCCTTTACCCTGTTTTCGATGGACACAGTCATTCCTTATTAAGCGCTCCTACAGTATACGCCCTAGCGACGCGCTCCCACAGACCACAATCTAATTGCTAATGCGGTTGACAATGATTCGCAATTGCGTATGCTGGCTCCATGTTTATTTGCATTTGCAATGGCGTCACCGATACCTCTATCCGTCGAGAGATGGAGGCGGGGGCCGTTTCCTTTGCTGACGTGCAAAATCGGCTGGGCGTGGCGCGTCAGTGCGGCTCTTGTGAACAGCTGGCACGGGCCATTGTGAGGGAATTTTCACAACCCGACCCTCGGTACTTTTACAACGCCTCTCCAAGCCCCTCTATGGCCGCCCTAGCCTGACGCTAACGATGCTGCTAATCATTCTGATTAGCATTAAAAAAGTCATTTAAAACAATAGCTTAAGTCCATATTTTTGTGGTTCAACGGCCGTCATTGCGTTATAGTGCGGTCATCACTAAATAGAGGAACGCACCATGAAAGGCGACGCAAAAGTTATCGAGCATCTCAACAAAATTCTCTACAACGAGCTCGTTGCGATCAATCAATATTTTTTGCACAGCAAAATGTATAAAGATTGGGGCCTCAGTGAACTCGCGGAACACGAGTACCACGAGTCTATTGATGAAATGAAGCATGCAGACGCCCTCGTCGAGCGCATCCTGTTTCTCGAAGGCCTCCCCAATCTGCAAGACCTAGGCAGGCTGATGATTGGCGAAAATCCCCGAGAAATGCTCGAGTGCGATTTGAAACTTGAGCATATCGCCCACGAAGACCTCAAGGCCACAGTGGCCCATTGCGAGGAGGTCAGGGATTACGTGTCGAGAGACCTCGCACAGAGCATCCTAGACGCCGAAGAGGATCATATCGACTGGCTAGAAACCCAGCTCTCCTTAATGGATCGAGTTGGCGAGCAAAACTACTTGCAAACAGCGATGCGCACGGTAAAACCGTCGGAGAGCTAACACAAGCTCATTCGGCAAGCGGGGTGGTATCGAGATAACGCCCCGCGGCCGCCGATGGCACCACAGCGCCACCTTCTACTGTAATCACTCCCCCAACGATGACCCAATTGATGCCCATAGGCGACTCCCAGGGTGATCCGTAATCGGCACCAGCGGCCACCACCTTAGGGTCAAATAGCACTAGGTCTGCATCTGCTCCGACCTCAATCCGCCCCTTGCGACTAAATCGCGGCGCAAAGGTCTCTAGCCATTGCGCGGGTTTCAAGCTAATCCGAGACAGGGCATCGCTTAACTCCAATATGCCCTGCTCTCTAACATAGCGCCCCAGCAGACGAGAAAAACTTCCCGAAATATTAGGGTTAGTCATTTGCCTAGGATCAAACGCGGGTAAGGCATCGGTCGACACCATCATATCGGGCCAACGCAGTGCTGAATGCAACCAGGCTTCCTGCACATAATGATGGTTAACCATGCCTGTGGGTTCGACTCGAGCATAGTGTTCCCAGGTTTTCTCGGTGAGCCATTCACCCGTAGCCACCCACTGCACATCGCTATAATCGATCGCGAAAATAGACCGCCAATCACGCTTGCGAAAAACGTCCGCGGAGATACTGGTACCCCCCGCTAAATAACTCAGGGTTTCCGTCGTAACAGTCACCCCTCGGGCTCGGGCAGCATCAATTTTTTCCAGCCAAGTCTCTATACCGTTCATGGCGTTGTGTGTGATGTGGCAAATAAATACCGGCGCATCGTATTGCTCAGCCAGACCCAAAACTTCATCGAGCCCGCTGGAATCTCCGGGAAGATTGCGCCGCACGTGCACAAAAACAGGCACTTTGCGGCCCCCTGCCACACTGAAAATCATAGCCAACTCGTCTTGGCTCACGGCATCACGCATGTAGTCGAGCAACAATCCAATGCCCAGACCACCGGCATCAAGGCCCTCTTCAAGCTTGCGGCGAATCGCGACAATCTGCGTCGCCGTCGCTAGTTCTGTAAAAGCCGGCGAGGCCATGCTCCCCTGCTCACCCCGGTAAAAAAAATAGGGCAAGTCGCGACCTTCGATGACCTGAATTCGTGCTGCAAAATGCCCCACCGATGCCCCGTAATTAATAATGGGGCGATCTACGACTAAATCGCCTGCAGCCTGAGAGGGCAGCGCGCCGGCTTCCATTTCGAGCTGTGTCGTCACGCCGTCGAGCACATTTCTCTGCTGGCCCAGAGGCGTCAGGGTGTGACTGTGGATGTCTATAAAGCCAGGCGCCACCACCAAACCCGTCGCGTCAATCGTCTGCGTGCCGTCCAGGGGAGATGGACTTATCACTGCCACCCGCCCCTGTCGGATACCAACATGTCGAATGGCGTCTAGCCCGGTCTCGGGGTTTATCACGCGACCGTTGTTAATGACTAGAGAAAAAGCCTCCGCTGCGCTGCCAAGCAGCGCCTGAGGAGTCAGTAGGCCCCAACTGAAGACAAAGGCAATGAAACACGTCTTGGGGGCATTTCTATTGTTAAGGGAAATGCGCCAGCCGCCGCGGGCTTTTACGCCGAATCACCGGCACCGGCTTTAATCGCCTCGGCTAATTCGCCGGAGGTTTCCATTTCGGCGATAATATCGCAGCCACCAATTAACTCACCGTCTACCCACAACTGTGGGAAAGTCGGCCAATTGGCATAAATGGGCAGATTGGCGCGAATTTCCGGATTAGACAGGATATCTACATAAGCAAAGCGCTCGCCAACACTGGCTAGGGCCTGCACGGCGCGGGCAGAAAAACCACATTGCGGTTGATTAGGTGAACCCTTCATATAAAGAAGCACGCGATTACTGGTGACCTGCTCTTTAATTGTTTCCATAATATCCATGCTGCTCTCCAAAGTGCAGTAAAGGGGCTGCTGCGCCCGACCACGTAACGAGCGCCCAGTATAACGCCCAGAAGGCCCGGATACATACCTGATCGCGGCATGTTTCAACCCTCCTCCGCAAACGGTAGACTTGCGCGCTCACTTAACTGGCCGGACTTTGAGCTATGTCAGCCATTATGCGCACCTACAAACAGTTACCCGTCGCCTTCGTTCGAGGGCGGGGCGCCACCCTTTGGGATGCCCAAGGCCGACCTTATCTCGACGGGCTGTCGGGGATTGCGGTGACCAATTTAGGCCATTGTCATCCTAGGGTGACCCAAGCGATCGAAGAGCAAGCCCGGGAGCTCGTTCATACCTCGAACCTATTTCGCATTCCAGGCCAGGAGCAGTTGGGCGCAGAACTGGCTGCAGCCACGAATATGGACACGGCTTTTTTCTGCAATTCCGGCGCAGAGGCCAATGAAGTGGCCATCAAGTTGGCGCGTCGCTATGGCCACGACCGCGGCATTAAAACACCGACCATTATCGTTTTAGATGGCGCTTTTCATGGCCGTACGTTGGGCGCTTTAGCGGCAACCGCTGGAGAGCCCATGCGCCAGCCTTTTGAACCGATGGTCCCGGGGTTCACACGCATTACGCCTGAGGATATGGCGGGTCTCAAATCCGTCACAGCACACTCTAATATCGTGGCTGTGCTGGTAGAGCCTGTGCAGGGTGAGGGCGGTGTCCGGCCACTGTCTCGGGAGTACCTGTTAGCGCTGAGATCATTGTGCGACCAACAGAACTGGTTGTTAATGTTTGATGAAGTTCAAACCGGCAATGGTCGCTGTGGTGCACTCTATGCTTTTCAGCGCCTTGGCGTGACACCTGATGTGCTGGTGACGGCAAAAGGCCTGGGTAACGGCTACCCCATTGGTGCGTGTCTCGCCAAAGGCGAGGCCTCTACCGCGCTCAGAGCAGGCGATCACGGTACGACATACGGCGGTAGCCCCCTGGCTTGTGCCGCTGCCAGTGCGGTAGTCAATACGCTCGCAGACCCCCATTTACTCGGGAGAGCCGACATAATTCGAGAACGCATTCTTCATGCTTTTAATAACCATCTCGCAAACCCCGCGCTGGTCACTGAAATCCGCGGGTTAGGTCTCATGCTGGGGATTGAGGTCACCGTTCCTGCAACAGGTTTGGTCACTGCCGCTCTGGAGCAGGGCGTTGTCATCAATGTGACCGCAGGGAATACCATACGATTACTGCCACCTCTGGTTATGACCGATGAAGAGGCCAGTCAGCTCGGCCACAGTGTGGCTGAAATTATTAATCAAGCGCCGGAGATTGCGGCATGAGCACACCCAAACATTTTCTGACGCTGAGTGATCTGACGTCCGACGAACTCAGAGGCATTATTAGTCGAGCCCAAGCATTGAAAGCGCTGCAACGTGAGGGCATTCCCCACCCGCGCTACCCGGGCAAGGTTTTGGCGATGTTGTTTGCCAAAGCGTCCACACGGACCCGGGTATCCTTTGAAGTCGGTATGCGCCAACTCGGTGGCACCGCTCTCTTTCTCTCCTCCGCTGACACGCAGTTGGGGCGTGGAGAACCGGTTGAAGATACCGCGAGAGTCCTGTCATCAATGGTCGATCTGGTGATGATTCGCACCCATGATCACAATAGCGTAGAACGCTTCGCGGAGGCGGCATCCGTGCCGGTAATTAACGGATTGACCGATGACTACCACCCCTGTCAGCTGTTGGCTGACATGCAAACCTGGTTTGAACACCGCGGTGACATTCAAGGCCGCAGGGTGTGTTGGCTAGGGGATGGCAATAATATGTGCCACTCCTATATTAATGCCGCACGGTTACTCGACTTTGAGTTGGTTGTGGCCTGTCCTGAAGGCTATCAGCCCGCCTCCCAACTGGTGTCAGAGAATAGTGACCGCGTACATATCGTGCATGACCCCATCGCGGCGGTTCAGGGTGCCGATTTGCTAGTTACCGATGTGTGGGCGTCCATGGGGCAAGAGGCCGAGCAACAAGCGCGCAGTGCTGCAATGGCGCCGTATCAGCTCAACCGTGCTTTGCTGGCGCAGGCGGCACCCGATGCGCTTTACATGCACTGTTTACCCGCCCACCGAGACGAAGAGATTTCTGCAGAGCTGATGGCGGCCAGCGATACCATCATTTGGGATGAGGCCGAAAATCGACTTCACGCCCAGAAAGCTCTGATCGAGTTTTTATTGGGTTGAAACCCGTCGTTTTAGCCGGGTTTATATCAGGGCGCACCTTGGGTCAGTCATCCCTATGGGCTGACCGAGGTTTTGTCCCAAAAATATCAACAAAACCTCCCCAACCTATCCACACCCCCTCAATGTCAGGAGCCGTTAACGTTTACAGTGCTGTCGCTGTTAGTAAGCGCTAACGTTAGTCTATGTGCACAGGTTGTACACAGGTGTTCCAGCCTTTTTCTCTATTGCATTAGTGTCCATACCCACCTATCTTGGGGTAGTCAGATCACGCCACCCCTATATGTTGGGTATGGGGGCGCAGAGGCGTTGGCCGTGAATTGACGAACAAAAGCACAATTGACGCGAGGGACGACTAGGCCCCAGCGCCGTTTTTTATATATTGACGAGGCCAAAATAAGATGCAGACAGGCACAGAAACCGGAACCTCAAGTCAGGCTGGCGGCACAGCCCCAGTAACCGGAACAGAGAACGCGGCGTCAGGGCGGCTTCAGGCCACTGCACCGGGTCAGCTCAGGGTGATCAAGCGTAATGGCACCGTAACGAGCTTTGAAGACAGTAAAATTTCGGTCGCAATTACCAAAGCATTTTTAGCTGTCGAAGGCGGTACTGCAGCCGCTAGCAGCCGCATTCACGAGACCGTAGCAAAGCTGACAGAACAGGTTATAGCGACCTTCAAGCGCCGTATGCCATCGGGCGGCACGATTCATATAGAAGACATACAGGATCAGGTGGAGCTGGCTTTGATGCGAGCTGGAGAGCACAGGATCGCCAGAGATTATGTCATATACCGCGAAGAGCGAAGCCGGGATCGGGCCGCTAAAGCCGCGCTATCACCAGAATCTCAGGCTGCAGCGAGCGGTATTAACGTCGTGATGCCCGATGGCCGCCGCGAACCCCTAAACATAGAGCGGGTGCGTACCATTGTGTCCGAGGCCTGCGCCGATCTGGTCGACGTCAGCGAATCGGCCATCATCGATGAAGCCCTGCGCAATTTATACGATGGCGTGACGGCAGAAGAGGTCAGCACCTCTCTGGTCATAACAGCCCGAACCATGATTGAACAGGATCCCAACTACAGCTACGTCGCAGCACGCTTGCTGCTTGATAATTTACGGGCAGAATCTCTCGGTTATCTGGGCGTGGCAAGAAGCGCAACGCAACAGGACATGGAGCAGCTTTACAGCGAAGCTTTAAGCGCCTTCATTAATCAAGGCGTGGCCCTGGAGCTATTGTCCCCAGAGCTCCTGGAATTCGACATCGCAGCCCTGGGGCAGGCGTTGTTGCCAGAACGCGATCTGCAATTTAGCTACCTGGGACTGCAAACACTCTACGACCGCTATTTCATACACGCTGATGAAGTCCGTATCGAATTGCCTCAGGTCTTTTTCATGCGGGTGGCCATGGGGCTATCAATCCGTGAAGACGACCCGAACGCGAGAGCGATCGAGTTTTATCAGCTTTTGTCGTCGTTCGATTATATGAGCTCTACACCCACGCTGTTCAACTCAGGAACATTACGTTCGCAACTGTCATCTTGCTATCTCACCACAGTCCCCGATGATTTATTCGGTATATACGGCGCTATCCAAGATAACGCTATGCTGTCTAAGTTTGCGGGTGGGCTGGGTAATGACTGGACGCCCGTCAGAGCTTTGGGCTCCTACATCAAGGGTACTAACGGAAAAAGTCAGGGCATCGTACCGTTTCTGAAGGTCGTCAATGACACCGCTGTCGCGGTCAATCAAGGGGGCAAGCGCAAAGGCGCTGTTTGTGCCTACCTCGAAACTTGGCACCTCGATATCGAGGAGTTTTTAGAGCTTCGTAAGAACACCGGGGACGACCGACGCCGTACCCACGATATGAATACAGCCAACTGGATCCCGGATCTATTTATGAAGCGCGTCTTCGAAGATGGTGACTGGACGCTGTTTTCGCCTAACGACGTACCTGATCTGCACGATTTGTATGGCCGAGCCTTCGAAGATCGCTACGCGCAGTACGAAGCCATGGCAGCGTCTGGTGAAATTCGCGTCCACAAAACCCTGAAGGCCCAAGCTGTTTGGCGAAAAATGCTGGGCATGATCTTCGAAACCGGTCATCCCTGGATGACGTTCAAAGACCCCTGTAACTTGCGTTCACCGCAGCAGCACGTAGGTGTGGTGCATTCTTCTAATTTGTGTACCGAGATCACACTGAATACCAGTGCGGACGAAATCGCAGTCTGTAATTTAGGCTCCGTTAACTTACCCCAGCACATAGAAGACGGAGAATTGAACTTAAAGAAACTGCGTGCCACCGTGCGCACCGCAATACGCATGCTCGACAACGTGATTGACATCAACTACTACTCTGTACCACAAGCAGAGCAATCCAATATGCGGCATCGCCCCATTGGACTGGGTATTATGGGCTTCCAAGATGCACTGTATAAAATCGACGTGTCCTACGCCTCAGACGGTGCTGTCAGCTTTGCCGATCAATCCATGGAGGCCGTCAGCTATTTTGCAATCGAGGCATCTAGCGAGTTGGCAGCAGAACGGGGCGCGTATTCAAGTTATGAAGGCTCACTATGGAGTCAGGGCATTTTCCCCCTCGACTCTTTGGAAATTCTGGTAGAGCAACGCGGTGCCAACTATATAGAAGTGAACCGCGACATGACATTTGACTGGCCAGAACTCAAAGAGCAAGTGGCCAAGCACGGTATGCGCAACTCAAACTGCATGGCCATAGCCCCGACAGCCACAATCGCCAACATTACCGGTGTTTCTCAGTCCATTGAGCCTACGTATCAGAATTTATACGTTAAATCTAATCTGTCGGGCGAGTTCACCGTTGTAAACCCCTACCTGGTCAGAGACCTCAAAGGACGCGACTTGTGGGACAAGGTGATGGTCAATGATCTCAAATATTTTGACGGCTCAGTACAGGCCATCGACCGCATACCCGATGACCTGAAAGCCAAATACTCGACGGCTTTTGAAATCGAGCCACGATGGCTAGTGGACAGTGCAAGCCGTCGTCAAAAGTGGATTGATCAAGCGCAATCTCTGAACCTATACATTAATAATGCCAGCGGTAAAAAGCTCGACGTGACCTACAGGATGGCTTGGTACAGTGGCCTTAAGACCACCTACTACCTCCGAAGCCTGGCTGCCACAGGCACTGAAAAGTCTACGGTAGAGTCTGGAACACTTAACGCTGTGGCCTCGGGTGCCGCAGAAACAACACCACAACCCGCACCTGTACCGCAGGCCTGCTCTCTGGACGATCCAGATTGTGAAGCCTGTCAATAATCTCAAACCAAGTTGAACTGAGGAGACAAGACGATGCTCAGCTGGGAAGAATATAATACCGACGAAGCCATAGCCCCAAACGCACCCGTGGTGGTGCCCGAGGTTATGGCAGAACCAATCCCTGAAGCACCGACGCCGGTCACGGCCAGCTTCAGTCAAGGGGTTGCTGCAGACGCCGAAGCGGCCGCAATGCTGGCCGAAAACGTCAATAAAGCCAAAGGCTCAATAGACCAAATCGACGTGGCCCCCGGCCTCGAAGAATTGGAAATGGGTGCGGCTCGGGTCAGCGTCGATGAAAAGGCGATGATCAACTGTCGAGCTGACCTCAATCAACTAGTGCCCTTCAAATACGACTGGGCATGGCAAAAATATATTGATGGCTGTGCGAACCACTGGATGCCTCAAGAAATCAATATGACCGCCGATGTTGCGACCTGGAAAGATCCCGATGGGCTCTCTGACGATGAGCGTCGCATTATTATGCGTTCTCTGGGGTATTTTTCAACCGCAGACTCGCTGGTAGCCAACAACCTCGTGCTGGCGATTTACAGACTCATCACAAACCCAGAATGCCGTCAGTACTTGCTGCGTCAGGCCTTTGAAGAGGCTATTCATACTCACGCCTATCAGTATTGCATTGAGTCACTGGGCATGGACGAAGGCGAAGTCTTCAATATGTACCGGGAGGTGCCCTCTGTTGCCGCAAAGGCCACCTGGAGCTTGGGCAAAACACACAGTCTGTCGGACCCTAATTTCCGAACCGGCACCTTAGAGACCGATCAGGAGCTGTTACGTAACCTCATCGGGTTCTACTGTGTCACCGAGGGTATTTTCTTCTACTGTGGCTTTACGCAAATTCTGTCTATGGGCCGTCGCAACAAAATGACGGGCGTTGCTGAGCAGTTTCAGTACATCCTGCGCGATGAGTCGATGCACTTGAACTTTGGTATTGACGTCATTAATCAGATCAAGCTGGAAAACCCGCTGCTTTGGACACCCGAGTTCCAGCAGGAAGTTATCCAGATGATTTTAGAGGGAACCGAACTCGAAATCGCCTACGCAAGAGACACCATGCCCAGAGGCGTGTTGGGTATGAATGCCGCGATGATGGAAGAGTATTTACAGTTCATCTGTAATCGCCGCCTGAATCAGGTGGGCTTGCCAGAGCAGTTTCCTGGCGCACAAAATCCCTTCCCTTGGATGTCAGAAATTATGGATCTGCGCAAAGAAAAGAACTTCTTTGAAACGCGGGTCATTGAGTATCAGACAGGCGGAGCACTCACCTGGGATTAAGGGTCCAGATAGCGCTCGCCCAGCGAGAGCTAAGACTAGAAAAACCCCCTCGAACATGACTCAGGGGGTTTTTTTATGCCACTAACCTTTTGGTGGCGACGCAGGCTTAGCCCAAAGGTAGCAGCGGTATACAAAATTAAAAATGTTCGATCTAGGCTAAAGATCTCGGGGCACGGCCTTCTGCCCATCTCAAAATTACCGAGCCGCCATAATGCCCGAACCAATGAAACTGTAGGATGAACGTAGCTCTGTGCTTACCCTGTCTGTGGCAAATCAAAGCGGTAGCGCGGTAGAGAATCGAGAATGGCTCGACCATAGCGGCGGGTTAATAAACGGCGGTCCAGCAACGTAATGCGCCCACAATCTTCCTCGGTTCGCAATAAACGACCACTGGCCTGCACCAAGCGGAGAGCCGCGTCAGGAACACTGATTTCCATAAAAGCATTACGCCCTAGCGCCTCCAGCAGCTCCGCATGGGCCGCTTCCCGAGGATTATCAGGGACAGAAAACGGCAGTTTAGCAATCACCACGTGGTCACAATAAGCCCCGGGTAAATCGATGCCCTCGGCAAAGCTTGCAAGTCCCATGATGAGACTGCGACGCCCCTCATCAATATTTTCCCGGTGCCGCTCAAGTAACCTCGACTTGCTCAAACTATCCTGAACTAAAATTTCATGATCAAGGGTTCCCGACACGCCAGTGACCACCGCCTCCATCTGGCGTCGAGAACTAAAGAGCATAAGGACGCCGGCATCGTTAGTAATCAAACCGGGTAATAACGTAATAATTTCTTCCGTATGTGCCTCACTGTCTCCCGGATCGCTTTGTAATTCGGGGATGGCAAATACCCCTTGCTGAGCGTCAAATGGACTTTCTACACGCTTATAAAGAGCATCGCTTGGCAACCCGGTCATGGATCGTAATCGATCAAAACTACCCAAGGCAGACAAAGTCGCCGATGTCATCACAACGCCCGCTGCCCGGGACCACAGATGCTCATGCAGCAGATCCCGCGCGAGTACCGGACTTGCCATAAAAACAACACCCTCGCCATTTCGCGATGCAGCTTTTAACCAACGCGCCCAAGGCTCTTCTAAATCAGGTAATTCTGCGCTTTTGTATGAATGCCATAGTTCTAGCTGGCCTTCCGCCCGGGCCACCATCGCCTGAACACTGCCAAGCCAAGCGTCGACCGTGTCGCGTAACTGGATCTCCGCTTCCTCGCGACGGTTCTCAAGCGCCACTTCAAGTCGCTGCGCTAAATCCAGCTGTCGCCGCCAAACATTGACCAGCGCCCCAGAGTGCTCACGCAGCGCCTCCGGGATAACGCCTTGCGGAAATCTATATTCATCTGACTGGTCAGCATGCTGCTCGAGATAGCCTTCTCCCCACGCCGCAACGTCATCATTTAATTGCGTAAGGTCGGCCAATACCTCTTGCAACTCTTCCAAGAGTCCAGCCTGTCCGATGAACTCAGACAGAGGGTCCTGCTGAACCACTAGCCACTGCGCAGTCTCTCGCAATGCCTGTCGTGTAGAGGGGCTTCGAGACAGTAATGTGAACTGATCGAGACACTTACCTGCCAGCTGATGCCCCTCATCGAATATGAAAATACAGTCCTCGGGGGGAGGTAAAATAACACCGCCGCCAAACTTGAGGTCGGCTAACACCAGATTATGGTTGGCCACCACCACATCAGCCTCTTGGAGACCTTCGCGGGCTTTAAAGAACGGGCACTGCTGAACAAAACTGCAACGACGGCCGCTACACTGAACAGCGTCGGTGGTCACCATACGGCGTATGGAGTCCTCTATGGCACCGGGCCACCGATCGAGGTCACCATCCCAACTATTTCCGGCCATGGCCTCAACCATTGATTCCATCACCGGTGTGGCTTCTTCAATCGCCAGATCAGCAACCTCATCGGGGTACAGCGGAATCAGCGCGGGCACGATGGCACCGGCCAAGTGATTGTCAATCTTCTGAAGACAAACGTATCGACCCCTGCCTTTGGCAAGGCTTACCTGAAAATTAAGGCCGCTGTGATTGAGAATATCCGGTAGATCGCGGTAAATCAGCTGCTCCTGCAGCGCTACCGTAGCGGTGGCAATCACCAATGTTTTGTCTCTGGCACTCGCCACAGGCAATGCGGCGATGGTATAGGCAATCGTTTTTCCTGTGCCTGTGCCGGCTTCTACAATAGCAATAGGCTGGGGCAAATCTGGATCACCCAGCGCATTGGCGACTTCAGCAATCATCTGGCGTTGCCCCCAGCGTGGCTTTAAGTCCCGCTGTTCGACCAGTGTTTGGTAGGCGTCACGAATGCGCTCCTTAATGGTATCGGGTAGCAATCAATGCTCTCCAAGAGCGCGACGCAATGGATTGGCATACATCGCTAGCGCCAAAGGTCTGTGTGCTATTGGCATGGCATTGATCCGGGCATCAAACTCATCCCGTGAGATTGTGCCGGGGTAAATCGTGACTGCGGGCACCGTGTCTGTTTGCTCTAACTGCTGCCAGGCCCACAGCGCCGTCTCGAACAGTCGATAGTGACATCGAATGTGCGTATCAATACCTGTCACCACCTCACTGACATCTAACTGCCCCGCTAACAGCGGCGCACCAAAACTTAAGTGAACGCAGCCTTTTTGGCCTGTAATACCCTGACCGATCGACAAGACATCTTCCTGCTCAGATTTGACGTAACCCGCCCCCGCGGCGAGCTCGGCGGCTTTAGAGGCATCGCAAGGATCCAGCTCATAAGCGATGGCCACGGGGACTATTTTTAGCGATGGCAGAACGTCGGCAATGGTTTCAGTCTTGCGGTCTCGGGCCAAAGACAGCATTTTAATGACGGCGGGTTCGGTCGTGTCTATGCCGTCTTTTGCCCGGCCCTCCCGCTGCGCAATCCAAACCGGACCCTGGTTAGTTGTTATCATGGCGCGAATAAACCCGGCTAACTGCCTGGAGGCGCCCAGTAACTCGCGAGGACCCGATAAAGCGCGTTTAACAATAAAGCTTTTGTTAAGCCGCATCAGGTCCGCAACCCAACGCTCCTTCAACAGGTTGTCACCGATCGCAATGGCTAAGGTTCTATGACCAGAGTCGTACAGTATGTGATTCGTCAACGCGGGATCCATAGTAATGTCACGGTGATTACTCACAAACAACCAGGATTGACCCGGATCAAGTGATTCAAGCCCATCGGAACTCAGGCGCACCGTCTTCGCCACCATGTCAGCCAACAACGGCCTTAACCGGATTTGTACGGCATCAACCGATGTTAGCGGCTTGAGCCGATGACCCAGCCAGGTTTTCGCCAGGGCGCGAGCCAGTGTTGGCGCAAAACGGTACAAAGGCCCCAGCTTCCACTCAGCCAGCGTATTGATCAGGCCAGGCTCATCGCGCAGCCCTTGTAAAACACGCGCTACTTCATCGTCGCGATAGGGACGGATATCAGCGTAGGGATCAGTCGGGTCGTTCATCGTTGTTATCGTGCCCTTTTTGTCGATGGCATGCCTGTTTTGGCATTCTATCCTGCCCCAAAGCCGCCAGTATCTGATAACCTCCATCGCCGACGACATTGACTACCGAGAAATTGAAATGGACGCTTCAAGCGCGCTTTTAATGACCCTAGGGGCTGCAGCCCTGTTAATCAGTTGGATATTGCTACTCATCACCTCCTTTAACGAAGACTACGCCTGGGGCCTATTTTCGCTGCTTTTACCCCCCGCCGGCTACACTTATGGCTTATTTCGCCTCGATAAAGCCCGCCAGAGCATTCTTTTGGCCGTATTGGGCTGGGCACTTATCTATCTGGGTTGGTAGCAGCCGTTGACCCTCGTCCCCATAAGCGGACGAAGTGGTCAGCATTAACACCAAATCCACATTGACAGTCGCCCTTGGTTTGCGGACAATTCGCCGCTCTTTTTCTGACCCTTCCCTGGAGAGTCCCCTTGGCCAATTCACCACAAGCCCGCAAGCGCGCCCGTCAAAATGATAAGCGCCGGGCACGTAATTCCAGTCTTCGCTCACTGGTTCGCACCAAGATCAAGTACGTGATCGCAGCCATCGGCACCGGAGACTTTGATGCGTCTTCAGCGGCCTATGCTGAGGCGGTACCCGTCATCGACAAAATGGTGAGCAAAGGTATTATCGAAAAAAATAAGGCGGCGCGACATAAGAGTCGACTGAATGCCAAAGTTAAGGCTTTAGCTGCAGCATAAGTTTCTAAGGCGCTGCTAACCGCGCCTCTAGATGCTCATGAATGGCCTTTTCAAGTTGTCTCTTAAAGGGCCTCGCTAACAGCCCTAAGCTTATATAACCCTCGGCCATCCCGGGGGAGATCGTCACGGCGCCATTGTATCCGCGCCCCGAGAAGGTCAATTGATCACCCTCAATGACGACGTCCGCCTGCATGTCTTGCAGGTAGGCAGAAAGATCATCGAGTGCAGCAGCACGCTCTTGATCAGACAGGTGGTGATCTCTACTCAATTTAATTTTGCTCATTTTTCTGTCTCCGAACCCTGCAATCCGAGCTACTTCTTTCGACTGGAGCCCTCTGTGCATAACATTCACCCAACCACATGACCCACTATGACTCCAGCCTGAGATTTCTGTTCCATGACGCGGATATCCGTGGGGAATGCGTTGTGCTCAGTGAGGCGTTAAATGAAATAACGTCGGTCCATCACTACAGCAACAGTATCAAACAGCTGTTAGGTGAATTTGCAGCGGCCGCAGTGTTGATTAGCAACAACCTGAAGTATCAGGGCAAAATCATACTGCAAGCACGGGCCAGCGGTCCTCTAGAGCTCATCATGATGGAATGTACCAGTGATTCACAGATTCGCGGTATCGCTAGAGGGGATCTCGACGCTGAGGCAATAAACCCATTAGATTTGTTAACGGACGGACAACTCGCCATCACCATAGAACGCAATGGCGGGCAACGGTATCAAGGCATCGTGGGCCTAGACTCGGATACCTTGGCAGGCGCCCTGGAAAACTATTTTCTCCAAAGTGAACAGCTTCAAACCCGCTTTTGGCTCACAGCCCAGCAAGATATCGCCGCAGGAATGATGCTGCAGCAGTTGCCAGCTCAGCTGCAACAGCAGCCTGCCACCCGGCAAAATCAATGGGAAACGGCGTTTATCCTCGCAGAGACTGTCACTCCGGCTGAATTGGTCGAACTCCCCCCCGCCACCATGCTGCACCGACTTTTTCACGAAACACCGGTTCGTCTATTTGAGCCAAGTCCCGTCACTTTTGGCTGTTCCTGCTCCCGTGAGCGCAGCCTTAACGCGCTCTCACTACTTCCCGAGGCAGAACAAGTCGATTTACTGACCGACGAAGGGGCGATTACCTTGCATTGCGATATGTGCGGAACCGATTACCGCTTCGTCCAATCAGACATTCCAGCGCTCGCAGAAAATGGGCGCGTGCATTAGACTTACCCACCTGAAAACTTGCCCCCCGACAGCTACGGATGTCCACAATGAGCCACGACAGCAACGCCACCACCTCTCAAAAGCACAGTGACCTACCCCCTTCCAAGCTCATTGAACTTGCTTTAGCACGAGGCGAAGGCACGCTATCGGATACCGGCGCACTGCGAGTGGAAACCGGTGCCAGAACCGGGCGCTCTCCGGCAGACCGATTCGTCGTTAAAGAAGTGTCTTCAGAAGACGCCATCGACTGGGGTTCAGTTAACAAAGCCTTCGACGCTGAGCGATTCGACGCGCTCTGGGCACGGGTTAAGGCGTTTGCCAGTGAGTCCACAACCTTTGTTCAGCACCTACATGTTGGGGAGCACAGCGAGCACTACCTGCCGGTGTGCACCACAACCACAACGGCGTGGCAGTCCCTTTTCGCAAGAAACATGTTTATTAGACCCGACACCTACAACCCCACTAACAAGCCCGAGTGGAAGATTTTGAATGTGCCCAACTTTGTCTGCGACCCCCTTCGGGACGGCACAAACTCGGAGGCCACCGTCATTATTAATTTTGGTCAACGCAAGGTGCTCATCGCGGGCATGCGCTACGCGGGGGAAATGAAAAAAGCGATGTTCTCGGTGCAAAATTTCCTGCTGCCGGAAAAAGACGTTATGCCCATGCACTGCTCGGCTAATGTCGGAGAAGATGGTCAAACAACGCTATTTTTCGGTCTTTCAGGCACCGGTAAAACCACGCTATCTGCAGACCCATCTCGGTACTTAATAGGCGATGATGAGCACGGGTGGGCAAAAGGCGCTGTCTTCAACATCGAAGGCGGCTGCTACGCCAAAACCATTAACCTGAGTCAAAAGAACGAGCCTATTATTTGGGACGCCATTCGGTTTGGCGCGATCGTCGAGAACGTTGTCCTAAACGATAGCCGACACGCCGACTATAACGACACCAGCCTGTCAGAGAATGGGCGCTGCTGTTATCCCTTAGAGCACGTTGCACGACGGGTGCCGCAAAACAGCGGAGGCGAACCCAAGTGCGTGATCTTTTTGACCTGTGACGTATCCGGAGTCCTGCCCCCGATCTCCATCTTGTCCAAGGAGGCGGCGGCCTTCCATTTCCTGTCAGGCTATACCGCGCGCGTTGGTTCCACTGAAGTTGGCGCAGCTGCGGGGATTCACCCGACATTTTCGACCTGTTTTGGCGCACCCTTTATGCCTCGCCCAGCAGGGGATTATGCGGAACTCCTGATGAAGCGCATTGAGGATTTTGGCAGTCAAGTGTATCTAGTTAATACCGGCTGGGCTGGCGGCTCAGGCGGTGCCGAAGGGCGTGGCGCAAGGTTCCCCATTCCGGTCACTCGAGCCGTCGTCAATGCGGCACAAAGTGGCTGTTTGTTAGACGGAGAGACCCAGCACCTTGAAACGCTCAACTTAACCTTTCCCAGCGCTATTCCCGGGGTCGACCAAAAGTACATTAACCCCAAAGCTGGCTGGGGTGACGATGATGCCTACGAGGCCCAGGCACAGAAATTAGCCGCCCTCTTCCAAGACAATATTGGCAATTTCGACGTGAGTGACGCCATTGTTGCAGCGGGTCCCAGAGCGTCTTGAGCCCTTGAGGTTGCCGGTAAAATATTGCCGCTATCAAGGATTCGCGACGCGCCAGCGGTCCTTACCACGTGCACTATCATGACAGACAAGAGCCCCGAACAGAGCACCATCACACCTTTACAAACGCTGTCAGCTCCCAACATGACAAAAGAGCTGACTTGCCTGCGCGCCCAGCCCTCCTCCACAGATTTTTACATTTGCGAATTTCCTAAATCGGGGGTGACATTCCTCACCGTGCTCATCGCAAATGCCCTACTCATTGCCAATGGCCACAGGGCGAGAGCCACCTTTGCCTCGGTTAGAAACTACATTGCCGACCTGTGTATTGGTGAGCAGATCACCTCCCATGCCTTTGTAGATCCGCCGTCAAGGTTCTACAAAATACACTCGGTATTCTCTCCCCAGTTTATCCATAGCCTGTACCTTGTCAGGCATCCCGTTGACGTTATGGCCAGCAACTTGCGTTACGCCATTGGCAGAGGCTGGTGGCAGGCGGATACCAGTGACAACTTTCTCGACCACCCCATACTGGGTATCGAGGCATGGAAACGTCACGTTCAGGGGTGGCTGGTGGATAATAGCTTCGCGTCGGACGTTATTTTCGTGCATCTTTTGCGCTACGAAGATTTAGTCTCCGATAGCGAAAAAGAGTTGCGCAAAATCGACGCAAATTTTGGCTGGAATCTACCCGAACCGGCTATTACGGGCGCGGTGGAAGCCGCGTCCAGAGAGAACATGCGCCATCAAGAGTCACTGTACCGGCTGTACAATCCTAACCACCAATTTGAATTTGTGTCACCGTCAGGGTCGGAGGTCGCTCCAGAGTTTCGCGAGCGAATTATGGCGAGTTGCACTGAAGAGTTAAATTTACTGGGCTATTAAATCAACCCGATAACAGTAGATGCCGAGCTTGCACACAGTGCTCGGCTTTTCTCGTTTTTGTTTCCTGCGTCTAAAACAATCCGCATTTAGAGCCCGGTTGGGGCTACCGCCACATCTGCCGCCGAGCCTTTAGAAGCCCCCAGCAGCCGCTGCGCGATACCAGCTACGTCATCACCCACCAGATAGAGCGCTGGAACCAATACCAGCGTCACACCCGTAGCAAATAAAACGCCGAAAGACAGGGACGTCACCATAGGAATTAAAAATTGCGCCTGCACACTGGTCTCAGACATGATGGGCAACAGCCCCACAAAGGTGGTCAGCGACGTTAAAATAATGGGGCGAAATCGGTCCTCGGCCCCCTGCAATAGCGCGTCCCACAGCTCGTAACCTTGCTCCCGCAAATGGTTAACGCGGTCAATCAGCACCAAGTTATCGTTTACAACCACGCCCGCGCAGGCGATCACACCCATCATAGAAAATATACTCACTTCCCAGTCGAGCAGGGCGTGGCCAAAAATAGCCCCCATGATGCCAAAAGGAATAGCCGTCAATACTAAGAAGGGCTGCCAATAGGACTTGAAGGCAATCGCCATAAGGCCAAATATGACCAACATGGCCAACCCCATGAACATCAACATAGAGCTCTTGAATTCGGCCTCTTCCTGAAGTTCTCCGTCTAAATTCAGCTCCAAACCCGGGTACTCTTGCTGCCACAGAGGCAGCTGGGTGGCTACAATACCGTCAACCACTGCTCGAGGACTGGCCCCATCGCTACTTACATCAGCACCAATCTCAAGGGTGCGCATACGGTTTAAACGCTCCAGTTTCTGATACCCCGGTTCAATGCTGTAAGTGGCCACTGTGCTAAAGGGGACTTCCTTGCCCGAAGGGGTGCGAATATACATCTCATCGAGATTGGCCAGTGAGCGCCGCTCGCTTTCGGGGTAACGCACCATCACCTTCACGTCTTCACGACCCCGTGGAATACGCTGCGCTTCTGCACCGTAAAAGGCCTGTCGAACCTGCTTAGCAACACTAGACAGGGTTATATTTAGAGCCTCTGCTGCAGGCTTTAGATCGAGCACCACCTCATCTCTGGGCGAATCAAAACTATCACTCACATCGAAAACTCCGGGATACGCAAGCAAAGCCGCCCGAACCCTGGGCGCCAAATCCACTAAATCTTGAGTGTTGCGAGAAGCGAACAGCAGCTTGATCTGCTTGCCCGGATCTTGAATTGTAAAATCCATTCGAATTTCTTTCGCTTGAGGTACTGGACCCACTAGGTCCCGGAATTCAAGGGCGATCTGCTCGGTATCAACGCCCTCAGACACCGTGCCAATCTCGATGCTGATTTTATTTTCATTGGTTGTCGCCGAGACATGACTAATGGCGGGCGTCACAAAAAATTCGGGCCGCGCATTCCAATCTGACTTTAAAACCTGCGCCGCCGCGACCATATGATCTCGCAGCGCAACGGTATCGGAATAGGGCCCGCCCTCTGGCATCTCAACCGACGCAATCACGTAATCGCTATTCACCTTTGGAAAAAATGCCGACTTCACCCAGCCACCACCGTAGAGGGCAATGCTCATGGAGAAGGCCACCAAAAATAATCCAGCAACCGCGTAGTGATAGCTGAGCGCCCAGCGCAAGAACGGTCGATAACGATGCCCTGCAAACCAGACCATGCCCGATGCACAGGCCTGACGCCAACCCGACAGGCGCTGCATAATGCGGGTTGTAGGCTCTTTTTCAGGGCCCAAATGCGCCAGATGGGCGGGCAAAATTAGCAAGCACTCGACCAGAGAAAACGCGAGTGCCAACAGTACAACAATAGGAATTGATCTGGCGGCCGTCGACCAGTCTCCGGGTAACAGCAACATGGGCACAAAGAAAATCATGGTGCTGATAACAGCAAACATCACCGGCTTAAACACGCCCCTGACCCCAAGTAACGCACCCACGTGCCCCCGTTCACCGCGTACCTGGTGGGTGTGAATAGATTCACCCACAATAATGGCATCATCAACTACGATCCCCAGCACCAGGAGGAAGGCAAACAAAGAGATCATATTGAGACTGATTCCGGTGAACTGCAGCATAAATAGCGTGCCTAGGAACGCCACCGCGATGCCACTACCCACCCAGAAGGCCAATTTAGGCCTTAAAAACAGTACCAAAACAGCCGCAACCAACAGCAAACCGCCAATGCCATTTTCCAGAAGCGTTGTCACCCGGCCACGAAAAGACTTAGAAATGTCGCGCCAAATGGTCAGATTGACTCCCGGCGGTAGGCTAAGTTGCTGCTCGTCGACCCATTCCTTCACCACCTGATTGGTTTTGAGGACATCTGGACTGGAAGTGACGTAAACCCGCAGCCCCAAAGCTGGATTGTCGTCGAAAGTGACTTCAAGATCTAAATCTTCAAAGCCATCTTCAATGACTGCCACGTCACCCAACAGCAATTCAGTACCGTCGGTTTGCGTCAGCAATGTAATGCGCTCAAAATCTGCGCGGTCGTAGGCTTGCCCTCGAGTTTGAACCCGAACATCCCCTTCCTGAGTTTTGATAGCTCCCGCAGGTAGGTTCAGAGAGGTCCCTTGAATTGCAGTGACAACTTGGTCAAAGGTCAGCCCATAGCGCCGCAACGTCGTTTCCGAAATATTTATTGACACCTCGTAGGGCCGGGCCGTAATGAGGTCGACCATGGACACCCAGGGCTGTCTGGCAAGATCATCCCTCAAGGACTCACCCAGCTCTTTGAGTTCATACTCATCAAGTTCGCCGTGCAGCTGCACCACCGTCATCAGGTGCTTGTATGTAATTTCCGAAACAATGGGCCGCTCTGCATCAGCAGGGAAGCTACTAATGGCATCAACCCGCGTTTTAATATCGGAAGTTAATCGCTGCATTGGATAATTTTGGGTGGCCTCAATCATCACCGTGCCCAAACCCTGCACCGCAGTCGACCGGATTTCTTTGATGCCGTTTAAATCGTGTATCGCCTCTTCAATACGGACCGAGATTTGCTCTTCCACCTCGGCTGGTCCCGCACCCGGGAAGGGCATTGTCACGCTCACCTGATTTATTTTAGCGGTTGGAAAAAATTGTTTATCTAGGCTGGGAGTCGTTAGTACACCGCCAACAATCAAGAGCAACATCAGTAAATTGGCCGCGATCGGGTTTTTTATCATCCAGTTCAACGGACCCTTCATAATCAGCTATCCCCCATAGCAACAGCTGACTCGGAAACTTCAACCCTGAGGCCCGCAATAAGCAGACCTGTCTGGGCACGCACGATACGACTACCCTCTGTCAGGCCCGCGACCCAAGCCCACTGTTCAGTGCGGCGCTGCACAATTACAGGCTGGCGAATCAGCTTATCGCCGCCACCCACCACCAATACGGTGTTGTCTGAGCGCAGTGCTGAAGCGGGTAATTGAACCAGGTTAGGCATTGGGGGGGTGGGTATTTCAGCACGAACAAACATGCCGGGGGTTAAGGGCGGACGCCCCGAAGCTTGCGGCTCAAAAGGTTGCAGCACCTCGGCAATAGCATTAACCGTTCTTGACTCCCTATCGACTACGGCCTGAACCCTGCGAATTTGAGCCTGCCACTGCCACTCGCGGCCACCAAAGTTGGTACTCAGCGTAACGGGGCTGCCCAAGTCGACATTGGCGTTCATGGGTAATTCAAGCGCCGCAAGCTGGCTGTCATTAAGTGGAAGTGCTACATCGACGATGTCGGTCGCGTAAATCTCGGCTACTGCAGTACCCGGGGCAATATATTGACCAAGATCCACCCGCTTAGACTCAATACGGCCGCCAAAGGGTGCCCGAATCTCTGTCCTCGCCAACGCCAATTCTGCCGCCGAAACATCGGCTTGTGCCGATAGCAAGGCGGCCTCTGCTGCCTTCATTTGCGGCTCTCGTAAAAACAAGGCGTTCGCTTCTACCGTACCCAACTCCCGCCACTCACGTTTCGCCTGCCTGTTTCTGCCCCGCTCCTCGGCGAGGCGCTGCTCTGCAGCAGCAACCTGTGACTGTGCCCTAGCAATAGCAAATTCGTAGTCAGCCTGCTCAAGCCGCAGCAGAATGTCACCCGCATTAAAAAATGCACCCTCCTCAAACTGCTGCGACACCTTCTCCACCTTGCCAGCGACCTCAGCTACAAGGCTGATGCGCCGACGCGCTTCCACGGTGCCTTGTGTGTTCACCGCCAGCGACATGGCTGAAGGCTGGGCGCGTAGAACTGATACCACAGGTCGCAAAGGTTCGGGCGTGACATTGGCAACGGGCTTGGGTTTACCCGTCAAAACCAACCCCGCTACCATGAGTCCGGCGCCTGTAATCAATGCGGCTGCGAAAAATTTTCGAAGGGTCAGGCGCTGTCTGCCCGAGCTCTGTACTGGTGTCGTTGTCAAAATGATTTCCATGGCATCGAAGGGTTACTGCAGACCAAAACCTATTGGCTCTGCATTATCGACGAGTTATACGTGTGAGCCGCTGTTTTACGTCTGTAAAAAATTAACTAATTTATTAGAAAGTATTTTCTAATTATATGAGCGATCTTAGGCGGGTCGGGTCGAAAGCCACACTGCTTTCCCCACCTAATTAATGAATGAACTGGAGAGATTGACCATGGCTGAGACAAAAACAACCCCCAAAACACGTAAAACCCCTGCGAAAAAGGCTGTTGCCAGCAAAAAGGCAGCCCCTAAAAAAACCGCAGCAAAGAAAACAGCACCCAAAAAAGCCCCTGCCAAGGCTACAACGGCAAAGACTCGGGCCAAGCGTCCTGCTGCCGCCAGCAAAGCCGCGGCTAAAGACCTTCGCTCGGTAGCGGTTGAAACCAGTCGCAATGCCCTCAGAGCAGGCCTGGGCGTTTATGGCATGGCCTACGATCAGGTACTTGAGCAATTGGAAATGTTGCAAAGCCAGGTAGACGATGCGCAGGGTAAGCTCAACGAGCGCCGCAAGCAGGCTGAAGCTGTTTATGAAACTTTAGTAAAGCGTGGCACCGCCGTCGAAAAGGACGCCCTCAAGGCCTTCGAAGATCTGGAGCTTGACGCTCTGACCGACCGCACCATGCTTGATGAGCAAATGAGCAAAGCCAAGGCGCGATTTGATAATCTGCGCGCCAAGGTGACCAAAGCCGCATAAACTCGGTCCTGTAGAGTTTGGGGAGGCACTGCCTCCCCTTTTTTTGTCTCAAAAAAAGCGCCCCGCCCACCGATTAGGTTTAGGCCAGGAGCCGGGAACCCAATCGGACTCGGCTGACAACCTAGGGTAAGCTGACTGTCATATTTTTTGGCAAGCTTTGGGAACATGCCGTGACTGTAAAGACGTCCGAACACATTTTAGATACCACGAGGTATCTGTTTAACACCCGAGGAGAGGGCTCAGTAACGGCGTCTGACGTTGCCTTAGAGCTCGGTATTAGCACCGGTAATCTTTACTACCACTTTAAAGGAAAAGAGGCTCTGCACCTGGCGCTCTTTGCCAAACTGCAAAGAGAGATGATTGTCCTCATGGGACCTGCGGTTCAGCCTCCCGGGTTATTCACGAATGACCGCACCACAGCGCCCATTGAGACCAGCTGGCTGTTCCTCACCGTCGTCTTAGAGAAGATGCTCGAATATCGCTATGTTTACGATAATCCACGGGGCGTTATGACCCGCTTTGATGACGTTGATCGCGGCTTTCGGCGATTACTTCGAATGAAGCAAAAGGTGTGCAATAACATTGCGGAAGCGCTTATTCCGGCATCAGATAGTGGAGCTCATCAGCATTTGTCTACCCTCACCAACACCATGACGCTGTGCATGAACTGCTGGCTGAGTTACGACCCCCTACTAAATCCTCAGGATGCCGAAAGTTTATTGGTACACCGTGGCGTACTACAAATATTGTCTCACTGCGCGCCCTACTTGGGCGATGAACAACGCGATTTCTACAACGTCTGTGAACAACTTTACCAACAAATGATCAATGAGGAGGCCGGTTCACTGGACTGAGCCGCTGGTATACGTTACAAAATACGCCCGTTTTTAATTACTCAGGAAAAAATCATATGACTATTGCAATCGGCGATACCATCCCCTCGGCCAATCTCATGGTGATGGGCGAAAATGGCCCTGGCGGCGTGACCACCAGCGAACTTTTTGACGGTAAAAAAGTACTGCTTTTTGCTGTACCTGGGGCGTTTACTCCTGGCTGCTCCATGACTCACCTACCCGGCTATGTCGCCCACGCCGATCAAATCAAGGCGGCTGGCATAGATACCATTATTTGCCTATCGGTCAACGATGCTTTTGTCATGGGAGCCTGGGGTCAGGCACACAGCGCCGATGCCATTACTATGCTCGCCGACGGTAACGGGGAGCTCACCGGGAAGCTAGGACTAGAGCTTGATGGCAGCGGATTCGGCTTGGGAACACGATCTCAGCGCTACGCAATGGTTGTTGATAACGGCACGGTCACCCACCTCAGCATTGAGGAAGGTCCAGGCGTCGACGTTAGCTCTGCTGAATCTATGCTAGCCCAGCTGTAAATTCAGTTTTGCCATCGTTCGGGCCAAATAGTGCACGAACGATGGCTCTCTCCTCAGGGCTGCTCTGCCCAGCAAGGCTGACGCGACTAATTTGGTAGCAGCCACCACAACCCCAAAGACACCACAAAAGCCCCCACAAGATTCAGTAACAACCCCTCTCGAAACATCGTGCTTATCCCTACCCTGTCGGTGCCATAAATAACCGCATTGGGTGCCGTAGCGACGGGCAGCATGAAGGCGCAGCTCGCACTCATTGCCGCTGGCACCATCAACAATGCGGGCTCTACCCCGGCGGCAATCGCAGCAGCCGCTAAAATAGGCATCAATAGCGCAGTCGTTGCCGTATTGGAGGTGGCCTCGGTCATAAACGTCACGGCAAGACATATCAGTAGCAACATCAAATAAGTCGGCAGGGTAGTGAGAACCACTAACGCCTCACCGGCGACGGCCGAGAGGCCCGAGGCCACAAAGGCGCTTGCCAAACAAATACCGCCCGCAAATAGCAACAAAACCCCCCAAGGAATACGGGCAGCTTCCTGCCAGGTAATCAGTGGCGTACCTTCATTATCGCGTAACACAAATAAGACAATCACGGCCAGAAATGCCACTGAGGCATCGTTGGCCCCGGGAATACCCAGCAGCTCTCGCCAGCCACCCAAGGGCTCAGAACGCGTCATCCAAGCAAGGCCTGTTAACCCAAAAACGACGAGCACTCTTTTTTCAGCGCTGCGCCAGGCGGTCGTCTCTGGCAGCGTGACTAAAAGCTTGTTAGGTAAAGACCGGGTCAACCAAAGCGCCGTCACAGCGATCATGGTCACGACAACAGGTACGCCCCATGACATCCATTGGGTAAAACCAATAGCCTGCCCTGTCGCATCCTCATAGACCTGCATAAATATTAAATTTGGGGGCGTCCCAATTGGGGTACCCATGCCACCAATAGAACAAGACCAGGCTAGACCCAATAACAAGGGGGCTGCAAGGCGCTCCTTCTGCTCTGCACTATCCAAGACAGCGAGTGCAACCGGCAAAAGCATCAGCACGGTGGCGGTATTGGAAATCCACATGCTTAGGGCTGCACCCGAAATCATAAAACCCAAGACTAAGCGACGCGGGCTCTCTGACCCCACTAACCGAATAACACCAAGCGCTACCCGTTTGTGGGCACCGGTCGACTCCATTCCCCGTGATAATAGAAAGCCACCCATTAACAACAGAATAAGCGGGGAACCATAGGCCGCGCCCGTTTGTGCCGGGGTAAGCACCCCAAACATGGGCATCAAGGCGAGCGGTAACAAAGACGTTACCGGAATTGGTATAGGCTCAAAAATCCACCAAAATATACACAATGACGCCGTTACCGACGTCACCACCATACTCTGAGGAAGTTCATAATAACTGCCCAGCAAACCCACTAGGGCAGCCAACATGAGGCCAGGTATTACGGATGTATTTGGATTTAGCACTGGGTGACTTTAACGCCTGAATACCGAAAACACGATACTGAATCACACCCAAGAGAGTGTACACTCCCGCGATGGCTGAGAAGACCCCCACACAATTGATCGACAGCTTTGATCGCCGCATAGATTACGTGCGCCTATCGGTAACCGATCGGTGTGACTTTCGCTGTACCTATTGTATGGCGGAGGAGATGACGTTCTTACCACGCAGCAAGGTGCTCAGCCTGGAGGAAATTGCGCGTATCGCCGGCGTCTTCGTTCAATTAGGCGTCGCTAAGCTCCGGGTGACGGGTGGCGAGCCTTTGGTTCGACGAGACGTCACCACACTTTTTCAGCAACTGGGCGCGTTGCTAGACAACAAGGGGCTGAAGGAACTGGCCGTGACCACCAATGGCAGTCAGCTGGTGCGTTTTGCACCCGCGCTGCGAGCCGCCGGCGTTTCCACCCTGAATATTAGCCTCGACACCCTAAATCCCGACCGATTCAGAGCATTGACGCGGACAGGTACGCTGGCGCATGTCATTGCCGGGATAGACGCTGCCCTGGAGCAAAACTTTCCTCGCATACGTCTCAATGCTGTTGTGTTACGCGGCAACAACGAGGACGACGTACTTCCCTTGCTGGACTTCGCCTTAAACCGTGGTCTTGATATCGCTTTTATTGAGGAAATGCCGCTGGGCCAAGTAAATATGGCCGGCAAACCTCTGGAATTTCTACCCAGCGACACCATTCTGAGGGGGGTAGAACAACACTACAACTTGGAAAGCGAAGGCGCGCCTGATCACAGTGGACCCGCTCGCTACTGGCGTGTCGATGGTTCATCGACGCGCATGGGGCTGATATCGCCCCACAGCAATAACTTCTGCGGCAGCTGCAACCGGCTACGGGTGACTGCTGAAGGGCAGCTACTGCTGTGTCTGGGAAATGAACATTCCATCAGTCTGCGTGACCTACTCCGTGACGGCGCCAGTGACATTGAACTGAGTAACGCGATTGTGACGGCATTAAATGACAAGCCCAAACAACACGTTTTTGACCAACCAGACCAACCCCAGATCATGCGTTTCATGAATGCTTCGGGCGGCTAAAAATTTAGGATGTAAACTTGGATATCAGCTTATACCCCCAACTCGATGACGTGGATGCCATCAGCACTGCCTTTGGCGACGCCGGCTATATTTGCACGCCTAGAATTGCCACCGTCGTTTATCTCGCCGCGGCACTGAACAAACCGATTTTGGTGGAGGGCCCACCCGGGGTCGGCAAAACAGAGCTGGCTAAAACCTGTGCGGAAGTTATTGCTAAACCCTTAGTTCGACTTCAGTGCTACGAGGGCCTAGACGAAGCGAAAGCACTTTATGAATGGAAATACGGCAAGCAGTTGCTCTACACCCAAATACTCAAGGAACAATTAGGGGATATTTTGGATGGCGCTAAGGGGCTCAAGGAGTCGATACAGCGGCTACATAGCACCGGTGATGTTTTTTATGCCAAAGAGTTTCTTGAGCCACGCCCGCTTCTGCGAGCTATGGAACAAGACGATGGCGCCGTATTACTCATTGATGAAATTGATAAAGCCGACTTCGAATTTGAATCGCTACTCCTCGAAGTGCTGTCTGATTATCAAATATCCATTCCAGAGATAGGCACGATTCAGGCACGCTCCAAGCCCATGGTATTTCTAACCAGTAACGATACCCGTGATCTGTCCGATGCGCTGAAGCGCCGCTGTTTACACCTTCATATTCCGTTTCCATCCATTGAGCTAGAGGGCCGTATTGTGACCGCCCGAGTGCCAGAGCTAGAAAGTCACCTGAGTGATCAGTTGGTGCGTTTTGTGCACGCCATCAGAGAGCTGGACTTAAAAAAAGCTCCCGCGATATCCGAGACCTTAGATTGGGCGCGTAGCCTGGTGCTACTACACGCGAATCAACTCGATGCAGGTCTGGTTCACGACACTTTAAATGTGCTGCTTAAATATGAGGAGGACATCATTGCGGCTGAAGGCCAACTCGGCAAACTTTTGAAAATTGCAGATGGTCTATGACCTCCGCCACTGGAAGTAGCCAACTACTGGCCTTCATAAAGTTTCTTCGTGGTAAAGATGTTCCGGTTTCCCCCGCCGACACGCTAGATGCAGTGCACGCTGCAGGGTTACTGGGCTATGAGGATCGCACGACGCTTCGAGACGGCCTCGCTGCTGTTTTAGCGAAGAGCACCTTTGAAGAGTCTGCTTACCGGGAAGCTTTTGATCTGTTTTTCGCACCGCAACACCCCGAAACTCAGGCGTCCGATGCAACAAAAGACGGCGAAGAACCATCGGAACCCACCGAAAATTCTTTCCAAAACAACACCGCGACCGCCAATGACTCAGCACCAAGCTTAGAAGACCTGCTCAAAGACCCGTCGGCAGAGAACGATCCCACGCTTGCAGGTCTCATGAGCTCAGACCTCATGAATGCCCTGCAAGACGGTGACGAAGGCACATTGGCCATGGCTATTGAGGCTGCGGCAGAAGCGGCCAAAGTCGATGAAATACGCCTGTTCACGCAGCGCGGTCAGTTCACGCGAAGGCTGCTCGATGCTCTCGGTGAAAACGCATTGAGAGATGCTGCGATCGAATTCGAGAAAACCCAACCCCGTGCTTTTGAGGAAATTCAAAGGCTGCGAGAGACCCTTCGTTATCGAGCCCGCGATCGGGTAGAGCGGGCTTATTTAGTGCATGCGGCGGGCGACACAGAAGACTTCTTAGATGACGCGCTTTCGGAAGTCAGGCTGGCCAATATTAGCCCCCATCAAATGGCGAGGATGCGCAAACTGATGGACCGTATGGCCCGAAAATTAGCCAGCCGGCATGGCAGACGTCGACGGAAAAAGCGCCGCGGTCAACTCAATGTTCCCATGACCCTGCGCGCCTCGGTGGCCACAGATGGCATTCCCTTTAATACCCACTGGCGACAAATTCAGAAGAAGAAGCCACAGGTAATGGCAATCTGCGACGTCAGTGGCTCTGTGGCAGCCTACGCTAAATTCCTACTCATGTTCTTGTATGCCTTGCAGGACGTACTGCCCAGAACCCGCAGCTTCGCTTTTTCTAGCTCCCTAGGCGAAGTCACCGATTGGTTTAGTGAGCTACCCGTTGAAGATGCGGTATCTCGGGTAAACCGCGTATACGGTGGCGCGACAGATTACGCCCGCGCCCTCTCTGACTTTAACGAGCTGGCCTTACAAGACATTAACAAGGCTACCACCGTGATCATCCTAGGGGACGCACGCAACAACAATTCTGACCCCAGGCTGGACCTATTGGCAGAGATAAAGGCGAAGTGTAAGCGTCTTATTTGGCTGAATCCTGAGCCCAGGCTCGCTTGGGGAACGGGTGATTCGGCAATGTTGCCCGTGACACAGCACTGTCACCTCGCCACAGAATGTAATAACCTCAAGCAGCTGGAGCGAATTATCGACACATTACTGTCGGCCATGCACGGAAATTGACGCGCCGAAGTTAGATCTCGTCCTATTGTGCAGGCATGGCTGAAATGCGAGGAAGCGCAGTGGACAATAAAGAAACCACCAAGGACGGTGGTAGGCTACCCTTAACAAGGTCGCTAGAGGCCAAGGTACTGGCCAACTTCAACACCCAGGGGCATCACCGAGGCCTGGGTGGCAGAGAGCTTGTAACGGCACTAGGGCAGTTGGCGCCGGATCAAAACACGTTATTAGACGCACTCTCAGAGGCTGGCTACGATCAGCTAGACAGCGATAGCGCCTGCGTCTTGTGCTGGATAGATGCCACCTTTGCCTGCTGGGCCAATACAGTTAGGTGGGCGCCCGAGATCCAACAGCTAGTGAATCGCAGTAGACCCCTCGCTGCCGCCTTCGCACTTAGAGACTCCCGCTTCTTCACGCCCGGCGCTCATGGTTTACATCGCCTTCTCGACGTTCTTTACGATTGCTTCAAAGGTTGGCATGCCGGGCTGGGTGATAAAGCACTCAACATGCTGAGAACCACCGAAAGCCTATTGGAGCGTCTACAGACCGACTTCCCCAGCGAGCCGCTGGTTGATGAAATTCGGACTCTGCTTGAGCAAAAGCTGCACGACCAGCAGGCTCAGCTTGAACAATTCGACAACCTGCTCTTGGAACGCGAATTTAAGCACTTGGGGGAAGATGCTATTCGACAAGCGGCTGCGTGGCTCATTAATACGGCCATCGCTGAAGTCTCATTGCCCGAGGCGGTTGCCCAGTTTATTGCATCAGACTGGTATGAGAGCGGTGTGTGCATCGCAGTAAAAAACGGCTTTGACAGCACCCAGTGGCGAACTTTCATGGATACGACTCAGCTATTGGTCGACGTCGTGCAACCGGTCAGTCCAACCAATGGCGACGCGCTGCATCGGCTCTACATGACCATGCAACAAATTTCGATCACCTTGTCGAAGCAGCTGATCAGCCTGCAAGACAATACTGAGGCTGTAGCAAGCACCGTGGGGTTGATTGAATATGCGATGCTGCGAAATTTACGGGGGGAAGACCTCGGGTTACAGCAAGTCGACCTCATCGCTGTGGGCGATGGTAATAGCTTGCCAATTAGTTCCAATGATTTAACCGCATTAAACCTTCGGCCCGGGCACTGGTTTGTTATGCAGACAGCAACCGGTGCGATCCGCCTGCGCTTCGCAGGAACACTCATCAACAACTACTATCTCGTTTTCACCGACCTAATGGGTAACCGGATACTGCGTAAGTCTCTGCACGAATTTCGGACATTAATAAGCTCAGGTGAAGTCCATTGCCTCGAAGCCCCGGATAGCTTCTGTCTTGCCATGGCCAGCGCCATTGAACAGCGCCAAGAGCAACAACCCACAGCTCTCTCCCAGCCTGAACCGACACCTAACCGAATTGATGACGCCTCGACCCATGGCGACCCGACCCATGACGACCCAACCAGCCTGTCCAAAGATGACATGGAGCCCAAGGTAGAAGATGAACCCACAAACAGCGAGAACACTGAGCCAGGGTCCTCAGCACTGAACATCAATAAAAACCACTCGCCCCGGTTCAACGAACCCTCATACGAAAGTAATACCATCGTGAAACTACAAATCCCCATGGGCACCTGGCTAGGATTTCACGATCGCGACCCACCCCTTATGGCGAAAATCGTTGCCTGCGACCTAGAAAAGAACAGTTATATTTTTACCAATCGAGAAGGCATTAAAATGCGCGAACTCACGGTTCCGCAGCTGGTTGCACTGATTGACAGGGATATGGTCGATATCTTGGAGCGAAAAACCAACTTGCGCGAGACCGCGAGCCAACTGTTTCAGCAGCAAGAGCGCCTCGATAGGCGTCCATAGTGAAATTGGGGGTTATAAAAATACCCTCAATTAATGTCCTCTAGTGATAAATCCCCTGTTCCTCCCTGGCTGCCATCATCTCTGGCCAGTTTAAATCGAAGCCTCAGGTTATTCCCGGAATCGGCATTTTTTAGTGCCTCTTCTTCGGTAATTCTTCCTTCCTGTACAAGATCGAACAGCGCCTTATCAAAGGTCTTCATACCAATATTTTCAGACTTCTCCATCATTTCTTTAATGCCCGCAATCTCCCCTCTAATGATCAATTCGCTGATACTGGGAGTACCCAACAAAATCTCGATAGCGGCTGCACGCCCACCGTCTTTGGCAGGAAGCAAACGCTGAGAAATAAAAGCGCGCAGGTTGAGCGATAAGTCCAGTAATAACTGCGCGCGCTTGGCCTCTGGAAAGAAGTTAATAATGCGGTCTAGGGCTTGGTTAGCATTGTTGGCGTGGAGCGTAGAAATGCATAAATGCCCCGTCTCGGCAAAAGAGATCGCCTGCTCCATCGTCTCACGATCGCGGATTTCGCCAATAAGAATGGCATCGGGAGCTTGTCGCAAGGTGTTTTTCAGCGCGTTATGCCAACTTCGAGTATCGACGCCGACCTCTCGCTGATTAACGATTGATCGCTTGTGACGATGTACAAACTCGATGGGATCTTCAATAGTGACGATATGGCCGGCATTGTTTGAATTGCGATAGTCGATCAAAGCGGCCAACGATGTGGACTTGCCTGATCCCGTAGCACCCACAAACAGAATCAGCCCTCTTTTTTCCATAATCAGTTCAGTGAGAAGGGGCGGCAGTCCCAAGTTTTCCCAGTTCGGAATATCAGTGACAATATGCCGTGCCACTAACGAGACTTGGTTACGCTGATTGAAAATATTGACCCGAAACCGCCCAACCCCCGATATTGAAACAGCAAGGTTCAGCTCGAGTTCGTTACGAAACTCCTCACGCTGGGTATCGTCCATAATCTCATCGGCAATCACTGCAATTTCACCGGGCTTTAATACCTCTGCGGCGACGGGCCTCAACTCCCCATCAAATTTCGCACACGGTGGTGCGCCGGTGCTGAGAAACAGATCCGACCCCCCTTGCTCCGCTAAAATCTTTAACCACACTTCAATTTTCATGCCCAACCTCCTTGTTGGCCTGGTACCGCCGAGACTTTTGAATGTCTCGCTGTACCCCAGCGAAAACAGCACTTACACTTGCCCCGCTATTAAACCCGACTGGCGCCTATATTTCATCCCAAGGCGCCGCCTGTCTCTGGAGATTTAGACGCCCTTGGACTTACCGCTGAACGCTAAATACAACCTCATTTCGGGCGCTGGCAAGCATTTACTCGCCGGCATCTGTCGAGGTATTGAGAAAGAGGGACTGCGTGTTGACGGGTCCACGGGAATGCTGGCCCAGAGCCCACATCCTCAGGCATTGGGGTCTGCGCTCACCCACCCGTCAATTACCACCGATTATTCCGAATCTTTATTGGAGTTTATTACCCCGGTCGCCCAAGACGTGGAGCTCACCCTGGCGCAACTCGATGCCATCCATCGATTCACGGCTTCACAGTTAGAGGGTGAATTAATCTGGGGCGCCAGTATGCCCTGTATTGTTTCGGGAGATCGAAGTATTCCTATTGCCAATTATGGCAGCTCAAATGTTGGGCAAATGAAGCGAGTCTACCGAAATGGCTTAGGTGTTCGTTATGGACGCATGATGCAGGCCATCGCGGGTATCCACTACAACTTTTCAATGCCTGAAACGTTCTGGCGCGCAGCTTGGGAGCAGGAAGGCAGCAACGGTTCGCTGCAGGATTACCAAACTGCGGGTTATCTGGGTCTCATTAGAAATTTTTTCGATCGTGCATGGCTGCTGATTTACCTACTGGGCTCCTCCCCCGCAGTTTGCGCCAGCTTTCTTGCCGGTAATCGCGAGCACCCCCTAATTCCTTTCGATGCCGGAGGTACCAGTCTTTACATGCCCAACGCCACTTCGCTACGCATGGGCGATCTGGGCTATACCAGTAATGCCCAATCGAGCCTCAACGTTTGCTATAACAATCTCGACAATTATTTAGCGACACTCAGCAATGCCATCGTCACACCGCACCCTAGCTATGCGCAATTTGATGTAACCGAGAATGGCGAACGAGCACAGCTCAATGACTCTTTGCTACAAATTGAGAATGAATTTTATAGCCCCATCCGACCCAAGCGGGTTGCGCAATCAGGTGAGGCCCCGATTGTTGCGCTTAAACGGGGCGGCATTGAATACATCGAAATTCGCTGTATTGATATCAACCCTTTCTTACCGCTGGGAATCGATGCACAGACGATGCGGTTAATCGACGTATTCCTCGTTGACGCCATCCTATCGGAAAGTCCTCTGTGCGATGAAGACGGGCAGAGACGCAACCAGGAAAATCTGCGTCGGGTTGTTAACGAGGGCCGTTCTCCCGACCTGCAGCTGCTAACGCCGGAAGGCGAAAAACCGTTACAAACCGTTGCCCAAGAGCTCTTCACTAGCATGTCGCAAACAGCGGAGGCAATGGATTCTGAGGCTGGGTCAGATTTGCACCAGCAAGCCATGACTGCCGCCTCTGCACGAATCGCTGACCCTGAAAGCACGCCTTCAGGACGCGTTCTGCAAGAAATGCGCGATACCAACACTCCGTTTTGGCAGCTAGCCCTCAATTATTCCAAACAGTGGCACAAAGGGCACTTAGCCAGACCGCTAGGCTCTATTGAGGAGGCTGAGTTTCACACTGCGACAGCTGTCTCCCTCAACCAACAAAAGGCCATGGAGCAAGATACTCAGGAATCTTTTCAAACCTATCTGGATCGGTTCTACAATCAATACAAAGGTGCAGACGACTGACTCGTATCCTCCGAAGCTACCCCGAACTCACTGA